>Ga0306907_1000730_pt1 | contig 12996 bp, 13 predicted proteins | sample AntRauTorcE11898_FD_190415 | JGI IMG/M metagenome (GOLD analysis project Ga0306907, IMG submission 190415) | Saline lake microbial communities from Rauer Islands, Antarctica - Metagenome Torckler E11 #898 (v2) (version 2) | ecosystem: Environmental > Aquatic > Non-marine Saline and Alkaline >... | reverse complement strand
GTGATCACTCCTAAAAATCAGGTAGATCACCGTCGACATGACTGTAGGACTACCTGGCTCCGATTCGGAGTCGACAGACGGACTGAGTTGCACCGGCTCAACAGAAACTCGGCGGCGGGGCGCTGTATTGTGAGGTTCGACGTTAACGATCCCGCCACGGAGTCAACGAACGACAGTCGTCAAACGTGGATCGACTGGCAAAACTACCGACGGGGAGCCGATGCGTGATCGACGCATGACTGACGAGCCTGTCGGACTGGTTGCTGGCGAGGCATTCCGCGAATACATGGCAGAACTCCGAGAAGTGTGGCCGCCACGAGACGAACAAAAGCAGGATAAGGGCGCTGTCTGGCCCGAAAACGGACTTTTCGCATGAATTTCAGCACACGCTTCACACAGCTAACAGTCGCATTGCTCCTTCTGTCAGTCCTGGCAACGCCAGCGATGGCAGCGGGATTCAACACCTCCGAAGGTCCTAACCCGACCTACTCGTACGATCTCGAAAAGGCCACCCACAATATGTCGTGGGGGACGTCGAACGCCGACGCGCTGGTCTATGAGAACAACGACGGCAACCAGGACCGGCCCGACGCGAAGGTAAACGAATCGGCCCGCAACCCGATCACGTTCACGGCGACAGATATCGAACTCGCCGATCTCGGCGGCCTACCGCACGCCGAGTCGACGTCGGCGCTCGACGCTTCCGAGTGGACGACGTCCGGCGCGTCAGTCTCGGATGCCGAGACCGCGCCAGGCGTCGACGCCGTTCGTGTGTCGACGTCGGGCGTCTCGTCGGGCACCGAAGACACGGCGACGTTCTCGAATTTCTCGGTGACGAGCGACGAGGAAAAGCGGTTCCTGCAGCTCGGGCTCGACGTCGATGAACTCGATTCGGGTGCGACCGTCGAAGTCCGCGTGATCGACGAGGGCGGCGACAAGAAGATCGCCACGATCAACAACTCGGCAGATCCGACGAACGCGGAAGTAGTCGCTGACGGCACGGGTGAAGGGTGGTTCTTCCAACACCGGCTCGGCGACATGAACACGATCGCAGACGGTGACGGCAACTTTGATAATATCGAGTCGATCGAGGTCGCCGTGATCGACGGGGACGTCGACGTCTCGATCTCGACGCTGAACGTCGAGAAGCTATCGCAGTACCAGCTCGGCGAGACGATGGTCGAGAACAGTGACGGCGAGTGGGAGTCGGAGACGATCACCGAAGTGACGTCGGCGGGTCCGATCTCGATCACATCGCTCGGCTCGATGGGTGCGGCGTTCGACTCGGCGATTATCCACGAACTAACGGTCGACACGCTGCAGACGGCCGCACAAGTTCCATCGGAGGACGTCAGCACGGACTTCAGCGAGGACACGAACAACACGTATCCCGGCTACCACGGGACGGCAACAATCGAGATCCGGAACGGACTGGTCGACGCCTACGATCTCAGTTACAGCAACGTCAAACTGGTCGACACCCAGTCGCTCGGGACCGACCGATATCTCGCTGTTGAGTACGCCGAAGACGTCGGCGACACCAACTTTTCGGATATCAGCGACTCGGCATACTCGTCGATCACAACGAGCTACACGACGCAAGGCGAGGAAGTCGAAGTCGACTCGACGATTCAGCCCGGCGACGAGTCGGTCATGAAGTACGAACTCCGGCTGAATCAGGACGAGTTTGCGGCCCTGCAGCAAACCGCAAGCAGTGGCGGCTTCATGGGGTCTGAATCGGGTGGCCCGCTGTCGAGCATCATCAACTGGTTCGCTGCCGGAGTGACCGCAATCGCCGGGGCTCTCGGAATTAGTCGCTGGTCCGGATCGAGCGGGGGGGCCTGAGGATGTCCGCATCGGATGATGGGCCGCGACTGCAACGGTCGCTCGCATACGTCCAGCAATCCGAGCGTCTCGGGAGCTTCGGGCGCACGACCGTCCAAACGCTGGGTGGGATCGTGCTGGCAATCGGGACGGCTTTCATCGCATTCGGAGAGTCGATAACGAATTTCGTCGTCGGTATCTTCGATGCGTTCGGGACCGGCTCGGCGGATTGGATTGCGGCGTTCACGAGCGCTCCGGCGAACTACATTGCCGAGTCGTTCAACGCCGGCACGGATTCGTTCACGAACTCGGCGTTCGCGGAGTTAGGGCCGTTCCTGCCGTGGATCGCGGTCTTAGTGAGCCTCGGAGTCGTGTTCGCGGTCTCGATCTACCTGGACCAGCGGAACAGTGACGTCCCGGGAACCGGTCTGAACCTACCGTTCCTCGGCAACGACAGCGACGGCGAGGAGGACTGACCGTGCTCGATGCCAGCGATTACGTAGCCGAGGACGGGGCCGACACGACAATCCAGATCGGCAAGTTACTCCGGACAATCGCTGGCTCGGTCGTGGTGGCACTTGGAGCAGGATACATCAACCTGATCGAAACAGGGATTCAACTGCAAATCAGGTCGATCAACGCACTCGGGGGGTTCTTTGCGTCTTGGATCGGCGCAGTCCTCGGAGAGTCGGCAGCACTGTACGTCGACTCGTGGCGAGCGGCGTTCGTGGCGTCGCTGCAGTTCGATGCGTTCGCCCCGTTCATCCTCGTGGTCGAGGCGCTGTTGATCCTCGCACTGGCATTAGCGATCTGGAACCGGAGGCCGTACGCATGAGTGCGGCAGATGACTCCGGCCTGTTGGATGATTTCGCCGATTCGGTCGGTGGACTCTCACAATCGGCGAAAGCGTTACTCAGTAACCCGCGGGGGTTCATCTTGGTGTCTGTCGCCACGTGGATCGTTAAGAACGTCTTTATCGAGCCGTCGCTGTGGGTGCTGAACCTCATCGATTGGGGATATGCGGCGTTGGGCAACGCAATCACAGACGCTCAACTGGCGGTTTTAGGAGGTCTTGCACCGGTCGGCGAGAAGATTCTGGGAATACCGAGATCGTTCCACGCCGGCCTTGAAGGGGCGATAGCCAACGCTGGGTTGGCAGCTCCGTTTGTCACGACGGCTGCAGTCGTCGTCGAGGTTGTCCTACTCGTGGCCGTCTCCTACGCGGCCGCCCGTATCCTGATCGATATCGTCCCCGGATTAGGAGGCGTCATCAGATGAAACTCCGAAAAGAGATAGCGACGGCGATTGCGGGAGTTCTGGGAGGGATATACACGCTCTTCTACGGGCTCCTCGATCCGTTTTTCCTCTTCGAGATCGGCGGCTGGTTCCCGATTGCGAAGGTGCTGACCCGGAGCATCGGACCGACGTTCATCCCGTCGATCCCGTGGTCGACAATCGGAGCAATCGCTTCGCTCGTGTTCCTGGCAGTGTCGTTGAGTCGGTTGAACAACCGAAGAAAGAGTCACAATGATACATAAAAAGACAGATAGAACAGCACAGAAACGTCTCGGGCGGCCACAAAGGGGCCCCGAATGAGCCTCGCATTTGTGGCCGACTACTGGATAGCAATCCTCCTCGGGGTCGCCGTCTTGATGTTCGGCATTTGGACGTTTCAGGCCCGTAGAGAGGCAGAGACCGCGAAAGACACCGGTCGGCTCGTCGGCGAGAAAGCACGTCGAACGACCGGCGGGCTCGCGGGATTCCTCTCGGCACTCACAATCGGAGTTGTTGGAGGACTCTACGAAGCCGGGGTAGCACTCGGGGACGTCGGGGAACTGCTCGGCGAGATCGTGGCGAACTCTCCGGAACTGGTCGCCGGGATCGTGACCGGCGGGCTGGGTTTGCTCGGGTTCACCGGAACGATAACACCGATTGAGTACGTCGGCCTCGCGCTGGTCGTCCTCGGAGGCGGGGCAATCGTTGCAGCACGGCAGGGGGCTGGCGCGTAATGGCTCGACCCGTCGCTGTGGTCGTGCTGACGCTCGTCGTCCTCGGGTCGGTCGTCGGCGCTGTCGCTGGTCCGGCACACGCACAAGAAACCGTGTCAAATGCGACTACAGCGACGGCTGACTACTCACTCGACCAGCTCCGACCGAACGGCGAGCTACCGGCGAACGCACCCGACAGCGTGCGGGCTTCCGGGACGTTCGGAGAGTACGCGGTGAAACACCTGCCGACCGGGCTGTTCGTCGACGAGGGTGACGACAGCCCGTCGTGGCGATATCTCCGGGCTGGCACGAAGATCAAACGGGACTCGGTACAGCTGTGGTCGAAGCGCGGTTACGGCCAACCCTCGAAGGACGTTACTGTCCGTATCGCCTACTGGGGCACCGACCGCGCGGAGGTCACCCGCGGCAACGCAACCCGAACCCGAACGGTCGCCGCGAACGTCACGACGCACACCGTCGACGCGTCGTTGGCGGGCGGCTACGATTACGTCGACATCCCGCTGCAGTCTCATCTCGATTCGTCTCAAGAGGTGACGATGTGCATCGAGGAAACGGGCGAGCCGAACTGTTTGGCGAACCCTGGATCGTCACGCTGGCGGTTCACACACGCAACGTCGGCGGCCGCACAGACGATTTCGTACAACACTGCAGGCGGCCAAATTGCGTGGGCGATCGGGATACTCGTGCTTCCGTTCGCTGGCTTCTCGTCCGGGACGCTGTTCGTCTCCCGAAAGATGATTCGGGCGGCTCGATCCGGCCCGAACATATCGATCCTGGTGTGGCTCGGCGTGCTGGTGGCGTTGATGATCACGATCGGCGTCTTTTGGGACGCGGTCGTCTCGACGCTGGTGGCCGCGCCGTGGGTGCTGGCGATCGTTGCCGGGGTAGTCGTCGGGATCGTCTCGGCCGAGTGGTTCGGCGATAAGACGTATCTCGGTCTGTTCCTCCGTCTTCGGACGACTGACGTCGTCGACGACGCGGCATACCAGCCGCGGTCGGTCGACGCCGACCCGGAACAGGATAAAACAGAGCGGCCACAGTCGGCCGCTGACGAACGCGGCGACTACCACAAGGCAAACCTCTTAGACACGCCGGGGAAGCTCGTGGCCGACGCGGTACCGCTCCGTATGGCTCGTAGCAAGGACGGCACGCGTTCACGGATCGGCAAAGGGTTCTGGAAGTTCCTGGCGCGGTTCCGTGGCGCTCGGGCCGATCTCGAAGTCGACGGGAATCTATCGACGAAGATCGACGTCGAGCAAGGGCCGTACCGCGAACTGTTCATTCTCGACCCGGAGGACGACGACCCGATCGACTACAAGGGCGAGGGCCACCGCTTCGAGTTCCCCGAGTTAGTCGGCCGTGACGAGGACGGCCGGATCATGGTCAATACGCGGGCGTTACTCGGCGGCGGGTTCGCGCTCGGTCTGTCGTTCCTCCTGGGGAAGTTCCTCCTGGCGTCGGGGCTGCTTGGTCTCACGATCGGGGCTGTGCTCCTATTTGTCGCCAAAGTTTCGACTCCCGATCCGGGCCACCTGAAAGCGAATCTCGCCCCGATCCACTACGGCAACGCGCTGTCGACGCTGTTCGGTCACGCGAAGGCGCTCGGCGAAGCCCGAACGTGGGAGGATCTCCACGACGAGATCACCAAAGAGAAGGCGTCGAACAAAGCCGAGAAACAGCGGCTGAACGACCGGCGGTCGACGTCACAGACCGACGAGATCGTCGACGAGTACGTGGGCGACCAGGAGGCACCGGCCGATGAATGAGGTAGACGTCGGCGGCGTGACGGACGCGCTCGGGGATCTATTCGGCGAGGTCGACGACATCCTCGACGGCGACACGCACGAGCGTCCGGACAGACGGACGAGGACGCGCCGAGAGCGCGTCGAGGACGCAATTGCGGCCGTGGGATCGGACACGCCGATCCGGGCGGCCGTGGGTAAACTGTCGTCGGACCAGTCGATGCTACTGGTCGACCTTCTCGACGGCTTTGGGACTCGTCGGGAGTTGATCGAGTGGCAGCAAGACATGGCGATTCATTCGCTCGGCCAGCTCGACGACGAGTGGTTCGTGCGATCGGCGTACGACTCGACGACGGTCTCGGCGTTACTGGGCCGACCGTGGGGTCAATCGGATGGATTCGACGAGTCGACTGCAGAGGAGATCCGTCGGTCCTTCGCCGCGAAGTTCGTCCTTCCGGCGTTCCATGACGCACTTCGGACGTTCCGCTGGTCGGCGATCGAGCGCGTCGATCATCTTGATGACGACGTCGACGACGACCGGACGCCGATCGAGAACCCCGACCGCCAACAGTACCCGGCAATGCGGCCGGAACTCGGCGAACTGAACGACCGTCAAGAGTGGGCGCTGTCGGAGCTACTTGACGGCTTCGAGGACGGCGAGGAGGTGCTGATATGGGCACAACAGGTGACCGCGGCGAGCTATGCCGAGATCGATTCGGAGACGGTCACACGCGCCTACTTCGAGAAACCGATTCGACGGTATCTGACCGGCGACAATGGCGACAAGGAACGGGCTCAGTTCATGCGAGAATCGTGGGCCGCGAAGTACTTACTGCCGTCATTCAACCGCGCCGCGGCGTCCCTGGCGTCCCGGTCGACCGAGGTGGCGGCGAACAGCGAGAATGACTACGAAAGTGGCAACGGGAGCATATCATGACTTCAAAAGAACACAACAGTAGCAGTATGCTGGCGGCGGTCAGCGATCCGGATCGATTACTCGACCGGCTCGTGAATCTCGACGTAGCGAACGTCGACCGCACCCGGCAGTTCAACGGCGGCAGCACAGCTCACACACTCGGCGAGAATATGGTCTACAACCTCGGCTTCAGGAATTTTAGCGAGGTTCTACGCGATCTCGAAGACCAGTCTCATCCGATGACGCAAGGCGGCGCTCACCCGATAGTTGACCATCCGAGGGCGTTCCTCGATCCGCTTATTCATTTGAGCGAGGTCGACAAGATCCGGATCGAATGCGAGGACTACAGCGGGCTCTCGAAACAGCGGCGCAAGGTCTTCGAGTGGCTGGCCGAACGCCCCGACGTCGTCTCGGATCTCCGGATCGGCGGCACCGACTGGTTCGCCTACGGCCCGAAGGGATCGGGCAAGACGACGTTCCAACTCACCTGGGCGGCTCGGCAGCTCGAACTCAACACGGACGCCTACGTGTGGCGCGGGAGTCCGGCCCGATCTGAGTGGCTACCGTTCCGGAAGTGGGCGACGGTCTGCCTACCGTCGAGACTCGAACACGAGGCCGTCCTGTCGCCGCCAGTCGACCACGTCGATCCGATAGAGGTCGACCTCGACGACGTCGTCGCCGACGTCCAATACTACGACGACCCGCTACAGTTGAACAGTGAGATCCTGGAGGAAGGCGGCTTTTACGTCGTCTATCCTGACCCGATGTTCCGCGGTTGCACTGAGATCACGCGGAAAGCCGACGAGATCCCCGAACTCAACCATACGTCGGCGTGGGAAGCCTACGATGAAGGCCTCGACGCCAACGAGATCACGCCGTCGACGATGTGGTGGTTTGCGTGGGCGATCGGGAAGATTGACCTGTCGAGCCCGATGCCGGTGTCGTGGGGTTGCGACGAGATCGGGAACGTGATGCCCGAACACGCCAGCAACGAGTACCACGACCTGTACAAGCGGATCGAAGCCTATCGGAACAAGTACGTCGACGCTCGGCGGAACAACTTTTCCGAGTTCGGGGTCGGCCACAGCGAGGACGACCTACACAGCCTAATGCGGAAAAAGAAACGCTGGCGAGTGACGCTGAACGGCATTGACAACCCGACCAGCGGGAAGACTGTCGGGATGGGCAACGCGCCGATGAACAACCAGTACACGAAGCATATGCAGCTGGGCGAGGCGATGATGTGGAACAAGCAGGTGTTCGCGCCGTTCGACTGGGCGGACACCCCGGCACGGTTCAAAGTACCAGGACAGTTGCACGTTCGGTTCCCGAAAGTCGAGGAGTTGATGCAGCGATGCTGATTCACTCGATTTCGGTTTTTTCGAGCGCATTTCCCGGCCGATCCGGATCTCGGATTTTGGCGACCGATACGGGCGCGCGTAATTATAGTATACTGGAGACACCCCCCGGCCCCATCAACCAATAGGAGACATATCAGAATGAACACACAGATTAGAACGGTTTTGGTTGTATTGCTCCTGGTCGGGTCGGTCGTCGGCCCGGCTGGCGTAGCGAGTGCGAACAGTCCCGAGTACAATGGGAGTGTGAAGCTCAATGGACAGGTATCGGATGGCTCGACGCTCGATTACGATTTAGGGTCGACTGATGGAGTCGAGAACTTTAGCGTGGATATCACTGGGGTCGATAATACTGTGACAGAATCGGCGAGTGGATCGATCTCGTCGGGAGGATCGGCCTCATTCGACGTCGTTTCGGACCAACCGCCAACTAACGAGGAGATTACGCTGTCGGCTCCGTACACCCAGCGCAACCCGTCGACGAGCGGGACGATCTCGGTCTCGGGCTCGGTCTCGATTTCGCCGAGCGCGTCGCTGTCGGTCTCGGATGCGATCGTGGACCTATCCAACCCACAAACTCCGGAATCGCGTGTTTTTGATTTCGACAAAACCGACAATGACGTGACATGGGCCGGTGACGAGAATTATACTCGTTACTCGCCCGAGAGATTGTCGATTGAAGGCACTGAATGGGTATCGTGGGGCTCTCCGGCAGGGACCATTGAGCGGGTTGAGATTGACGTGGACGCCAACCCTGACGTTGATGCATCGTCTAGAGTGAGCGTCGGGTCTGAGCAGTCAGAGACCAAGGAGATCACCGGAGACGGCCTATACACTATGACATTTGATGGCGGAGATATGCCATTTGACGCTCCCGCTGATCCCAAACTCTACATAGAGGCTCCAAAGGACGACTATCTTGCTAATGAGGTCAGAGTCTACTATAAAAACCCCTCGTCGGTCTCGGTCGACGGGCAGTCGATCTCTCCGACCGGCTCGACGACAGTCCCGATCTCGTCGGGGTCGGAGTCGATCCCGATCGACGTGGAGCATGGGGCGAGTGTCGACTATGATATCTCATGGACCGAGACCGATGGAGTGGCCGATGTCTCGGGGACCGTCGGCGGGTCGTCGATCTCGACAAGTGGCCCACTGACGAGTCCGGTCACTAAGTCCGTCGACCTCTCCGATGGGAGCAACGACGTCGAACTGTCTTATTCCGGCGAGTCGGACGCATTAAGCTATGATGTATCATACGACGAGACGACCGAGACGACCGACCCGTCGATAAATATTAATGGCGAAAAAACAGGCTACACCGGCAAACTCGGCAGCGGCGAAACAACATCGTTGTCGGTCGACCCGTCGTGGATCACGAACGGTACAAACAACGTTTCGGTATCGCTATCGAAGCCGTCTGGTGGTCCTGCGTCCGTGGCGGATATAAGCTACACACACGATACCACTGGGACCATCCACACAACGACACTAAACTCAACGACGTGGGAAGAATCATATAAAGTAACCGAGACCTATGAGACTGACATACGCGATACAGTTGTCAATCTACCATTCAGCGAGAACGTTATCGACATTGATTCGGTTCGGATGCGGGTGAATGGTGGGGAATGGCAAGATCCTCCTTCTTGGGGACTCTCTGGCGGAAATCTCGGTGTCGAGATCGGCGACGTAAACACGGGTGATACGGTGACAGTGAAAGCCCGCGGTCGCAAGCTCACTGTCGAGAACGGTCAAATCGACGTGACAAAACCGACTGTCGAAGGCGATCGGCTGTCGACTGAGTTCAAGATCGTTAGCGCCGACACTGGTTTCGGGATCGACGTCGGCCGCACGACGGAGGGATCGCAACTGCATTATCTCGACACGAGTTCGTGGGACAACTCGGAGACCACCGAGTTCGGCGACAGCCAAACGGTTCGGATGCCGGACGCTCCAACGGGCGGGACGGCGACCATGACCACCGCGCCGATCGAGCTCGACGTGCTGGCGGGGGACGTCCAAGTCGAGTGGGCTGAAGACGCCACGAACACCGAACCACGGTTCCACGTCTATCCGGGCGAGCGCGAAGGCGACACGGTCAGCTATGCGTTCACGGGCGGGATCGACGGCACCGAGTACAGCCTTTACTCGGAGACTGAGGGGATCGTCAGAGACTCCGGAACGGCGAACTCTCCGGTGTGGTTCGAAGATGACGATAGCCAAGAGACGTTCCAGATTCTCACCGAAAGCTCGTCGTCGGTGTCGACTGGCGGCGGCGGTGGCGGGTTCTTCGAGAGCCCATCGAGTGCCGTCCAGGGCGCGGCTCAACAGACCGCCGGAATCATGCCGTTGGTCGACCCGATCTGGGTTGTGGTGCTGGTGGTCGGGCTGATCGGCGGGGCGGTCGCCTACACCGAACGGAGATCGCCGACGGGCTCGACGCCGATCTACCGTCGACCGGCCGTCGGGCTCGCCGTCGTGGTCGCTGGCGGACTGACCGTGTTCCTGATATCGCCGACGACGATTACCGGGCCGTTACAGACGACGTTGGGGGCAATCCTGCCACTCGCGGGAATCTTGGTGCTGTTCGGTGGGGCAGCGTTGGTCTGGTCACGTCGGCAGAACAACAACGGCGGCAGTGGCGGCTCACAGTCGACCACTGAGAAAATGGTGGCACTGGTCCCGCTGCGGCGATCGAACGACGAGCAAACGGGCGACAGCACCGGAGCCGACGACGGGTGGTTCAAGTGAGCCCGGCGGGCGTGTCCGTGGGCGCGGTCGCACAGCTCGGAGGCGTGCGGTGGCTCGTGGACGCGTTAGGCGTCGGGGGCGTGTCAGCGGGCGCGCTCATGCTCGTCGGCGTGGCGCTGTATCTCCACAGGGCGGCTGCTGTCGGGTCGACGGCTGTCGGCGTGGCATCGACGGGAGCACTGACGGCGAAGGTTACGGCGGCACTCCTGGCAGTGCTGGTCGGGCTGGGTATCTTCACCGTCAACTACGAACGAGCTACCGAGGTCGGGTCGAGCGCGTGGACGTGGCTGTCGACTGAGGGCTCGGCGCTTATCGGGCGACTTCTCTCACTGGTAGTCTAACATTTTTGCGCGGCCGCAAGGGCCAGGGGTACGTTTCGAGTGCTTCGAGTGGAACCACGCTGTTGCGGTGGTATTTTTTCTTTCTGTCCCTTTTAGGGACACTCCCTAAGGGGATTTTCCCGGGAACCGGGAACGCTCCCGCGCCGATCTCGGCGTTACATGGGCGAGACAGCCGTAAACAAAGATTCGAAGTTCCACGAGAAACGGGGGTTATTCGGTTTTACTTATAAAAGAAAGAGGGAAACAGTAGTGTTGCCACTCAGCAGTCGGCGCGCTACCGGAGGATCAAATCACCGATCCGTTGGGTGACCGTCGATCCATCGGTGAGATCGGCGTCGACGCGGAGGCTGGCGAACACGCGCCAGTCGCGGCCAGTCGACTCCCACGCGTCGAGGCCCTCCTGGAGGACGGTCTCGATGTGGGGTTCGGAGGCCGATCGGAGCCTACTGAGTAGGGTATCGAACCGGATTGTTCCGCCGTCGCCGTCGAAGTCGACCAGGTCGGCTCCGTACTTAGCCATCCACTTCTCGACAGCGGAGTCAGCACTCGATCGGAGTTCGATGTTTGCGAGCTCGGCAACGCGATCGGCAGTCGACTCTTTGAGTTCGTCGAGCCGATCGACCATTCCGATAATCTCCTGCCGGATCTTCTCGCTCGTGAATCGGACGATCCCGCGTTCGGACTCGACCAGCTCGCCGAGTTGTTCCAGGGCGCGGTAGATAGTCGACACGGAGTTGTCGGTCTCGTCGGCGATCTCGCGGTAGTGGGTGCCGCCGTCGGTGGCGATCGTCTCGGTCACATCCTGGGCAGCTGGCGACAGTTCGCCGAGCACGGTCATCAGCAGCGACTCCTGATTAGCTTCGAGCTCGGGCGTGGGATCGGAGAGTCGGCCGACCGAGACCTCGGACGGCTCGACGCTAAAATGGTCGTCGTCGACAAAGGTAGTCGGATCGGGCTCGGTCGGGATACCGGCCCATTCCATGAGGTTGATCAGGATCTCCTCGATCTCCCGCCGGAGTTCGTCCCGTTCGTCCCAACTCCGAGCCTCACCGTCGATCGACTTGTGAAAGGCAACGCCGAGTTTCGGCGAGGAGAGTGGATCGTCGTCGGATTCTTTCTTACGTGCGTGTTTCGGATGGTAGCTTTTTGCTCGAACGCCGAGGGAGTAGTCGGGGCCGAGCTTCGAGATCGCGGCGGGCGGCAGATCCATCGCGTGACGGTGGCCGACAATCTCGGTGTTATCCCCTTTATATATCCATTCCATCCCCTTTTCAGGGGATAGAAGGTGCATGATCTTATGAAAAATCCCGTCGGAGCGGACCAACTTCGCGGCGTACTGCCGTTTGATTCGGACATACCACTCGACGGTCACGATTTTGCTGGTCGGCGCGGGCTGTCGAAGATATCGACGGTTGATCTGCTCATTGACGCTGTCGGCGAGGGCGTCGATCGCGCCGCGAAGCAGAGGGATCAACTGGTCGAAGGGAATATTCGAGGACTGGCAGAGCACATCGAGGCCGTCGCCGCCGGGCCAAGCGAGCTTTTTCAGGTCGCCGTCGGGTCCGCGCATATCGTCGTAGCGGGCTCGAATCTGGAAATGTGCCTTCGCTTCGTTCGGGCCGTCGACGTGCAGCTCCCAATCGCGTAGCACGTCCCGCTGGATGCTGTCGCCGGGTCGCGGGGCGATCCCGCTGTCGGAGTAGGCGAGATCGATGTGGTAGGGGGCGCCGTCGATCTCGGTGGTGATATCGCCGTGGCCGTCGAGTTCCTTAATCAATAGATTTCGGAGAGCCCAGTATGGTGAGAGGCCGTTTTTCTTGAAATGTAGGAAGGTTTTTGCCTCGTGGATGTGGGGCCGAATATGATCTCTCATACCGATCCCTCACTGGCACCGAACCCGGAGGACGCGGTCGACTCGGCGTCGGTGCCGGTCACGTCGAGATCAAGGTCGACGTCGACTGATTCGTAGTCGTCGAGCGTCGTCATTCGTGATCACTCCCGCGGCCGTCGTTGAGCACACGAATCAGGTTCCACCAGGTAGTTCGCTGGCAGTTG
>Ga0306907_1000727_pt1 | contig 13063 bp, 9 predicted proteins | sample AntRauTorcE11898_FD_190415 | JGI IMG/M metagenome (GOLD analysis project Ga0306907, IMG submission 190415) | Saline lake microbial communities from Rauer Islands, Antarctica - Metagenome Torckler E11 #898 (v2) (version 2) | ecosystem: Environmental > Aquatic > Non-marine Saline and Alkaline >... | reverse complement strand
CCGCCAAAGGCCGGCGTGTACTGCAGGGAATCAAGCCGTTCGCCGGTATCATCGCGCAGCACAATATCATCCCCGCTGTTATTGAGAGACGGAAACCTGTTCCCCATTGGCACAAGATTAATATTGGGCAGACTGTCTTGCAGGGTATTGTCGGGTGCCAGTACCACATAGCTGTCTGGTGGCACAATAAACTGGCTTTCGGTGATAGTACGCAGGTTGCCCGTATTGTCATTGATGGTCCAATTGCGTAGATCAAGGGAGCTGGATGAGGTATTAAAGAGCTCAATATATTCGGTCGAACCTTCGGGCGGATCGTAGGTAAATTCATTGATAAAGATATCGCCCGAATCGGCAGCGACGGTTTCAAAAAAGGTAAAGGTGGTATCGCGACTGGCCAGTGTATTGCCAAATAAATCCTGAACACCATCAACCGTGGCAGTGTAGGTTGTGTTATCCTGCAAAGAACCGGAAAGGTTGACCTGTACCGTATCGCCGCCGGAGAGTGCAGCGGAATTAATGCTGATGCCGCCGTTGATACTATAATTGGCCACATTTTCAGCCGATTGCTGCTCTACCTGTTCAGTAAAAACAAATTCCAGGTTCTGATTATCAAGAATCGAAAAGGCCTCAATATCGGGCGGGGTGTTATCCTGACCAATCTGATTTTGCCGGCCGGGCGTGCCAAAGCCATTGGGTGCATCACCAAAATTAGCCTGAATGGGCGCTACATCGGTTGTTCGGCGTTCTAATGCCACACCATCACCACCCCAATCATTTTGGTATTGCAAGGAATCGAGACGTTCACCACTGTCATCACGCAGTACAATATCATCCCCGCTGTTATTGAGTGAAGGGAAGTTCGTGCCCATGGCCACAAGTGCAATATCGGGATTGTCTTGCAGCAGCGTCTGGTCGGGTGCGATGACCACAAAACTGTCGGGTGGAACAATGAACTGGCTGTCGGTAATGGTTTGTCTTGTTCCCCGGTTGTCATTGATGGTCCATCCGTTGAGATCAAATGACTCATCAGTAGTATTAACAAGTTCAATGTATTCCGTAGATCCCTCTGGTGGGTCGTAGGTAAACTCGTTGATGAAAACATCGCCTGAATCGGCCGGGGTAGTATTAAAGAAACTGAATGTTTCAGTTAAATCGCCCGCCGTATTTCCAAAAATATCTTGTTGGTTACGTACGGTTAGCTGATAGGTGGCTCCATTTTGCAGGGGTGAATCGAGGCTGAGCCGCACACTGTCACCAGCCGTTTGCTGCGCTCCATTGACTGCTATTCCATTATCAATCGAATAGTTTGTTTCATCTTCGGCCGGCCCGCTTGCCAGTTGTTCGGAAAAATTAAGGTCAAGCGTTTGGTTATCAACAATAGTTACATTATCCAGTTCGGGTGGGGTCGTATCATCGGTGAACTGAAAGCTTTCGCTGGTGGAGGGATTTGTATTCCCAAAAATATCCTGCTGATTGGTAGCGGTTAGCTGATACGTAACTCCGTTTTCCAGAGGACTGTCAAGCGTCAGCTGTACACTATCCTCAGCGGTTTGTTGTACGCTATTAATAGCAATTCCATTGTCAATTGTGTAATTATCTGAATCGGTTGCATTTGCGCTGGATACAGCCTCCGAGAATGCTATGTTTAATGTTTGTCGTCCTAAAATATCTACCGCTGAAATTTCCGGGGGGGTATTATCTTGGTCAATTTCATTTTCGCGGCCGGGCGTGCCAAAGCCATTGGGTGCATCACCAAAATTAGCCTGAATGGGCGCTACATCGGTCGTTCGGCGCTCTAAAGCTATTTGATCACCGCCCCAGGATGAGTTGTAACGGAGGGAATCGAGGCGTTCGCCGGTGTCATCACGCAGTATAATATCATCACCGCCATTATTAAGAGAGGGGAAATTGCCGCTCATGGTGACCAAATTAATGCCGGGATTGTTTTGTGAAAGGGTTTGGTCGGGGGCCAGTACTACAAAACTGTCGGGTGGCACAATAAACCTGTCTTGGGTGATGACGCGCTGGTTGCCGGTGTTATCACTAATTGTCCAGCCACTAAGATCAAATGATTGCGATGTAGGGTTGACCAGTTCGATGTATTCGGTTGAGCCCTCCGGCGGACTGTAGGTAAACTCATTGATAAATATGTCCCCGGAATCGGCGGCTGAAACCTCGAAGTAGGTAAAAGAGGTGTCGATGGAGGCTGCCGTGTTTCCAAAAAGATCTTGCTGGTTGGTAATGTTTAGCTGGTATTCGGTGGCGTTTTGCAGGGGTGATGAAAGGCTTAGTCGCACGCTGTCACCCGCGGTTTGCTGGGCGTTGCTGATGGAAATTCCGTTATCAAGGGCGTAATTGCCGGCGTTGCCTGCGGTGTTGTTGTCCAGGGCTTCGGTGAATGCCAGTTCCAGGGTTTGATTATTGGCAATGGCAAAATCAGCAAGATCCGGCGGGGTGGTGTCTTGGCCAATATCATTTTCGCGGCCCGGCGTACCAAAGCCATTGGGAGCGTCGCCAAAATTGGCCTGGATCGGTTCCACATCAGTCGTGCGGCGCTCCAAAGCTACTTGACTGCCGCCCCAATCACTTTCGTATTGCAGCGAGTCGAGCCGTTCGCCGGTATCATCGCGCAGCACTATATTATCCCCGCTGTTGTTGAGCGACGGGAAGCTCGTGCCCATGGTGACTAACGCAATATTGGGGTTATTTTGCAGCAGCGTTTGGTCGGGCGCAATAACCACAAAACTGTCGGGCGGAACGATAAACTGGCTTTGAGTAATGGTGCGTGGATCATTGCGGTTATCGCTGATGGTCCAGTTTTGAAGATCAAGTGACTTTGAGGAAGTATTATAAAATTCGATGTATTCGGTGGAGCCTTCCGGCGGATCGTAGGTAAACTCATTGATAAAAATATCGCCTGAATCAGCCGGAGATACTTCAAAATAGGTAAAGGTGGTATCGCGGTTGGTGAGGGTATTGCCGAACAAATCATTCACGCCGTCAACTGTAGCGGTGTATTCGGTATTGTTTTGCAACGCACTTGAAAGACTTACGTTCACGGTATCACCGCCGGCAAGGGTGGCCGAATTAATGGTTATTCCACCTGAAAGCGTATAGTTGGCCGTATTTTCTGCCGATTGCTGTTCCACCTGTTCCGTGAATACAAATTCCAGGTTTTGATTATCCAGAATGGTGAAGGCTTCAATACCGGGCGGGGTGGTGTCTTGGCCAATATCATTTTCGCGTCCGGGCGTGCCAACACCGTTGGGCGCATCACTAAAATTGGCTTGAATGGGCGCTACATCAGTCGTGCGGCGCTCCAAAGCTACTTGACTGCCGCCCCAGTCGCTTTCATATTGCAGGGAATCCAATCGTTCGCCGGTGTCATCACGGAGCACAATATCATCCCCGTTATTATTTAACCCCGGAAAGCTGGAGCCCATATCAACCAGTGCAATATCGGGATTGTCTTGCCGCAGCGACTGGTCGGGAGCAAGCACTACAAAACTGTCGGGTGGGACAATAAATTGGCTATTGGTTATGGTCTGCGGATTGCCGCTGTTATCGTTGATGGTCCACCCATTGAGATCAAACGATTCGGAAGTAGGGTTGTTCAGTTCAATATACTCGGAACTGCCGCTGGGCGGATCATACAGAAACTCGTTAATAAATATATCGCCGGAGTCGGCGGGCGTCACCACAAAAAAGGAGAAGGTAGTATCTATCTCGGCGGCGGTATTGCCAAAAATATCTTCTTGGTTGCTGACGGTAAGCTGATATTCCGTACCGTTTTGCAGCGGTGAGTCGAGGCTCAGCTGCACGCTATCGCCGGCGGTTTGCTGGGCATTATTGATTGATATTCCATTATCTAATGAATAGTTGGCTGTATTGCCAGCAGGGCCGTTTGCCAAGCGTTCAGTAAAATCAAGATCCAGCGTTTGATCATCAGTAATTATCAAATCATCCAGATCAGGCGGGGTGGTGTCATCGGGGACCTCATTGGCAATGCCGGGGGTTCCGCCGTTGGGGTTGGGCGAATCACCGAAATTTTCCTGAAAGATAGACGGCGCGGTATCTGATCGGCGTTCCAGGGCTACATTATCTCCACCCCAGCTGTCATCGTATTGCAGGGAATCGGCTTGCGTACCAGTATCGGTGATAATGGTGACCGCATCACCGTTGTTGTTGAAGCTTGGGATACTGCTGGATTGCACGTAAGGGCGCGATCCATAGACCGCAAAAAGAGCCGAGGTATCGGATGAAACGGCAATGAAACCGTTGGGCTGCAGTATAACTTGGTCGGATGATATGGTTCCATTTCCTGTATTATCCCCAATTTGCCAGCCCTGCAGGTTCAATAATTTTCCGGATGTATTTTTTATTTCTACGTATTCTTCCTGCCCACCCGGCGGATCGTACATAAATTCGTTGATGATCACATCACCCACAGCAAAATCACCAAAAATGGTAAAAGAGGCCGTAGAATTAGGATCAATGGTATTGCCGTTGGCATCATCTACATCATTGACCGTGAGCGTATACTGATCGCTGGGCAGTAGATTATTATATGAAAGCCGGACAACATCAGAAGAGGGAAGGGAGGTTGAATTCGGAGCACCCACACCGTTATCAACCGAAAAGTCGGCCGCATCAACGCTGGCCGGGTCAATATCTAAATTAAAGGATACATCAACAGTGCTGTTATTTTGCAGTGTAACATCTTGTATCTGCAGCGGCGGGTTCACTTTGGTGACCACAATTTCATCATATTCAAAACCATCTGATCGGGTGCTGGTGTAATCACTAAAAAAACCAATAAACTCACTGCTTTGATAGGTATTATCGGTGGTTGTTCCCTGTGAGGCAAACGAAGAACCACCTGAAGCATCGGCAAAAAGTTCCCAGTTTCCGTTAAGATCACGCGTTGCCCGAACACGCACGTTAACAGGATCTGAATCAATCAACCCATCAACCCCGTCAATAATTTTAGTGCTGGAACTTCCATCTTGCCGATAAAGACTAATTTCTTCTTGGGTATCTCCAATTACTATATAATAACCATCCACATCGCCCTTCATGCCTTGAGTATCCGACAGAATATAGAATCGTGAAAGATTACTTCCGGAGGGATTGAAGTCAAGCTGCACAAGCGCTTCCCATTCGCCGTAAGCAGCATCGGAGGGAGTGGAAATTACGGCTTCATCGATAACAGCAGGTGCATCAAGCTGGAGCAAGTTTGATGTATTGACGATGTGTTTGGTATCGGGATCGGTCCACGTGGGATTATTCGTAAAATCACCGTCGTCAAAGCCTTCATCAATAATTACGGTTTGTGCAAAACCGGTAGTTACATTCAACAGACCAAAGAAAAATATAGTAAATAACAGTTTTCGCATGTGATGAGAAGGGGGTTGCAGCTAACTAATTTTGTACGTTTAGGATAAAACGGAAAATGGTTAACTGCAAATTATAAGAAGAGCTGTTCAGAAGTAGTAAAAAGGGGATCAGCCTTTTAACTACAATAGGTCATTGTGGTGATTTATTTTTACATTTACCCCTATGTTTGTTAGTAAGACAATCGTGAAGCGAATTCCTTACACAAAAATTCCAAATTTTTTTATACAGCCCATTTTCCATGTCTTTAAGTGCCAATAAAACCGTTCCTTTTGAAATACCAGAAATCAGTCACGGCTTAAAAGAGGCTTCCGGACTGATGAAACTATGGAAGCACGGCTTAGAATTTGAATTTGAAGTAGCTACACTGGGGCTGTTTAAATCCGGTGTTCAAACGGTTCGCATCCCTTATGCTGAACTGAATTCTATACAATACAAAAAGGGATGGATCAAGGATAAAATCATTCTGGAAGGCATTTCAATGCGTGTTTTTGAAGACATACCCGGTACAGAAATTGCTACCTGTACCTTAAAAGTGAAGAGAAAAGAACGGGATGACGCCCAAGGACTTATTTCTTCGGCGCGCATGCATCTTTCCGAACATAAGCTGGACCAAATGGATGGGGAGGGGTGAAAAATTGTCATTAAGCGTTGTATGCAGGGTCGTATAGCAATATGACCCTGCACTAAATCAATGAGCTTGCTGCAACACGTTACATTGGTTCGCAACTATTAGAATTTTTTAAAAATATCCTTTCTCTGCCAAAACTTGTTCTGAGGGAGTTGTACTCCCGAAGAATGGGACAACTTATTGGTTCAGGAGTTTAACTCCTTCACAGCATTATCTTGTGGCAGACTTACTTATGGGTGAATTTTTGAAAGTTTTCAAATGGTCGATGACCCACCTCTAACATTCAACTTGCAACATGATGTTGGGCTCTGTCATTGCTTCTGAGTGACACTCATTACTTGACTCCGTCTTTTTTACAAATATCCTTTCTCAACCAATAGCTCTGCATTCAACACCGCTCCGCCCGCCGCCCCGCGAATGGTATTATGGGCCAGCGCCAGATACGAAATATCATTTACTGAATCTTTTCTAAGCCGCCCGATGCCCAGCTGCATTCCCTTTTCACGATTGGCGTGAAGCCGAGGTTGGGGGTAGCGCGGCTCCTCATATAAATGGATGGGTTCGGCCGGAGCTGAGGGCAAATCAAATTCTGCAATCGGGCTTTCCCATTTCTTTACGGCTTGATGCACTTCATCCATGGAAGCGGGTTTATTTTTCAACTTTACCGAAACCGAAAGCAGATGCCCCTCAATGGTGGGAACCCGCACGGCCGTGGACTGCATCTTAAAATCAGTCGGGGTGATGGTTGAACGTTCAACAGTTCCCAAAATTTTGAGCGGTTCGGTGTGAATTTTATCTTCCTCACCGCCTATATAGGGCACCACGTTGCCCAGAATATCAAGGCTGGCCACGCCGGGGTAGCCTGCACCCGAGGTAGCCTGCATGGAGGTGACAATCACCGATTCAATACCAAAGGCATCATAAAATGGCCGCAGCGACATGGCCAGCGGTACGCACACGCAATTGGGATTGGTGACCATCCAGCCGCTGCCGTCTTCGGTGAAGGTTTGGGATTCAATGAGGGCAATATGCTCGGGGTTGATTTCGGGAATGAGCAGCGGCACCGATTCATCCATGCGGAAATTTTTAGCATTGGAAATGACCGGAATACCGGCTTCAGCAAAATTGCGCTCAATGGTACCGGCTACGGATGAATCAAGCCCGGAAAAAACAAAATCAATATCATTAAAATGTTCGGGCTCACATATGGTGACCTGAATATCGGCAACATCTTGCGGGAGTTCGGTGGATTCAATCCAGTGCACCGCTGCCTTATACGGCTTGCCTGCTGAGCGTTCGGAAGCACCCAATTTGGCAATAGTGAACCAAGGATGCTCCTGAAGTAAACGGATAAATTTTTGTCCCACAGCACCTGTTGCCCCGAGGATTCCGATTGTAAAGTTCTTCATTTCAAAAAATATTTTTTAATGATTTACTGCTTCCTGCTACTGCCTACTTTTTAGTAGTAGGCGGGAGGCAGAGGGCAGTTGAAGATACCCAGAAATCATCTATTAATTAAAGCCGTAATTTTCACTATCTTCGGTTTTACAAAAATTTGAACTTTAAAAACGCTTTGCGGTTGAGAATTAAAAATGAGCAATAGATTTATATATATAAAATAACACACACCTAAATCCCCTCTCCCTCCCGAAGCATCGGGAGGACAAGCAAGAGGGGACCTTATTTTCCCCTCCTCGGGAGGAGAAGGGGTGCAGGGGTGGGTTAGAATAAAATAAATAATCTTGCTCAGGCTCTTTAAAACTAATCGCATAATGCATGAATTTCTAAATATTGATACTTTTATATGGCTGTAACAGAACTGCAAGAACTGGATCAAATCGTGTCGCTGGCAAAAGCGCGCGGCTTTATTTTTCAATCGTCCGAAATTTACGGCGGGCTCGGCGCCACCTACGATTACGGTCCGCTGGGCGTGGAACTGAAGAACAACATTCGCGAGCACTGGTGGAAATCCATGACCCGGCGGCATGCCAATATCGTAGGGGTTGATGCCGCCATTTTTATGCATCCCAATGTGTGGAAAGCAAGCGGCCACGTGGACGGCTTTAATGATCCCATGATTGACGACAAGCAGTCGAATAAGCGGTACCGTGCTGATATGCTTATTGAAGGTGAAATTACCAAGCTGCGCAGTAAAGATAAAAATGATAAGGCTGATGAGTTGCAGGAGCTACTTGATGCGGCCGGTTCAGGCGAAGGCCTGTGTGAAGATCTACATAAAATCATCATAGACCACGAAATTCGTGCGCCTGAATCGGGGGCATTCGAGTGGACCGATGTGCGCCAATTCAACCTGATGTTCCAAACCCAGTTTGGAGCAACCTCTTCCGGTGATGACGGCGATGGCGTATATTTGCGCCCGGAAACGGCTCAGGGTATTTTTGTGAATTTTAAAAACGTGATGGATACGGCCCGCCAGCAGATTCCGTTTGGCATTGCGCAGGTGGGTAAAGCCTTTCGCAATGAGGTGGTAGCGCGGCAGTTTGTGTTCCGCATGCGGGAATTTGAGCAGATGGAAATGCAGTATTTTGTGGAGCCGGGCACCGATGGCGAAGCATACGAAAACTGGCTGGAAGAACGATTCGCATGGCACAGGGAGCTGGGTATTCGCCCCGCAAAGCTGCGGCATGAAAATCACCCCGAAGATAAATTAGCGCACTACGCCGAGGCAGCCGCCGATATTGAATATGAATTTCCTATCGGCTGGCAGGAGGTAGAAGGTGTACACAATCGTACCGATTTTGATCTTACCCAACACATGGAACACTCCGGCAAAAAGCTCGAATTCTACGACCAGCGCCAGCAAAAACGATACACACCCTACGTGGTGGAAACCTCTATTGGGTTGGACCGCGCCGTGTTGATGGTTCTCTGTGATGCCTATCGCGAAGAAGAGGTGGATGGCGATACGCGCACAGTGCTGAAAATCAACCCGAAGCTGGCTCCTACAAAAATTGGCATTTTCCCGCTCATCAAGAAAGACAAGCTGCAGGATTTAGCACACAACATTGAGGAAGATCTGCGCGAGGATTATAATGTTTTGTATGATGAATCGGGCTCCATCGGTAAGCGCTACCGTCGGCAGGATGAAGCCGGAACGCCGTTTTGCATTACCGTTGACTTCGACGGAGTGGAATCGGAAGGCGAAGATACGGTAACCATCCGCTATCGTGATGATATGACGCAAGACCGCGTGCCGGTAAGCAAATTGCGGGATGTGATTGACGATAAAATGAACAGCTGGCAGGTGGACAAGTAAAAGGTGAAAAGTGAGAGGATCTAACTTTTATCTCGTGCCTGACCTCCGGTTAGGCACGCAGTCTGACATACCGTTCCGAAACGTAGCTTATAAAAATAAGAATAAATAAACGATCCGTAATAGAGCTGCGGATCGAGATGGAAGCACTGGCGCAAGCTTCCGTCTGTGGCCTCCTTAGAACAACTCACTTTAGCACGAGCGGACGCCCGCGCAAGTGAGCTAAGAAATAATAAAAGTGTGCTTAATCAACCCCGAAAGAAACTTTAAGGTTTACCCGGTAAGATTTTACCTTGTTGTCAGAGACGGTTACGCTCTGTTCCTGCACATAGGCAGACTGAATGTTTTTAACTGTTTTTGAGGCTCGTTGAATGCCTTTTTCAGTAGCATCTTCCCACGATTTTGGGGAATCACTCATAATTTCTACAACTTTTAATACGGACATATTGGATAAAGTTAAGTTAAGTGGTTTATTAAAACGTCTATCAACTTAGCTTATCCTACGGCTTCAGTCAATATTTGTTCACGTCGTTTTATCTTGTGTTTGCCCTCCGGCCGGGCACGAAACCCACGCTTACGGTATATAATTTTATCACGAGCGGACGCTCGCGCTATTTTAGTGATGTAATTTCAAAAAGTGTTATTACTCCTATCTCGTGCCTAATCTCCGGTTGGGCACGAAAGTACTATTTGCTTGTACTTTTTTTTATCCAGTCAGCAATGGTTGAGGTAAACCCGTCAATAAATTTGTTTCCCAACGATCCATATTCCTGTACCTGGCCGGTTTTCGCTTTTTGAAAGAGATGGTTGGCTGCAGTAAATATCTCGGTTTGATGTTTTGCGTTACCCGATTCCAGAGCTTTTTTAATGGGTTCTTTATTCATCTCAACGGTCACCTGCGTGTCTTTGCCGCCGAATAGTACCAGCACGGGAACCGTTAAACCTTGCAGGTCATTTGTTAGTTCATAAAACATGAGCGACTGCATTTGTGGTGTGGTGAATTGCTCTAAAAGGGTATTACCCTGGGCAGAGGCGGTTGAATCAAGACTCGTTATGTTTGCTTTTGCTTGCTCTGGCAAGCTCCTGAACATGCCGATAAATTGTTCTTTGTAGCTCTTCCGAGCTGTTTTAATTTCTTTTTGTTCATGTATCGCCTTAAGTACATTACCAAATGCCGAAAGTGCATCGCTTACCTCTGCTTCATTAAAGCCACTTCTGAGAAAACTTTCTTTTAGTTGATAATGCAGGATTTTATCAAGCCTGATGGATGGCGAAGCCATCAAAATGAGTTTATCGACTTTGGTATTTTTAGCCGCGACTTTACCCCCTACAATGCCACCCTGACTGTGGCCCAGTAAGATAATTTTTCCGAATTCAGGGCCCTCATCATCCGTAAATTCAGCGATAATTGCATTAACGTCCGAGGCCAGAATATCTAATGTAGCATTGCTAAAGTTACCGGTGGATTGCCCCACGCCGCGGTCATCATAGCGAAAAGTGGCAATGCCGTTGGCGGTGAGTGAATCGGCCAGAATCGAATAGGGTTGGAAATCGGTGATGGGTTTAATCGTACCGTCCCGGTCCTGCGCGCCGCTGCCGGAAATTATGATCACGAGTTGCGTTGCTTCTTCGTGCTTAGGCCAGGTGAGGGTTCCGCCAATATCGATGGAATCGTTTTTGATGACCATTTCTTTATGGTTGTAATTTTTCGCAGCCATTACAGAAGGGTCCGGTTTTTTAGCTTGCTGTTTCATCCGTTTCAACGCAAATGGAAACTGCTGTCCGGCCTGATGATACTGGCCGTTGATGATTGAATCACTCCTAAGTTCGCCCTTAAATTTTGCCACGTTTAAAGCGGTTGCAAATTCAAAGAAAACCGAGTCTTGCTCATTTAGGCTAATTTTTTGCAGCGGCAGCGTGGCACCCTGAATGTCGATTGTTCCGCGTAGCGAATCATCACCCATAAAATGTGTGGTGATGGGTAATGCCGTGCCTTGTACGGTGATGGATCCGTCCCAATCACCCAAAAGAATAGCACTTTGTTGAGCTGTTGCGGGTATAGACAGTGTGCATAAAAGCAGAGATAAAAAGAAATTTTTCATGATATCAGGGTTGTGCTTTATAAAAATAAAAAGAATAGGCCATAGGAATAAGTGCCATTGTAATGACTGTGGCAGTAAAAATTATGCTATAGGTTTCGGTATTAAAAAACGGAAACAGTACAATGAGAAGCAGTCCGCCGGCAACCCAAATATATGACGCCATGCGGTGTGTTTTGCGCCAGTTATCTTCGTCCTCAAGCGTCCAGGGTACGCGAATACCAATAAAGTAATTGGGCTGTATGGTGCGCAAGTAATTCCCAATGACGGCTAAAAAAGCCGCCACTCCAAGATAAATCCATTTTGTTGATGTTGCCTCATATCCCATTCCGGCGGCAATCATCCAGGTATGAATGGCCAAAAGAAAGACGACAAAAAAGGTGCGCAAAACCGGCATGGGTTTTTGATCAACCGTGATCCGCTTTTTGGGATCAATGTTGGGCAAATATAAAAACAGCAGATACAAACCAATGTTTAACAGAGGAATAAAAAAGAGTCCAAACGTTTTGCTGCCATAATCGTCCACCTCACCCTGCAGGTTCCAGTGGATGGGTACTTGCTCCGGCAGGTGGCTCCACAAAAAAGGAATGGCAATAAAAGGCAGCAAAAGCAGAATAATATTGTACCATTCTTTTTTGAAGGCGTATTGTAGTGTTTTCATTCGTCCTTGTTTTGATTAATAATATCCAAAAACCAATTGGCTGCCTCTTCCAGCACGGTAGTATTTATGGAGTAGGTGATAAACTGCCCATCCCGTTCGCCGCGGATTAAATCGGCGCGCTTAAGTACGTCCAGGTGGTGCGAAATACTGGGCTTGCTGATGTCAAATGCATCGGCAATTTTGCCGGCGGTGCTATCCTTATTCTGAAGTATCTTCAGAATTTTACGACGCGTAGGATCATTTAAAGCTTTAAAAAGTTTGTTCATTTAGATATTTAGATAAATGTCTAAATATTAATTTATAAAAAATTGCGCAGTACAAATTATATTTCATCAATTTGCCTGACCTAACTTTATGTCCCACTTATAAATTTCGTGGAATAGCTGTTACTCAAAGCCGCACAAAGAAACACAAAGGTTCACAAAGTAAAGACTCCGATCCGCAGCAGAGCTACGGATCGAGGGAAAATAGCTTTACTTATTGCAACGTTGTTTTTTTTATAAAACTTCGTGGAATATCTGGTGCACAAAGCTCAGTACTCCCTTTTATAACGGAGATTTCAAAAGTTACATTAAATAAGTCCCCCTTAAAAAAGGGGGTGTCCGCTATAGCGGACGGGGGTTGTAACTTTCTAAAGGTAAGCCTCCATTTATATCTGCACCAGAGATACGGATCGAGAATAAGAATCACTGAGGTTCACTAATATCTTCTCGTGCCTGACCTCCGGTCGGGCACGGGGGTTATACCGAAGTTATATTCTCTTCGGTAATAAGCGGTTCGCCCTTGTAACGCTGGAACAGCTGTACCGTGGCAAGCACATCTTTTTCGCAGTATTGGGCAATGCGCTTCACATCATTGTTTTCCCAATAGACGCGGCCTACATCGGCGCCGGAGATATCGTCTTTGGGAGAAGGAATATCAAAGATATTGGTTAGCAGGCTGAGGGAAGTATAATGCTTGTAATCACCGAATTTCCAAAGCTCCATGGTATCAAGGTGATTTAT
>Ga0306907_1000723_pt1 | contig 13090 bp, 6 predicted proteins | sample AntRauTorcE11898_FD_190415 | JGI IMG/M metagenome (GOLD analysis project Ga0306907, IMG submission 190415) | Saline lake microbial communities from Rauer Islands, Antarctica - Metagenome Torckler E11 #898 (v2) (version 2) | ecosystem: Environmental > Aquatic > Non-marine Saline and Alkaline >... | reverse complement strand
CAATGTGGCAGCTACCACGATGGGAGCAGCATAATCCGTCATGAATGACGATATCATACTGCCTCCTATACTATTTGCTACTGGTTATAATGCGCGGCTCATGGCTTCGGCCCAGTCGCGGAATTCTTCTGCGCTGAAGTGCTGTGCGTAGACCACGCGCTAATATCTCCAAAAGTTTTATGTTAACTAATTATTTTGATTAGCTGCCGTTAAACCGCAGTATACTGCGATATGTTCCCAACTTTATGAATTACTAGCTGTGAACCATAAACGCTGTCCCCTTATTTGAACACTAGTTAGATACTCAGTCGTGTGCAGCGTTAAGTAGCGGGCAGCACCTTAACCATAGCATCAGGTCCGCTGTTACCATCTGCTCTGAAAAAGGTTGATCTAATATCGCCAGATCCGGTAGGGACGAACTCAATCATTGCCCGGTAGCGCCTTATATTTACAATCCCTGCACTTGTATGTAAAAACAAGCCCACTGATAATGTTTTGGTGGTGTCTGTAGGGAATACAGGGACCATAGAAAATGCAGATATTGTTCTGCGCGCACTGATAGAGTCCATTGACTCATAGTTTTCAGTAGTTGCTGGACCAACAGCACTCTCAACACCACTAAAGGTATCCCCAGGGCCGAACTTGCCGTAACCGAAATGTATAATTCTGGGTCTTATAAACACCACTGCCGAGGCATCATCGCAACTTACGGTAACGGATGAGTGTACTTTTAGGTATCCCGGACAGCCAACGTTAATATCAACTTGAAACTCCGGTACTTTGGCTGCCACAGTCGAAGAACTCGTTATGCTGGTCCCGCTATACGAAGCAAAAACGCACCTCGGCCCCATGCTAGTTAATGCTAGCGCCTTAGATTGTAAGAAGGAGTGTGCCAGTATAATATTTCCATACCAGCGTACCGCCTTTGTTAGATCCTCACCGTCGTAAATCGCAGCACCGTACAGCCCATCCGCCCACTCAGGGTTGTATGCGTACATTCCGTAGTTCTTAGCCGCCCATGTAAACCCTGACGGGTTATAAGTGCGGTCATATTGGATGCCCTCGCTCGGTTTCCTGAATGCGTATATCACATCATCTATAATGCTCCCGCCTGGACTCTCACCCGGTACGTATACCGGGTAGTGAGCAATCGAACCGCCTCCAAAGTTATGCATGTCTATAAAGGCGAGAGCATCACTGTTTGCCACTACTAGATCGCGAATATAACGCGACTCGATTTCCGAGAATGCAGCAGTTCCTTTGTAGTCCTGGTCAAATGCCACTCCGGTAGGATACGTACTCCACAGATAATCAAAGTTCCGGTTTATATCAACTCCGTTTGCGTTTTGTCGTGTCCGGGGACTCTGACTTACACCATAGGGGTTTGCTAACGGGACTGATACAATTCGGGTTCGCCATCGTAAATTTGCTAATTGCGGCTCTTCTTTCCAGTCCTCACAGACCGATTTCATAAATAAATAGAACCCGAGCATCCCTGTAATTTCGCTCCCGTGCAAAGCGCCTATTACAATGAGCGTTCGGTCGTATTCAGGAGGCTCAAACGTGTACTGCCATACCGTGTGCAGTCCGCTCTCATCCGGTCCGAGGGCCGTTCTACTGATGTAACTAGGATTTTTGGCCCTTAACGGCTCCCATAAGCCAGACAGGAATTCCTCTGCGGTGTTACCAAACCCATCCGTGAAATTATTAGGCAGGTCTGTTCTGGCGGGGGGCTGGGGCTTCGGTGTCCATGCCGTCCACGCGGCCGGGAGTGAATCAACTATAGAACTTTGCTCAGAGAAATACTTGTAAAACGCAGCTCTCTCAGCAGAGTAGTCTTGGCCATCATCCCCGACACCAAACATTGCCGGTGTAAGGCTTCCGATGTCTGTCCGTACCCAAGCGCCACTTGCTCCTGTTGGGTCAGAGGCAGGCGCTATATAGACGCCCTGCTGTACATCTGCTGAAACTTCTGACGATAGATCAGCGCTGCTGAACTCAAACGCGCCTGCCCTACTACCTGCCATAAGGGCCTGGCGCCCGGAAGTGCCAGCTAGCGATTCAACGTCCGCTACGCTTGCAGCACGAATGACGCGATCCAGCACGGCAACCTCTACCGTCGGCCCACCTTCCATAGAAACTAAAGAGGCACCTTTACCCGGAACGTCTGAAGATAGCGCGTCTGACAATACTGAGGTGCCCCCTGTAAATACAGCGTCCTCTAGTTGTTGAACTGTAACCGCTGACGAGCTGAGCGCACTAGTTCCTATGCCGGTAATGGTATTACCATTCAGGTTAATATCGCCCTGAAGTGAGCTGAAACCAAAGCCATCAGAGAGTTCTTGGATAGCGTTAAGCAACTGGTCGTTACTACGGTCAAGATTAGCCTCAGTAAGGATTTCTCCGTCCGCGTAGTCTACTGCGGGGTTAGACTTATCCATAATGCGCCGGATATTAATGACCGCGCCTGACGCAGGTGCTGCGCCGGTCAGTTCAATAAGCCCGTCGTTGATCCAGATAAAATCCCGCTTGATCTGATCACCTGCTCCGTCTAGCTCACCGTCTACTGCTACACTAACGCTATCCCGAGAGAAAATGCCGTTAGTGAAGTTCACTGCAAACTGTACTGTAGTGCCGTCGCCTACAGGAGTATTAACTGAAAATGCCATAAGGCTCTCCGTTGTAAGGGGGCCTTACAGCCCCGGTTAATCTTCTAGCATGAATTCCATCAATGCCTTATTAAAGATAGTAGTACTGAATGGAACAGCCATTACAGATCCGCGTATGTCCGCGTTTGTTGCTGTCCCTGATACTACCTTAGCAGGCAATGAAGCTGCCTTTACCATTGTGTTGACTGCGCCTGCTGCTGGAATGAAGTCAATGATATCGAACTCATTCACTCGTGCGCCTGTGTGGCCCATCTTTCGAGTGTTCAGAACATCAGGTGCAAGGCCGAGCTGGTTAGCCATAGTGCCGATCTCAGGCAGTATAGACATCATGCCCATGTAGTTCACCGTCTGCTTTATGAGGTCTTCCTGTGTACGCTCGTCTGAGGTAAGCCCCGCCTTAATAGACTGCACTCCATACGATACAGCAAAGCCATAGAGCAGTGTGCTCATGCTTGCCTGATCGTGTATCCTCATGTTACGCAGAAGCTGCTTCTCAAATGCTACGATAGGGAAGTGCCTGAACTGCGTTAGCAATGAGCCTACAGTCTTGTGCATCCAGTTAGATGTCTCGCCAGCTAGTTGCCGTTGGACTACCTGTGCCGTGTGCCGGTTAATGCCGATTGCGAACTGCTCCGCTACATCCTCAGGCCACTTCTGGATACCCAGCTTGGTTAGTGTACCCTTAGCATCAAACACAGTGTCGCCGTTAGCTACGCCCTTGTTGATCTGCTTAATGATCTTATCTAGGTACACAGCGTCTATGCCAATGTCCTCCATACGAGCTGCTGATTTAGCTAGCTGCTCAGGATTAACTGCAAGGTCTGCGAACTTGTTTATCATCATCTTAGCAGCCATACGATGCTCAAAGTGACGTACCGTGTTCATCCCGCTGGCATAGCCTAGCATTACACTGGCCTTACCCAGCCCCTTGTCTACTATCTTGCCAAAGGTTGCTAGGTCAACTGCCCCAGAGATCTTGTCGTCAATAACGATGTCAGGACGATACAGCAGGTGGTCATAGTCGAAGTCGCCCAATAGAGGGCGCAGCTCATCAATGACATCATTACGTCCGCGCTTAACTTTCCTAGCGAGCGTTACAACGTCATCAACCGCAGGCATATTCTTAGCTGCGGATTTAAGCCCGAGCCTACCTACTACTGTGCCTACCTCAGCGAGCTGAGCAGCACCGACCATACCAAGCAGGTTAACCGTGGTCATCTGCTGGAACCTACGTGCGTTCTTATTAATACCGCCAGCAATAGGAGTAGCTGTGAAGTAAGACTTGATATCATCCAAGTGCTCAGACAGGTTATCGTCACCGCCCTTCAGTCCCTTAACGCGAGCATTGTCCTTCATTGCAGCAGACTTCCAGCGATTCCATATACCGTCATTGGTGAAGCCCTTCTTAGCCATAGCTGAGCGGCCAGCAACGTCACGAGCATACTTAGAGGCGATTGAGTTCAGATCGTTGTCTACCAGATCCAGCAGGGACTTATCGCCACTGGTTATGTTCAGGTTGATCTTAGTCCTGCCCTTAGTAAAGGCTGGTCCTGCAGATGCCTCTTTCGCATCTAGTACACGCATCATCCCGTTGATCTGAGCATCCTCAATGCCCATGCGGCTGAGTGCTGTTCTGAGCTGTCCTCTGGCGTCCTTCGCAAGTAGACCAGCAATGTTAGTGTCAACACCAGCCATACCGTCAAGTGCCCGCTTCACTACAGCCGATGCGATCTCGTCTGCCACCTCTTTAGGAATGTCTACAGACTGATAGCCCTTGCTGATTAGCTTAGTTGCAGGGCGGCTGCCTAGCTGCAGTACCCTCTCGCCTTTCCACACAAGCGGCACATAGCCTTTGCGACTAGGAATATCCTGCATAGCTTCCCATCCAGACTTGCGTCCAATGGTTAGAGCCTCCTCCATCATATCGTCCCAGCGATCAGCAGCTTCGATTACGTACGGATTAGTGTTTCTAGGTGTTTCACCCGTTGTGCGGGATTCCAGTACCTGACGCACTTGCAGATCAAAGTCGTCTCTTGCTGTTGTGTGGTACGAGCGCTTGTACCATTTATGGCCCGCGCTCTTAGCCCACATGCTGAAGTTTTCATTCAGTGGAATAACGCCGAGGGACAAGATGCGCTTCTCGTACATATCTTTGTACATTGATGCTGTGTTGGATCGGCCGAGTGTACCTGTGCCGCCCTCCAGCAAGTCTGAAGCAATGCGCTTAACTACGTCAGACGGATGGTTGATTAGGCGAGTGAAGTCACTTGCTGTAATCTTATTTAGCACAGCAACACGGTTAGTTGGGTCTGCGTCCAGCCGCTCTTTAATACGGTTGGCCTGCGCCCATTCACCAGCAGCCTCAAGAATATCATCCTCGGTGCCTGAGGTGTCCACGATCTGCGGCTCATAGCTACGGTTACGCATAGCACCTACGCTGTCGTCGCCATCGTTAGATGCACGTACAATGTCGTCAACCAGTTTAGTATCCAGATCGTCACGCAGCTTAGAGGAGGCCGCTTTCATATCAGCCTGCAGTTCATCCCATGTACCGGCTACTCGATCCTCAACTGTAACAGTCTTAGTACCACGAGGCTCAAGCCCCGCGAATGAGTACGCCTCGTCCAGCTTAGCTGCTACGTCTGATCCTACGTTCGCCTCTGGGTCCAGCCGGGAGACTGCCTGTGCAACATCCTGCTTGGCTCTTGGCTTCTTAGCATTGCTGAGAGTCTTAAGGTTAGGGAATGAGTTAATCACTTCCTCAGCCTCAAGTCTAGCTGATACTTCAATAGGACCACTACGGCGCTCAGCACGTAGCCCTGTGCTTACCAGAGCGTCCCTAGAGACCGCCTTAGGACTAGGGGGACCAGCGATATTGGATGGGTTCATAACGTCTGTCTGTGAGGCCCTAGGAGCGTCTGGCGTAGGTGCTTCACTAGCCTGCCCTGTTACCGTAGCAGAGGGGGCCTCATCCGGGGCACGTACCTTAGGCTTCATTATTGCGCCGATGCCGCCACCTAGCACGAAGCCAAATGACGCAGCGTACAGGATCTCTTCACCGCCCTTGGTGTAATCGTCTGCGGCAAGGATGGCCTCTGAGCCACCGGTTACGCCTGCAGTTACTGCGCCCAGACGCAGGCCGTTCTTAAGTCTGCTTGCGCGATTGACCCACGATGCCGCTGCAGTCCACGGAACAAAGTTCTCTGGACTTGCTAACCCAGCAACCATCTGCGCAGATACGCCGAAGAATCCTGAGTCAGTAATAATCTTTTGGTTCTCTAAGTCTTCGATCGCACGGCCCCGTTCATACTGGGCACCGGCGAGTGAAGGCTCAAGAGCAATACTTGTATGGAAGTCCTGTGGTAGGCCATCCAATAGATCTTTCTTGTGTACTTGGAAATCGTAATCAGGATCAATGTCATCAGGCTTCTCTGAGGAAAGTGAATCCAGCACGTTGTATGCCAGATTCTCCCTTTGGAAAGCCGCGCCGAGAGTCTCTCCGAATCCCGGCTCGTCGTCTTCGCTCCTAATCGGTGTGTACCGCTTCATCCAAGAAGGTGCCAATGCTTCAGGTTCAGCATTAGGTGTAGCGTTCTCTGTTACATCGGCCATATAGCCTCCTTATTTAAAACGTGGTTGTGAGATAATGTTAATCAGGCTGTCTGCCCATGTTGGATCAGTTGCGTACTCGGCCTCGTGAAGTAGTTTAATTTGCTCCTCTGGCGTGCTGGCTGACAATGCTTTCTGGTATCTCGGATTCTCGTTCAGGAAATTCCTTAGTCCCTGAGTAGCCTCAACATAACCGCCGTACACTTTGAAGCTCTCGTCCTCCCACTTCTGACGCTCCCCATCAATTACCTCATGCGTAGTGAACTTCTGGCCCTCTCCCTTTATGCCATGATAGTTACCGCCCTTAACGGCTGATCCCCAGCCAGTCTCCTGTCCAGAAATAGCAACCGCTACCTCAGGAAAGATATTTGAGTCCCCTAGGATCGCACGAGCAACTTCTAACGCCTCTGGCACAAACGTATCTGCTGAGGTGGCATTCGGCTTAGTGGGCAGGTTAGGGTACAGGCTGCGCTGGTACTCATCCGTCTTACCATCCGCGATCATCTTGTTCTGCGCGGGGGTGTTCTGGCGGGTGCTTGCATCCTTAGCGATCTTGAACTTGTGGTAGTCCTCGTCGCTATCAATGCCGTTGTCATTCATCTCTTTCTGCTGAGTGCGGGCACGGAATTCAGCGTTATCATCCCTGAAGACTTGCATCTGCTCCTCGACAAAGGTGTCGATAATGCTAGCAGCCCTGTTACCTACAATGCCGCCTGCGCTAACATCGTTCTCAAGTCCCTCGTCAGCAATGATCTTATCGCGCAACTGTGCCCGGAGTCCGGGGTTGTTGCTGTCGAACCGATCAGCCATGCGGCTCTCGATAACAAAGGAACCTAGCCAGTTAGATAGGCCAGCTTCTGCTTCAGATTCTGTGTAGATATCTGACTCAACGGCCTCAGAATACAAACGCATCTTGCGCTCACGGTTCTGATCAGCAGCATCCATCTCAATGGCCTGCAGCCGCTTGCGAGGTTTAACTACCGCATCCGAATAGGCTGCGCCTGCTGCCTTCATATCTACAGAGACTACATCTGAAATGATGTCATTCTCGTTCAAGTTAGCGAACATCAAAGAGCCACTTACCGGATCACCCATAAGTATTACATTGTCAGCATCAAAGTCAGGATTGGCAAGCAGGATCTGTTCCTTTTGGAACTCCACTGCCTCTGGTACATCCTTGTCCGCCACGCCCATCCACTTAGCAAGCGAGGTGCCGCCGTTATAAATAAGTGCGTCCCCTACCTGCTCGTGCGACTCCATGATCTTAATACGGGCTGCCTCAGTTGCTGATTCTGCATCCGGGTAGCCAGTCTGCATATAGGTATCGGCGAGGCGCTTGATACGTGACCGTACCATACCCTCGTTCTTTACTGCTGGAGCACTTGTTACGGTTCCCCAGATAGTATTGAAGAAGCCCTTGCCCATTACATTATCTACTGCATCGTCAAGCTCATTCGACATTTTAGTACGTTCGTCTGGAGTAAGATCCTTGGCGTTCTCTTTATTTGTCCGCACAAGTGCAGCCGCATCCCTGAGTTCCATCCCACCTAGCTCACTTAGATTACGGATCTTACCGAACTTAAGGCGGTTTTCTGCACTAAGGGTCCGCATAGCAAGGTCTGGGTTCTTAGCGTAATGAGCAGAGAAATCGCTGTACACCTCTTCAAAGGACCCCAGCAATGTACCGTCTTCCTTGAATGCGTTAGTCATGCCTGCGTCCCAGCGGCTAGCTCGATCACCGCTAACCGAGTTGTTGGCGGACCACAGCTCCATCGTCTGCGTCTCCTTTTCTTCAGCAGTAAGGGTTGGGTTCTGTTCTATCTGTTGCTCAACCGCCCTAGCTGTTTCCTGCTTTGTTTTAGGACTCATGCCTGCCTGCGATTCAATTTCCCCATTATAGTACGCCGCTTCATTAACCTTGCCATACATCTTCTTTCCACGAGAAGCGCGCCAGCTATTTTCGAGATTAGCGTAGTAACGGTTGCTGTTTTTCGTTGGGTACTTCTCTTGGAAGGACGCGGTGTTCTCTCTCATCTCAAGCAGGGTAGCTGAGTCAGCAATCCCGGCCTCTAGGTCAGCAAGATCATGCTGGTACACTGTGTTTAGCTTACCCTTCTCGTTAGCAGTATAGCGCTTCTTTGCTGACAGCACTGAGCGTTCCTGCGCCGGGTTAAACTGGATCTCGTTCTCCCGTACATAGTTCAGTACAGTAGGGTCGCCCATATCCAGAGCAATAGCAGCCATATCAGCGTACTGCTGCTGGCGGAGTTCAGGGTCAGCAATGTTAGGTAGCGACAAGGATGAGATCAATCGTGAGCGAGCATCGCGCTCCCCTACCTGATCTCCGTTGTTCTTGTATCCCTGTACACTGCGTATGCCGCCTGAAATGTCTGCAGTAGACTGCGTGAGAGCGTCAGCACGACGCCTTTTGATATTAGCACTGGCTTGGTAGCGCCCTAGGTCCTGCACTAGCGGCATTGCTGCCTCAGTGATCATGTTGTCTGTCTCACGATCTCCTGTGAGCATACCCTTTACCCGCTGGCTTACTTCCTGCGCATAGGCGAGCGGGTCTGTCCCGTTCTCTCCGCTGTCAATAAGCTGCTTCTGTTCATTGTACCATGTGTCGGTTTTGATCTTAGCATCCATCGCCTTGAATCCACGGCGAGTAGGAGGAGCTAGGCCCTCAGCCATAGCCTCCCCGGATGATCGCATAGTCTGGCCCGCGAGGAAGTTAGCCTTAGCTGTCTTCTCCATTTCGGCCATCCCTAGCTTAGTCCCGAACTTAGCAAGCCCCTCCAGCAGCGGACTTGTACGGACTGTAGTATCTCCAAAGACAGTACTTCTTTCTGGAGCGAAGCTGTCAACTTGTTGAAGAGTTCTTACCTTCTCAGTCTGTGCTGCACGCTCAATGTTCTGATCGCGTACACCGCCGCGCTGTGGTGCTTCTGCCATGATATTCCCCTTAGTTACCGATTCCGAGATTTCTGTTTGCGAACGATCCGAGTCCCTGTAGTTTGTCTGCAACGCCAAGGCTCTCTGCATCCCATTCTGATCCATAGGTTGTAGTAGCATAGTTAACGCCAGCATTAACAGCAGCGCCAAGGGCACTTGGAGCAGGCGTAGGTAGGAACAGGTTGTTCGTGGTCCTAGACTGTACCTCAGCTTCGATCTGCCTACGGCTTCTTTCGAGTTCACTAACTGTCTCAGTAAGACTGTACATTTCATTGGCTTCTGCCTTAGCTGCGTTACGCTCGATGTCCATTATGGAATCGTCCACAGACATACCGGCTGTTCCAGCAGCGGCAGAGTTAACAATGGACGCCGCCCGAGATTTCATACGAGCAACGTCAATGCTTGCGTCTGCGTTAACATACTGCTGCATAGCCCGCTGAATGTTCAGGGTAGTTACCGTCTGCTTATCATTACCGGCCTGTCTGGCCGCTGCATTGTTCTGATCTTGGATCTTCTGCTTGTGCTTCCCAAGGATGTTATTCATCTTAGCCTGTTGAGAAGCCTGCTTGTATCCCATGTATCCCTGTAGCGCCATGCCACCGAGTAGTAGTAAAGACATATAAACCTCCCGGCTTTATGATGGCCTAGTTATACGCGAACCGCGCTTGTAGTACAGCCCGTCCCATTCAATATCTGAAACAGTGAAGGGGTAAGGCGAGTCATTGTAGATCCTGATACGAGAGCGGTCATTACGAGCGCGTACAGGGACCTCAAAGGAACCTGTTGTGAGGCTGAAGTCTCCTATGGTTGAACTAACTTGCCCGAGTATCCGGCCAGAGTTGCGCTCAGTATAGGCGTAATCAGCCTGTACGTCTACGTTAAAATCACCTGAGTCTATGAAGTTAATGAACATAGCACCTATGGTGAGCTGAGACGTACCAATGGCCCTGTTACCTTGATCCCGCACATAGATCCGCGAGGGAGTAATTGAGCTTTCATACTTCATGCCGAAGAGCACCGTACCGCCCAGCATATCATTCTTCAGGGTAGCTGTGCTGCCATCCCAGTCAATGATACGTGCAAGCATACCCGGGTAAGGACATCCCGGACCCTGTACTGCCAGCAGCTTATCTACGTCAGCAGGAAGGTGCCCAAGTCCAGAGGCGGTCAGATTTACTCCGTCTACCTCTGTTCTGTGATCCATCATCAAGTCACCCTCAAAGTAAGTCTGAGTAGTATCCTGACTTATGTCCATCAGGCACACATGCACCTCATTGGTAGCATTGTCATAGGACAGCACAGAAAGCGTTTGCTGGCTGAACTCCATGTGAAAGATGTACAGGTCGTCCCTGAACTCCCACTTACTCCACGCGCTCTGAAGGCGGCTGGTGTCCTCCCACAGGTACTCGTACACGTAAGCTGTGCTGCCTGCACTCCCTACGCATACCATCTTACTAATGTTTGTTGAGCTAGACATAATGCGGATATCACCTACGATCAGCCTCTCCACCGCGACCGTGATAGGCCGTGCGTTGTTGCTGTTAAGATCGCTGTCTGTGTAGAATTCCCGCACGCCTGAGTACACCCCTGAGTTAACCGCAAAGAACAGGTTCTGTCCTGAGGGAGCGGGCCGTACCTCTGTCTGCATAACAAACTGAGTGCTCTCTGCCATGGTCGCGTTCTGCGGGGTTATTGCTGAACCTCCGGGTATAGTGTACTGCGCCTGATCTGCGAACAGTACAAGGTCACGGTCCTGCGTCTGTGCGAAACGTAGCAGGTTAACCTTTACGCCAGCCGAGGCCAGCCCAATAGGCGCGTCAGCCAGCAGTGCAGTAACTGTCTTCTTAAAGAAGTTGAAGAAGTCCCGAGTAACTGACATACTAATACCTTCTGGATACACCAGCACGAGCCTGCCTTGGAACACTGCTAGGTCTACTATTGAGCTAGTTACAAAGTCAGGGAAGGGGTTAGTAGTCTTGTCCCCCGATGTACGGTCAGCCCAACGATCTATCTCAACAGAGTCTACCGTCTCGCCGCCTGCGCCACCAACGAAGTCGAAGCTGTCCCCGCGTATGAGCATGTGCGGCATTGTGTCTTGATCTAGGACAGCAGTTCCGAACTGGGCCTCTACCCAAATTCCGGACTGGAAGTACGCAAGATCAAAGTTAAACCCACCGTAACTTAGGGGCGCTGTTGAGTTAACTGTGAAGCGCATATAGAAATCATCGGCTGCGTTCGTTCCGCCAGAAATTCGGTATACAGAACCGGCCCTCTCGTGTAACGGTAGGTCAGCAAGCCCGGTCACTTCATTGTTGTTTATTGCTACAATGGCGTCGCCGCCTGTGCTATCTGTGGTCTCTACGGAGTACTTTTCAACGGTAGCTTTTGGAATAATAACGGACTCGTTGCCATCTACATACATATCAAAGTAATCGACGAAATTAGTACCGGCCTGTAGCTCGGTCCTCAGCAACTGCAAAGTGTTACTAGCACTGACGTTCTCCTCAGCATCCGTGTCAGTGCTTGCTGGAGTAGTCACTGTGGCAGAAGAGTACTTAGGCCCGTCTGATGTATCCGCCCGTACAGTAATAGTATAGTCACGGCTGTACTGTTCAGCTAGGATAGTTACCCTAGAAGGATTATTAACAGGCCACTCGTCCGGCTCATCGTTGGTTCCGCTTATAGTAACAGTCTTGTTGGTAAAGAACGTGTAGTCTCCTACCGTGGTTGCTGCTAGGTTAGCTTTAGGATTAGGCGTGTCCAAGTAACTCTGCATAGAGGCAGAGACAGAAGCGGTGAATTCCGTGCCATCCTTGCCAAGCACTCGCGGGTTCCCATCGTTAGGGTACACAACAATGAAGTACTCTTCTGCGTCACCCCTAGAATAGAAGTGAACAAAGATCTTTGATGGGTCAACTACAGGGGCCGCTACCTTGGCCTGAAACTGAGTAGGCGGACGCCTGTGAAGCATACGCAGGGGGTCAGATGTCATGTTGACCTGATCCTCTACCTGTCCCGCCAAGCGCTCTTTATCGGGCTGCTGAGAGATCCCCTGCAGCAGTGTTCCTAATGATCCGTCTACTCGCTTGCCCATGTTAGCCTCCTGGGAAGTTGGCGTTACGTCCGCCCCCAAAAGTGGAGTACGGGCGAATGCCTGAATTAAGTCGTACAGGACCAGCGCCCAACAGCATGTTGGTTCTACGGTTCCGTTGCTCAGCAGTCTTTAGCTCAATCTTTGCGAGCTGTGCATCCTGTCTGAGCTGCTGTACACGCACAGGGTCGCCATCGTAGTCCGCTTGGAACTTACGTGCCGCCTCGTACTGAATATAGTTAGATGCCACGTAGGGCAGTTGATCGTACTCAAGGAAGACAATCATATCTACATTGATTGACCTATCGAGCTGAAATGTGTTACAGGTTGGATCATACAGTCGCTTCCCGCGTATAGTCAAATACGCGAAAGGATCGTGGGTTCTAACCTCTAGTGCATTACTAGGGATAACAACTTCACCCTCCGTGTTCGGCACGAGGGTCACGGTTCTTTCCGTATTGAACCACCAGCTAGTTGCTTGTACTTCAATGGCCGTGTTTCTTAGTCTCGCCCGGGCTGCGATAACGTCCGGGTTGACTGCGTCAAGTGAGCTTACAGGCGCTTTGCCGATAGCTCCTCGCATGAGGTTGATTGCCTCAAGTTCAGTAAGGTTCATATTATTTTGCTCCTAAACGAAAAAAGGGCCATCCCGAAGGATGACCCCATGGTCACTGCTTAGATGCAGTACTACTGTTTACACAGCAGCTACAACAACGCCTGCGTGCTCTGCACGGTTAGGAGTTACACCGAAGGCCAAGTAGCTATCAAT
>Ga0306907_1000720_pt1 | contig 13151 bp, 20 predicted proteins | sample AntRauTorcE11898_FD_190415 | JGI IMG/M metagenome (GOLD analysis project Ga0306907, IMG submission 190415) | Saline lake microbial communities from Rauer Islands, Antarctica - Metagenome Torckler E11 #898 (v2) (version 2) | ecosystem: Environmental > Aquatic > Non-marine Saline and Alkaline >... | reverse complement strand
TACATAAGAAGTTGCGGCGTTGTTGCTTAGTTTAGTTCCAGTGCGCTCACACAGAGTAACAGCATAATACATGGTCTTGTTGTCAGTGGTCATCTCCGCGTCACTAATAATGCCGCCAAAGTATGCTGTGCCATACAATACTGGAATCTTGTTGTTGCTTGCAGGCTCAAGTTGTAGACGAACACCAGCATCTATGTTGTCACTACCGCGGTCGTTGGCTTTCTTTGCGCTGCTACTTAATTGACTTACCGCATAACCCAATGCCACAGTTTTGACCAGGCTACTACCAAAACTATTTCCTTGTAGATAGCCTATGGCTGTGCGTCCTGCGCTTGCTAGTCCTGTTAAAAAACTCATTTACGTGGTGCTCCAAAGTTAAAGTTGCTCTTGGCCAAGCGAGGCACTCTATCCATGGATTTATCGAGGGGATAATATTCCTGTTGATCTATTGGATTAGTCCGTCTACCTGTTACTTTGTTATTTAATAGTTCTACGATATTGGTGCAGGTAAACGTTATGCTCACACTACCAGTATCCGCACCTTGTTCTAGCTCATCAGCAACTTCAAAGTTACTAACAACGCCACGAAACATACCTGCAGGATTACCCGCTACACTTAATAGTTGCGCAGTGGTTGGGTCAAAGAAGGCTCGCAATACTTCTACACGACTACCTCTTATCTTCTTGGTTATAAAGTCTGTTACGTTAGAACTAGGAATGCCACTTATTGTTATTGTAAGGTCTTGTGGGCTGGCTCTTAATCCACTGCCCACGTTGGTTACTGCCAGAAGTTGACCAAGACCGTCATATGTCACACTGTTTAGTTCTAGGCTCTTATGATAGTCGCTGAATGTAACCACTTGGTATTCGTGTATGTCAAGCTCCACAAACACGTTGGTTTGAACCGCACTGTATGAACTTAGATCCAAGCTCATTATACTACCTCCGCAAACACGAAGTCCCCGTCCCAGCTCACAAGATTATACTTGTTCAAAACCCACTTGGGCAAACTTACACAAACAACATTCCAGTTCACGTCAGTGCCTACACTTAACGCATAAGAGCCCGTAGCGTCACGCAGTGGGCGGTGTAAGGTCACAGTGTCCTCGTTGTGCGCCACGTCTTCTACCACTGTATAAACGTGGCCGGTGCCCAGTTGAATATAGTCGCCACGTCGAAACTTATATTGGCCCGGTGATAGTCCGCCACTGCCCGATGTAAGCTCCACAGTATTACCACCATTGGCAAATACAAATAAACTTGCTAGGCTGGGCAAGTCACCTTGATAGCCCGTTATCCAAGTGTGACCCGCACTATTAATTGCTACGCTGCTGGCTGTTACACGTCCCACGTTTTCTATAGTTTCTATAATGCCACGCATCTGCGCATATGGTTGATTGTTGGGGAACTCGACTTTAAATGACCAAGCCTGCCCGCCCAAGCTGGTAGTTCTAACAACACCGTCTCTGCTCACGGTTTGACTTACCTTGGGTGACTTGTCAATTGATATACTAACTGCTCTATCAAATATTGGTTGAAATGCTGACATAATGTTTACCTTCTTGTCTGTGGAGCTTTGCGTCTGCCTTGTTCACTTACTGCGTGAATAAATCCTGGATCACGTGCTACTAATTCTTTGAAGCTGCGAGCATCAACAGCATTTATATTGTATGTAACCATACCACCGCCACCGCCAATGTCAGGTGTGACTGTGGCTGGCCCTGTTATTAGTTCTGGACCTGCTTCACCTGCAATGCCAAACTGTCCCGCAGGTATATTACCGCCATTGGCAAACATACCAGCAAACTTACTAATGCCCGCAAATATAGCACTACCACCACTACCACCACCACCGCCTAATAGGCCAGCCATCATCTGTTGGATCTGTGAACGCAATAGTGTTTCTAACATATCAGCAATAAGGTCTTTGAATTCAAACTTGCCTGTCTTAACAAATCCTACAATAGCATCTTCCATACCTTGTGTGCTTTGTTCAAACAACTTTTCAGCGGTCTTACTTGCGTTGGTTGCGTTGTCACGATATTCGTTAAAGGCGTTGTCCCAACCTACACTAAACTGGCGCTGTCTTTTTTCTTCAGCAGCCTTCAACTGTTCTTCGCTGCGTAACTTGTCCTCTTTGATTTGCTTTTCAGTGGCAACTGCTTGCTCTTGTGTAGCACTCATCTCACGTTGAGCCGCTTGGCGAGCTGTTAGACTACGTTCAAACGCATCATTGACTTTGTTAAGTTCTCTTGTAAGCACATCAGCACTTACATTCTCCCCAAACTGAGTGCGAATCCTTTCTTCAGCAAGTCGCTTGAGTTCTATTTCTTCAAGTTCAATTTCCTTTAGCTTGAGAGCAAGACCACTATACTTGCTGAGTTCCAATTGTTTGTTGCTGTCAGCAATTCGTTTGTTGCTGGCAGTTATTGCCTTCTCAATTTCCTTTTGGGCATTGGTTGCTTGATCAATGCTGGGAGCAAGTGGTGTGTTATTGTTGTCCTCATCGGCTGCTTTGCGATCCGCAATTACTTGTTCAGCAGTAGCTTTGCTGTCCTTGCGTATTTCTTTAAGTTTTTCTTCAATGCCGCTGGATGGCAGAGGCTTCATCAGCAGGTCTTGTATGTCTTGCAGGCCAATCTCTTGCGCAAGACGAACAGTTTCTAGTTCGCTTGCAATGCCTTTACCAAAGTCGCCCATGTCAACCGCATCAATTTTAACACCTGGAATGGCATTCATAACTTCAATGAGTTCGTTGATTGCGCGTATTGGGCCGTTTACAATTGCGTCAACTGCGGTAAGTGTTACATCAACAATGCCTAGTCCGAACAGTGCTACACCACGGCCAGCTATTTGGAATACTCTGCGCACGCCTTCAACTGCATCTGCAACAAATGCCATTCCTCGTATGCTGTTTTCAATAGCACTGTCTATTTCATTGCGGAACCCACCGGCTTCTTTGGCAGCATCATTAAGCAATCCACTTAGATACTCAAGGATGGGTGCAAGTGCAACTGCCACACGCTGACGCAATACTTCCATTGTTCTTGTTATGCGTGAGAAGCTGTCATTGGCTGCTTCAACTTGAGCACTGTCAACTTCACTTAGACTAAGACCGTAATCTGTAACTTCTTGGCGTGCTGCTCTAATAGCATCACCACCTTGTCTGAAGAACTCGTTGGCATTACTTTGTTCAAAGCCCAGGACCTGAACAAGACGAGCAGTTTCATCTGACGCCTTACCACTGTCCCTTACAGCATCAGCTATGGCAGCAACACGTTCGTCTGCATCCATATTACGCAGTTCGTTTAAGTCTAGGTTAAGTGCCTGAACTGCTTTACCGTATTCAGCATTACCTTGTGCTGCCGCACCCAAACGTCTATTCAATCTGGTTAAGCTGCTTTCAAGTCCGTCAACGCCCGCATCGCCAGCTGCTATTTGAATAGCCTTTACACCGTCTGCTGTGCCCTTTAGTGCGCGAGCAAGTTTAGCCTGGCTGTCTACAAGCGACAAACTGTCTTGGGCAAATGAAACCATTTCCTTGATTGCAAATGCACCAGCTACTGCTCCCAACACTTTCTTGATGTTGCCCAGTGCTTTGGTTGCTTGTTGTGTTTGGACTACTAATTCATATTCGTCGCGTGTCTTAGCCATACTATTTCCCTGTTATCTGCTTGACTATCTTCTGTATGTATTTAACGGTTGGGTCGGTCATACCCTGACGCGATTGCTTGCTATATCCGTCATCAAGTCTCCCAGCATAAGGGTAATCAGCAGTTATGGTTTCGTCTTTGAGTTTGGTGCGTCTTCGAGCATTGCCTGTGCGAACAGGCGTATTCTTCTTGAACTCCTTGTAAGCAAGTTCAGGGACTTTGGCTAGGTCCCTTTGCTTCTTGGATAACTTCTTAGCTATCTTGTTGGTCTTGAGCGTTAGCTTGGGCTTTAGCATTGTGTTTCCTCCTTGCTTGTTCCAGCATTTTCAGCATATCGTCTTCCTTGACGGGTTTATGCGTGTGTTCGCCTTGGGCTTTCTCTTTTAAGAAAGTTTCATATTGAACAGCAAGAATAGAAATCTTAGCATCAATACTTGACCCGGACTTGAGCAACTGACTAGGTAATAAGCCATATCGCTTGGCAACAAAGTCTAGTGTTAACCAAGCGTTCATTGCTGGTGTTATTTCGTGGAAGTCCGGGTCACCAAGTTTCCCAATGATATAAGAGTCTTCTCCACAGCTTTGATTTGAAGGTCAATGGGTAGTTCTAAACCTTCACTCATTATCTTCTTACCGTTCTCGTCCAGCATAATCTCATATGCTAGTTGTCTCATTTGGTCACTGTCTTCAGTGCTGTCAAGTGCGCTCAGCTTCATATATAGATCCATACTATAACGGTCATAGATATAGAACTCAATACTTTCACCGTGGGTCTCCACTGTGTCAGCATCGTCAATTACAATTTTAATTAGGGCGGGTTTCTTTGCGAGTGCTTGTAGTTTCATCTGTTAATCCTTGGTTCTGTTTATCAGTTTATTAGTCAGAACGATTAGGAATCCCATTCGTCCTTCGGCTTTATTTAGATCACGTTTGGCACAGGCTAGCTCATTGCGAGCTTTGGCTGTTTCCATCAAAACGCTTTCTAGTAATTCTTCATTGCTCTTATCGTCTATTAAGTCTGACATCTATCTACCTTTAAAATACATTAGGGGTTTCCCCCTAATGTTGTTTGCTTAGCTTACTGTATAATCACCAGTGATTGTAATAGTGATCGGGCTAACCCAAACTGGGCTTGAAGCACTTACGCTGGGAGCCAGTCCAGTGATATAACCAGAGGCAGTAATAGTTTTACCTTCATCGCCTTCTGATGTGTCACCCATATACAATTCAACCTTAACAAGAGTCTTGTCTTGGCTGAGTTTGAAGATGCCTGCTATTTCAGCTGCGCCAGTAGCAGCAGCATCACCGAAGAAAGCATCGCTGTCAACAACCAAGTTCATACTAATGCTGTTGGTTGAAGTAGTTGCAATTTGCAACTTAGAGCCAACATCCAATTGTTCCCAAGAGAACACGTCGTTTGCTGCGTTGAATGTGATGTCCTGTAATGCTGGAATCACGTATCCTGAGTCTGCTGGTGTGTTAGCTTCACTCAACGTAAGAGTTGATTGAACGTCTGCTACACCTGGTGCTGGGTAGATATATGACATGATTTAGTTTCCTTATGTTATCCTTGTAAATTCATATGTGAGCTCGCTAATTAATAGGTCACCTTCAAACAGTTGCTCAATGTTGACCGTGCGTGAAGTTGATCCTTCCCATACAATGTCATTCTTCATATCGCGCAATTGTCTAAGTGTTGTGTCATAATTAGCGGGCTTGTTCTTAGCGTCAACAGCAATAAAAACTGTAACCGCAGTAGTTGTGTTAAACACGTCTGCACTGAGACTGCCCATAGTAAGAAACAAAGGTTCCTCGTTGGACTGTTCATTGTCGACGTATACTCGCTTGGGGTTCTTGATGTAAAGACTTGTTCCGCTGCTATCGTATGGCAGTTCACTGCTCACACCGTAGCCTGTCAATCCCAATCTTTTGATTGCTTCTACAACAGCTTGTCTCATTATCTAACCCTCTTCAATACGTATATGCCCGGCTGCTTTTCATCAACAGTGATTATATCATCCTCGTTGAAATCATACCAATCACCAACGTGAACAAGTTCCGCAAATAGGTCATCAGCCTTTCGACTGTAGTAGGCCATCTTGGTCCTTTCATTCTCGTCTTCGCCACCAAAGTCTGCTACGATGGGCAGTATGTATTCCCCCAGGGCGAAGTAGACACATAGATCGGTAAAATCATTGTATCTATCCTTGATACGATTAACATCCAAAGCGGGTATGCTGGTCAAGTAAGCGTTGTCACTACGCTTTAAGTAGTAACGTCTCCACCAGTCTGTGCTTCTGAACTTGTTAAGCAAACGTTCAGTTGCGCGTATTAATGCGTCCTCAACTATCTCGTCAGTTAAGCCTTCATTACTGTCAAACAACCGTTGATCACGAGCAAGAACATCGCTGCTCTCCGCCCATGATATAACTGTGTTGTCTTCAGTAATGAATGCCATATCAGTCCTTACGCGCCTACAATTGAACTGTCAGCTAATACACCAACGCCGTGGCTATTCTGAAGAATGCCCACGCCAAAGTTGGCACTTGCTACAAGGTCATCACCAACATAGCTAGCGCGTCTTGCTGTTTCAATTTTGATATCGCCCATCATGGCAAGACCAATTGCGTTGCGATGGAATACCGCACCAGTGCTGTCGCCGTCCGTATCAACAATGTTTCCACTTTCGAATACAGGAACGCCAAACAACATACCAACATAACCACTTTCCATAGCGCGGTTTTGTATGATGCCCGCAGCAGGGTTAGCAAAGGTGTTGGTCAAGTTAGCTTTCAGGTCGTATGCCACGTTAGGGTGAACAATACAAGAGATGTCCGCACCACTAATGTTTGCAGCACGTAGCTTGGCAACAGCCTGAGCAACAGTAGCAGCGGTCATAGCAGTAGTAGTGTCACCAACAGTAGCAGCAAAGCTACCAAATAGCGCCAGCAATTCTTCGTCGATCTTACGACCAATCGCTTCACCAAATAGCATACCAATGTCAGAAACCACGTTTGAACCAGCACTGTTACGAACCAAGTCGGTCAATAGTGTGCGGATAGCCACGGTTTCAACAGTAAGTGTCTTGCCAGTTGTAGAAATAACTGAGTTGGCTACTTCGTTGCCTTCAACAAGTGTTGCGGCAGCTTGACTTGGGTAAAAAGGAACAGTAACTGTCTTGCCTTGACCCGCGCCAATGTTATAATTCTTTACAAGTCCACGCATGATTGATACTTCGTTTGCTTGGAACATTGCTTCTGCTACGATTTGCGGTAACAGGTCATCTAGAGTAGTAGTTGTTGATCCGGCCATGATATAAATTCCTTGTGTTTAGGCTAGTCCCGCAGACTTTCTATATTCTGCGTAAAGTTTTCTGTGTTCGGGATTAGTCATATCAAGTTCGCCAATGTTAAGTTTACTGGGGTTGTTAGCACCCAAATTGCTTTTGGTATTTGTGGTAGCGGGTGTAGCATTACCAAAATGCGGATTCGCATCTATGAATTCTCTAACAAGATCGTCAACGCCGTAAGCGGCACCACTATCATTGTATCGAACTGCACCATTTATATCTACTACTTCTACCTCACCACTTTCACCAAGTCTAACTTGGTTGGCTAACAATGAACGCACTTGTTCTGGCGCTACTGCTTTATGTTTAGCAGCACTGTCCATCAATGGTGAATTCACCTTGTATTCTTTAATAACACCGTCTCGCTTTGATATTTCTGCATCCTTCTTAGCAACGATATCTTGTAGTGTCTTTTCAAATTCACCACGCTTGAGTTGTTCTTCTTGAGTGCGTTGTTCGTGTGCGCTCTTCAACTCACGTAGTTCGTCTGGATTACCCAACCCTTCATAAGGCTTAAGAAGTTTGTGTTCTAAGCTGCCCTTCATTCGGGCCATCATATTATCCACTTCTTCTTGGGTGTAACTCTTAGTCTCTACTTGCTTATCGTCTCGGGCCTGATTTTCAATAGTTGCCGCATCAGTTGCGTTTTCTTGTTCAGCCGATTGATTTGTTGTATGGTCCATCGTTAACCTCGCCGCGAACTAATCGCGTATGTTTTATTTCTGTAGCTACAGCGGGAACCTCCCCGCGTATATGCTTATTTAGCAATTCTTATATATCCTCATTGTTTGTGGGTGTATTCAGCTTGGTTTCACTGCCCAGCCATTCAAAGATAGCATTGTCAATTTCCATAATAACCTTGGGATCAGTAGCTGTTTCTTTGGCTGTCTTCAACTGATTGATTTCCGTAGAAGTATCACGTATGTTGAAGCTGTCCGGATAGTTGATGCTGCCCGTCCAAGTTCTGTCCAAGTAACGTGCAACCAACTTCCATACTTGTTCTTCGGCAAGCTCAATGCTCTTGGCTTTGCTGCTCAGCTTACTATTAAGTAGAGTGAATTCTGTTTCCATAGCCACACCACTAATAGTCCTACTTTCCGTTGCGCGAACCGCACCCGTATTGGCAATCTTATCAATGGCCTCAACAGCGTGTTCAATGGCAGTGTATATGCTTTCCACACTCGCACCACTATACTCCAACAAGTAGGGCTTGAGAGCCGGATCCATATCTTCATCCATATTAATCAAACTGCCCGCACCTATACCTGCGCTGGTGTTGCTGCTCTTAACCAAGGATGGGTGTGTGTTCAACCTAATACTTTGGTCTACTTCACTGGTGGCATTGTAGATGAACTTTTGTAGATCGGCAATGTCAGCCAGGTCACTAATGCCCACGCCTCTATGTCCACTGCGCTGATTATATGCGCACACAATGGGCACAACACCAAGTCCATTTGGTTCTGTGATGGGTTGTCCACTCACCTTCTTTTTCATATCATATATTGTGGTAACAATAACTTGTGGATACCATTCTTTCACAGTGACAACATCACCGTTGACATCTTCGATATACTTGAAGTAAGCAAGTTCATAACGACCCACAATGTTGCGGGAATACTCCCAATCTAACACGCTTAAAGGAGTGAGCATATTAAGGTATGGACGGACACCAAGCAATTGTTGTTGGGCTCGTGTGGTCGCATCCACATTGGGTTGAACAACTACGATCCAAGCGTGTCCGAAAACACTGCTCCAAACGTTTATGTCGCTCATGAAGTTGTCCAAGCTACGCCCGTCCAAATCAGCGTCTTCAAGCAAGTCTTCTACTTCGGGCATGGTCTTCAATGTGCCCAATTCTCGCTCAATATCTTCACGAAATAAGAAACTGTTATACACTCCAATAACACTTGCGCAATGGTTCTCAAGTGGCGTTGCCTTAAGTCGTGCGGAATATTCTGCATCACTTTCATTTTGATACTTAACCAAATAGTGGCCTTCACGGTAGTCAGTGCCGCCCAAGTAACTCTTGTAGAAGTAGTTCCAGTCATCTTGCATTGACCCATATAAGTCATTGGTTGGGATCATACTTCCTGTTTGTGTGTTTACGTTATTGCTTATGCTCATCTTAGTATTCCCGGGATTGATTTATCGATAGTGTATTTAGCGTGTCTAGGCAATACTGTGCCCCCAGCGTTGTGGTTGTGTGTTCACAGTCACGTTCTTCTTGATTGGATACATGTATGCCACGGCATAACTGATAGCGTCAAACATATGATCGAAGCCCGAGTCTTTGTCGGGTATGGTAGTGCCCTCTTTGAAGCTGTGCTTATCCAAACATTCAATTGTATATTTACAGTCGCGCGTAATAAACAAGCGCCTAACGTCATTGGCATTACATAGTCTTGCGTTGAATGCGTTGATTCTGTCCTTGACCGGATCGTGTTTGCGTGGGGCCTTAACAATGTAGCCCGCGTTCTCAAGTATCTTATGATCACTGTTACCACCACTGCTGGTCTGCTTGCGGCTGCCACTTGGGTCAGGATATACGAACACCTTGCTCTTGGGATAGCGACTGTTGATCTCTTCTACCATCTCATCAGTATTGCTGCCGTATATTCTTATTTCATCAATGCAGATCAATACATCGTTGGCACCCTTGACTAATATGTTGGCGCATATTGGGTTAACGTTGAAGTCCAGTCCCACGTGAATGATAGAGGTGTTGATGTCCATTAATCCATCCACCACATTAAACTCGTGTTTGAAGCTCCAAGCCACTTGGTTATCACTTGTTTCAAACGTGGCTTCAAACTCTTGACGGAACTGAGTGGCAGTCATATCATCACGTGCCGCAGCTATTTCACTTGCGCTAACAAACCCACCTTGAAGTGTGGTGAATGTAAAGTTTGCCCATCCCGCACTGCTGGCCGCTCGCACATACAAGTCATAGAATGGATTACTCTTGCCTCGCGGTGTGCCAATGAACAGCGCACCACCTTGTTGATCGGCCAGTGCGGGACGAATGATTTCACCCCATAGTTCTTTGAGTTTACATTCAGCAGCTTCATCAATCACGCAATAACTTAGACTAACACCACGCAACTTGTCTGGATCTTCACTGCCCTTCAAACTTATGGTGCTGCCATTCTTTAATAGTATGCTGAGTTCGCTTTCATTAATCTTCTTGACCCATCGCAGCTTCAACAGCTTGCGCTTGAGTGGCTTCCACATAATCATCTTGGCAGCACGATATGAAGTAGTGATGTAGAATATTTCTTGATCGGGTTCTTTGGCACGATAGCATAGTTCACGCATGGACAAGTAAGTTTTCCCGAATCTTCTGCCGGCAACAACCACCTTGAATCGTGCGGGATTGTCAGCTACTATGCGTTGACACTTGCTTAACTTCATCCTGCTTTCACGACCTGCGCTTCCAGCTGATTGATATATGAGCGACATAGTTTAAGGTCCGCTCTAAGTTGGTTGATCACGGTGCAGTTGTTGTGTGTTATTTCTGCTATGCTCACGTGAGCCTTACTTGAGTCTTCTAATAGACGCGCTTGGGCATTCACCACATCAACTATTTCCCTGACTATTTTTTCCAAGTTAACAATGGCTTGTCGACTTGCTACTATCTCATCATAAGGATTGAATTCATTGTCTATCATGACGATACTCCCTGTTGCGTTTGAGTTGTGTGTGCCGTGTTACTACCTGCGTATTGTCCACACTCCAAGCACCACTTAGGTCAACCAACATCAAACATAGACTTAGTTTATGACGACCTCGTTGTAGGAAGTCCGCATCACTCCACTTGGCTTCCCACTGTTCCCAAGTAAGCTCATATGCTTCATTTCGAAACTTACACTGTGCTCTATGTTTAAGCCAAGCATATCGCTTTTCACGACGTAGTGGACAAGGTCCCGTGATCCAGGTGTTGGGGTCACGTCTGCGTGTAGTAACTGTCTTTGGAACGTATTTGGTCATCATCTGTTGATCTCGCTGTTACAGTTATTTATCCATACAAACTGTTACACGAATGTGCTAGACAGGTGCGCGTTTTGAGCTTATACTGTATACACAATAAGGAAAAGGCAAAACGAGCAAGGAAAATGAGAGGTTGACAGACAAGGCAGACGGTAGTATAATTAACTTACACTGAAGCAAACGACACACAAAGGGCACAGATTATGAGACACATTATTTTCGTAAGCCACAGCGCAGAAACAGAACTTAACTGTGCTATCATTGACGCTGGCTTTGACGACGCAGGTCAACTCACTCTTAAGGCACAGAAAGCGTTGCTTAAAAAGTTTGGACACCCACAGAAGTTTCACAGTGCGTTCGTAGTTGAAGCAGACGTGCTAGACTTTCTAAACAATAACTTCTCAGGCTTGGACACTGTTGAATTTGACACAGCATTTGCGTAAATGAGAGGTTGACAGAACACGCAAAACGCGCTATAATGTTACTACAATGAACAAACGAACACACTTCCACTAACACCAAAACGGTGAACGATATGAAAACTGCATTTAATCCAAAGATTAGTAAAAATTCTCTAAACAAGTGCCAAGCTCTTCACAGCGCAATGGACTTGTTGATTTGCAAGCTTCACCCTGATGATAATCCAATGAGCAACGGCGGCGCGAACTTTTGGGACTGGGGTTTTATTACAGTGGGCGACCACGTTATTCCTGCTCCCCATAAGGAAGTTGGATACGACTGGCGTAACCAGGAAGTTGAATTAACGTCCAAAGAAAGTGCGTATACTAATGCTCTTATCTTTTATGAAATGCTGGCGATGCGGGCGTTTAGCAATGAGAAATACAACTTAGACCCAATATCAAATATGTTGCTGACGCCCGCGTATGAATGGTTTGAGTCCATTGGTGTAGACAAGTCAATGAAAATCTATATGGCTATCAGGAAACAGTGTATGATGTCACCCAACGCTTGTCAAATCATTGACTAATTAGGACTTGACATCTGCCAAGGATGGCAGTATACTGTTACTACAATGAACAAACGAACAAACTTCCACTAACACCAAATGGTGAACGATATGCTTTATAAATTAGACCCAAGCTCATTTAACGTTTATTACCTCGACGTTAAACTCAAAACAGTTCAACTACTCAACCATTGGAAAAACTGGACATTACTCTATACCAAAGAGTTATCAGACCAAGAGTTAATTGAATTGCTGTATGAAGTAGCAGTAAGGAGATTGGTTGTGCTCAATGAAGATTGTAGAGCCGCGTGAACAAGAACCAACAACTGTTAGACCTTATTAAAAATGGCCCGCGCACTTGGACTTCACAAGTAAAGCGCGGTAACTTAATCCTTACGGTGCGCACCGATGTCCTAGAAGATGGTAGTCGTTGCGTTACTGTAGTCAATACGTTTAAAACATATGGCTGACCAAGACTTAATCAACAGCATATTCGATACCACAATTCCATTCACCAACCAACGCTACTTCCTTGAATCAAGTGTGGAGTGGCTACAACAAACATACACGGGCAAGGAACTAACCTTTCACCTTCAACTATTACTTGATCGACAAGAGGATGACCAATGAAGCTGTTATTAATAGCGTGGGCATTCAGTCTAAGTGGGTGTGCTGCTTACTTTGATGCGCAAGATCCCTGTCAACGTGCTGTTACTCCTAGTTGGTGTGGCAGTGCTGATACCTCCACTTACATTATTAATGGTGAACGTTATGTGGTGCGTGAACTCTAACGGTTACTGATCCAAGTGCTCACGCCCACAAAGGCACCCACAATACCCGCTTGGGCAATGTAGAAGAAGTCACTCATTGTGGTTAGACTGTCCAAGCGTTCAATACTAAGCCCGGGCATAAACAATGCGGCCGTGAATACGAACATGGCTATCAGTGCTGCCCAAGCCATAGCAGCTTGACGCGCTTGCTTGCGTATGGTTGCCTTCAACTTCTCATTCTCTTTATACATAAGAAATTCACTTTCGTTAAAAACGCCGTCACCTTCCCGATCAAAATCTTCTTTGTTAATTGGATCCACTCAACCCCCTCGCACTTACTCTACAGTGAATAATACCGTTGTAATATCTAGCATCGTGTAATACATTGCGGTCAAACTGTTCTCTTGCTTCCAAATAGCTCATGG
>Ga0306907_1000716_pt1 | contig 13182 bp, 2 predicted proteins | sample AntRauTorcE11898_FD_190415 | JGI IMG/M metagenome (GOLD analysis project Ga0306907, IMG submission 190415) | Saline lake microbial communities from Rauer Islands, Antarctica - Metagenome Torckler E11 #898 (v2) (version 2) | ecosystem: Environmental > Aquatic > Non-marine Saline and Alkaline >... | reverse complement strand
AGACTAAGGATAAAGCTACTAAGATATTACGTGCTCTTACTCGTAGACTGGCTTTCGTAGAATCTAATGAAGGCCGTGCAGACTTTGTTAAAAAAGCATTTGAAGCATATAAATCTGAGGTTAAGATTCAGAAAGAAATAGCCGATAAACTTGATACTAAAGAAGCAGAAGAGATAGAGCAAGCCGGAGTGTCTGAAGCTCGTGTTAAAAAAGAAGCAAAGAAGAAAGCTCCTAAGCCAAAACCTAAGCCAGATCCTAAGCCAAAAACAGATACTAAAAAACCTGCTGTATCTACTGAACAAGATCCTAATAAACTTCAGGATTTAAGTAGCCTTATGAAAGGTGAATCAAAACCTGATAATACACAAGATCGTGGAGATACTACAGATATTGCTGGAGAAACTCCTTCTGATACTACTGGAGATGGTGAAAATGTAAACGCTAAAGACTCTACTGATAAGATATTAACTCTTACAGAAGACATTACAGAAGCTACTGAAAAGAAACGTGACCCGGAATACAGGCCTAAGGCTATAGCTGGTAATAAAATCCAGTATGGTAATGTACAGGACTATGTAGAGATCGTTGATGACGATGGTACTGTTAGAAAAGTAACAAGTGCTGATGGTCGTAATACTATTGTAGAACCCAGGCTAGAGAGTAAAATCAATAGCTTAAGAGGTACTGACGTACGTATCTCTGTAGATGAAAACTACGCTGGTAATACAATTGATGAAGATGGTAACACTGTAGATAATGTGCCTACAGACTTATACAACAAGCCTATGAAAATAGAGACTGTTGATGGGAAGTTACTAGGTTATGTACCACAGTTAACATGGATTACCAGACAAGATGAAGCCGGTAACTATGTGAATGTTGCTGACTTTCAAACGGAGTCCGGATACTCTAACGCCCATCTGCAGGAAGAAATTGTTAAACTTATTAGAGAGACAGTTGACAAAGAAGGATCAATGTCAAGCACTATTAATGATATTAGTCAAGGTGTGCCTCTCTATAATCGTACTGAAGATGGTAGAAGAGTTAAAGGCCCGGCTTCTGAGCTACTACCTGACCCGGAATTTAGTATGGGTGTAGTTAAAGCTGGTATAGCTAACTACGGAGAGGGAAGACCGTCTGTACCTGTACAGAAAAATATGAAAGATGGTACTGTAGTAGGAAACTATGCAGGAGTTTCTATGCCTATGTGGATACGTGAAATATCTGCTGAAGATGCTCAGATTATCAAAAAGGCTATTGTAGCTAAAGCTACTAACAATGAAGAAGCGATTAAAGAGATATCAGATGTAGTAGAGAATATTGATGAACCTATAGCATTTGATTCTGTTGCCGGACTAGCTGAACTTATTAGCAGAAAGGTATACACCTCCAGGTTTGACAGAAAGTCTTTAAGTAAAGCTCCTAATCCGAACAAAGTATTTTTTCACGTAGATCCTCAATCAGGATTTGTGCACTTAGCACGACCTAATGACGGTACAATATATACCACTAACCCAGGTAAGGTTGATCAGGAAGGGTATGAGCCACTTGTAGTCGATGGTGAGATCAATCCGGAAGCCGCAGAATACATTGATAAACTCAACTCTAATGTACGCAGAAGTCACCTTAATACTGAAGGGTCTTATGATGACATTAGTATAGTAGACGGTAAGGTAGATGCAGTAACGTATAACTCATACAATGAATATGCTAAAACCTTACTAGACTCCTTTATTGATGGCCGGAACACAATTGAGCACCCTGAAATTGGAACAGAGTACCTATACTGGCAACAGCAGGTAAACTCTTATGACTATACAGGAGCTGCCAATTCTACTGTGACTAAACTTACAAAAGAACCCGCAGAAGTTGTAGAAACTGTAGAGCAAAAAGTTGATGAGGTAAGTCAACAGACTGAAGAAGATCTTGATCCTACTCCAGATGATGATCCATTTTACAGACCTAAGCAAGGTCGTAAAAGTCTTAAAGATCTAGAGAATGAAAGGTCTAGTAACTCTAATAATCCTTACTCTGATTCTGATACAATTGATGTAGGGTTTCCTGCTACCGTAGACGAGAAGCTTGATGAAGTATTATCCCGATATAATATCGGTGGATTTTCTCACAGCCAAGTCTCCCAGGTAGTAGATTCTATCATGCTTGCAGTACGTGAAAAGATATCTAATACAGAAGGTGATGTACCTCCTACTGTACAAGAGACTCTGGAAGAGGCTAAAAACCGCTTTATGGATCAGTATTCTGACTATAAAGATGCAAGTGATGAAGCTCGTACTAATGCATTCAGGGATATTTTAAAAACTTGGGATAAGTTTGCTGACCGTGCAGTTAACCATCTAAAAGCTATAGGGTTTGAACCTGTAGAAGGTGGTGTGATAGAAGGTGAGCAATCGAATTATGAGAAGACTAAGTATGAGGATAAAGCAAGATGGCAACAGAATAGTAAAGATACTGCTTCTGCACAGCTAAAACTGTTCCTTTCTCAGATACCTAGACAGTCTTACAATATTTCCGGAGACAATAAAGTACTTGTTACCAGAGAGTCTGAATGGTTAGGCCTTAATACATACGTACCTCTGGATGAGATTTACGATAAGATGACAGCCCTGTTTGTAGATACTACTCCTAAATTTGACAACATGATGGAGATACTTAAAGAGGCCGGCCAAGATTATCCTCCGTATATGACGGTTTATAATCAGCTTAAAAACCTGCCTCCAACATCTACTCTTAAAGCTGAATTCCAAAGGGTTATGTCTAAGCAGTATATAGACATGGTTATAGCTTTGTTTAATCCTCAGTACGATGATCTAGGAAACCTTACCGGATATGAATCTAAACCTGTGCACTCAGATAGAAACTCTGCCATTGACCTTATTTATGGGGAATGGGTAGAGAATATGAAAGATTCAGATCTCATTAAGAATGTAGATGGGTCTCTTGTAATTGATCATGAAGAAGCTAACAGAATTAAAGAAGAGTACATTGAAAAGATGGACGGCCAATCGGTTCTTAAGAATCGAGAAGTCGTAAGAGGTCTCCTAGAAAGTATAGGTGTTGAACTAGCAGAAGCTACTTGGAAAACTATACTTAGAAACAATAATAAAGCTTTAGTTACAGATGGTAACTTAAGTGATAACTTTAAGATAATAGATGGAAAGCCGGTAAATAATACCTTCTTGGACATCTTATTTAAAACTCTACCAACAGAGGCTCCCCAGGATTTTGAAACAGGAAACCCTCTGGCCGGGGACTCTATGAAGTCTCGGTTTAGAAAGCTAGCTTCTTTTGAGTATAACCACTCTGATAAAGTATACACTAGCTCTTACAATGATATTAATAACAATAATATCTATCCGTATCAGATGAACACGTTTCTATCTGACAGGATAAGAGACATGAAAAGCAAAGAAGAGCTACGAGAAATTCTTGGTAAGTTATCATTTAGCAAGTATAGCCGTTGGATCCAGAATCCTGATAAAGTAACTCTGGAATATACAGATGGGCTAAAGAATCAGCTGACTAAACGAGGTAACTCAGGTAGTGATCTTAGCCAGATAGATACTGATCTTCTTTCTGTTACAATGTACTTTGGAACTGTTAATCAGACTAGAGGAGAGTTTGGACGATTCCAGACTACTACTAAGTCTGATAAAACAATGTTCCCTATTATTAAAGCTCCTAGAGTAGCCCCTACTGTAAAAGTAGACGGTGACACAGGTGAAATTATTAAGTTTCTAGGGAAGCAGACATCTAAGGGTGCTCGCCTGGCTATTCGTAACCTTATTAAAGCAGAGTTTGGCCGTATTTATAACTTTAGAACAAGTGTCGAACAGCAGCTTAAAAATCAGGGAATAGATTTAGGCGGCTACATGGAAGGAGCACGTCACTTTATTCTTTTACCGGAATTGAATGCTGAAGTAGCTGAGACTTATATAGATAAAGGAGTCATTACACGTGAAGAATTTAATCGTGTATGGAAGGGTGGATTTGCTCACTTACAACAAGCTACAGATTCTACTGACTTTGCTATTAATATTATGCAGAAAGTAGTAGAAGCTCGAATTTTAGAAGAGTCTAAAGCTTTGTTTGAAGACTGGAAGACTAACGGTATTGTAAGAGAAAGTGCAAGAAACGTTCCTACAGCTGACGGTGGAACCAAAAAAGTTAATACTCTTAGCAGTTTTTTGGATGCTAATTATCTCAGATATCAGACACCTTACTCTAAAGCAGAAAGCAGGCTCCATTATGCAGCTCTCGACTTTACTCTCAATCACCACCTAAATATGGCTGAAGAGTACATGGTTGTGTCTGGAGATCCGGCGCAGTTCTGGAAGAAGAGCAAAGAAGGTGGTCTGATGAATGATATCAGATCTACTATTGAGAACCTTAATAAGCGTCTTGCTAAAGATATTGCTCCAAAGTCTGATGGATTATATGACGATCCTACATTCAGAATGATAGCTATTGTCGATCCTGAGCTAGATTCTAAGCAAATGAATGAGCTTGGTGAAGCATACGGGGGTATGGAAATAGCTGATGCTCAGGAGTATACTACTGTAGTAGAACATCTCCGTAACATGAAGGCAGAAGGTAAAATATCTCCTGCTAAATATGACGAGTTATTAGCTGTAGTAGAGCCGGGACAGTATTATGAATTTACACCTGAACAGATGGGAGATATATTCTCTCCTACAAAGCCAGTATATGTAGGCGACCATGTTCTGAGTGAAGAGTATGATGTAAACTTGATGTCGTATACTAAGTCTAGTGCGTTTCCACTTCTTCCACAATTCCTTAAAGGGTTTGAGCTTGATAAGCTTAGAACAGCTATGGAGACACAGAAAGTAGATAGAGCGTCTTACATGACTGCCAATAAACTAGGCGCAGTTAATCCTGTCAATATATTTGATGGTCGAGAAATTAAAAAAGACTTGACATTTGGAGATTCCGTAAGGTCATATAATAGAAGTGGGTTTGGTCTACAGCAAGAAGTGCCTGTTAAAGATAAGACAGTAATTAACGTTGTATCCCAAGCTAACAAGCTACTATTTGCATCCATTAGGAATACTGAAGGGTTTAAGTTTGAAGGGTCTCTGTTTACAGGTAGAGAGCTTGAAGTAGTTAAAGAGAATATAAGAAACACCTTACTCCGTAAAGCTGAACAAGAGCTATATGACAAACTTGGTGCAGAGATAGTTGATGGGGATATGCAGTTTGATGACCTTACTAAAGTGCACGAGCTGCTTAAGTCTGAAGCAGAGGGCAGAGGCTGGACTATCTCAGCTATTGAATCTATACAGCTGTCTGAAGACAAACAAAGCTTTATACTTCCACTAGCTCTATCAAGTAATGCAGGCGCTATTGAAAGTTTACTGCTCTCACAGGTCTCTAACATCACGCTAGGGCAGAAGGTGCATGGATATTCTTACGTCCAGGGGTCATCTGCAGGCCTTGTAGGGTATGATACAGCTAAAAATGAAGGAATTGACTTTACACCGACTGCTGAGTTCCAGTCTACGGGGCTTAATTTTATATCAGAAGGGGAAGACTCGACTGAATTTGCTGATATTATCGTTCCTTGGAGGTTTAAAGACGATCAGGGTAACCCGTTAGATATCAATGACTTCACAGATGAAAACGGAGTAATAGACTCTAAGAAGCTTCCAGAAGAAGTCAGACGACTGATCGGTCTTCGTATCCCTAATCAGGGTCATAACTCTATGCTTCCTATGAGAATTGTAGGGTTCTTACCTAGAAATGCAGGTACGTTAGCTATTGTGCCTGAAGAAATTGTAGCTCAAATGGGTTCTGACTTTGATGTTGATAAGCTATATACATATGCACCAGATCTAAACTACTCTGCAGAAGATAAAAGCTTTTCACGTAAGAACTTCTCAGACTTTAAAACGTTCACATCTCTGGACGGTACTAGAATAGTAGCAGATACTAACGATCTTATTACATATGAAACTGAAGGAGATCCTATAAATTACCTTGATGTAGAAGGTAAAATGACTATGGTTAGGGAGACTGGAGAAGATGCTGATTTAGAAACATTTTCTACAGACGATCTAATGGATATGTACTTTCAGATATTTGAGTCTGTGCTTAGCCATCCTAGCATGTATGAAAAACTGAAGAGTCCTCTGGATAAAGATGACCTTCTTACTGAAAGAGCTCTTATAGAATCTGTTCAAAAAGGTTCACAAGCTGTAGCTTCCCCCGCTTCTTACAGAGGCCAGAGAGACTATAGACTGAATCAGAGGTCCGGTCAAAAGCTTGTAGGTATCGGTGCGCTTGCTAATACACTTCTTGCAGTTATACAGGATAAGCAGAAAGCTAATCTAGAACTGCAAGAAGTAGTTGAAAACGAGCCTAGAGCTATGACGATAGATGTTAATATAGGAGGAAAAGATGTCTTCCTTAGCACTCTATCAGGTGAGGGTACGTCTAAGTATAACGGTGAAGTAAGAACTAAAGGAGACAACATCTCTCTGTTCCTTACAGCTGCAGTAGATAATGCTAACCTGAACATACTTGGGCCTATAAACTGGAATACATACACGGCCGGCGCTGTAGTTACTCTTCTTATGTTAGAGGATAGCAAAGGTAACGCTGTAGACCTTGGATATGCTGCTAAGTTTACGTCACAACCTATTGTACGAGAAATGGTAGCTGAAGCTGAGAAACTTAATAGTGCTTCATCTGAAGAAAGTTCATTGGATGCTGTGCCTACTGCTATTAATACAGTTATCTCAGAGTATAAGACTAAAGTAAAAGGAGAATTCAAGCGTGTTACTGTAAGCGATAAAGATCTAAAAGATATGTTGGATCTGCCTCCTTTGGAAGAAATGACTAGCCAACAGGCCTCTCGACAAATAAGCGTACTTATGACATTCAGAGAGCTTAATGAAGTTTCTCAAGATGTAAGAGAGCTACAGCAGGCTATATTAAGCCCGGAATCTGATGGTACAGATAATCGTGCTATACAGGCTTTACGTAGAGCAAAAGAAGCTGAACAAGTAAGGGAAGGAGGATTAGGTAAGATTGCTAATACTCGAGACCTTATGTTTAATATAGAAGGTGATTACAGTGAGCAATCTGTTTCAATGGATGTTATTTATAATAACACTAAGAAACTTGTGTCTTCTCTCCTACCAGAGTACACTAAATACTTCGAGCCGACTGTAGATGTATTAGGTAAACTTACCGGTAGAAACTACAGTAATGATCAGTTAACAACTATATGGAGAGAAACTCGTAAGTACTTGAACTCTGGATTTAAAGAGATGGGATTAGGAGATGTATCTGCTATACGATCTCGTTTAATATTTGGGGATGAAGAAACTGCACCGCTGGCAAACAGGCTTCAAGAAGCTAAAAATACCTGGGGTAAAGAAAATTACTTCTTACAAAGATTATTAGTAGAGAAGTCTACTAAGCCCGGTGAAGTTCCATCTACTATCAAATTCCAAGCTGATAAGTCTATAAGGCTTGATGATTCTAATAACTCTACTGCTTTAGCTTCTATGTTGAAATCAGGAGTAGAAGAAGAGAGAAAACTAGCTGAAGACTTAGTACTCTATGATCTTGTTACCGGAGGCGTTCAGGGAGCTGTGCAATACTCTAAATATATTCCACCGGCTTATCTCGAGTATTTAGGGATTAAAAAAGCATTTAATGCTGACTACGATGCTAATATATCTGCTATGCAGATACTACAGCATAATCCTAAGCTAGCTACTAGAATAGATGGAGATTCTCCTATAGTAAATGGTGTGATAAAGAGCAAGAACGGAATTGATGGAATTCTTATAGCACCAATAACCTCAGCGGTATCTCATCATCTAACGTATCAATCAGATGAGGGTCTTGAGTATCCGAGATACATCAGTATGTTTGATAATACTCGTAAAACGTTTTCTTTATTCAAGCACGGAAGTACCTCTTCTAACGGTACTGTTAGATTTAATAGAGTAGCAACTCTTGGCCAGCCTAATGTATCAGAGTATCAGGCCGGAACTGTAGTAGGGGAAAGCATATTGACTAATAATGTAGTTAAGAGACCTGCTGAACCTGTAAATAGAGATAAAGGTAGAACTAAACCTAATGATGTAGGCTTGCTAGAAGATCTTGGCCCGTTCAAAGATATCATTCCTGCTGATAGAGTAACTGTAGAAGGTAATACTCTAAAAACGGATATAACATACTCTGAGTTTATGGAGATGGTAGACTTTGACGAAGAGCATAAACCGGTCGCAGAAGCTTTAATTAAATACATTAAAGACGTAAAAACTCCTATAAATTTTGTTAATAGTGCCAGCAATTCTAGGTCTGCTAGTGTGATGTTTAATAGTACGAAAAATAAAGATGAAAATACAGTTGAAGTTACTTTAGAAAATATTTTCATATACCCTGACAAATTTAATATAGAGAAGCTTCAAGAAATTGTACTTCATGAAGCTGTTCATATTGCTACAGTCAAAGCTATATATGAAAATAAATTACCGGCAGTAGCTAAATTAAATGCTTTATACCATACAGCTAAGAGAGAACTAATTACACGAGGTGAATTTGAAGAATATCAAATTACAAATCTAGCAGAATTCGTAGCATTTGCTATGACCAATAAAGACTTTCAGAAAAAGCTTAATGATATACCATTTGAAAACAAGACAGCCCGAGATAGATTTAAGAATCTAATCATAGATCTCATTACTACCATAACGGAAGCTATGGGGATTACTGTAAATCCAGGCTCAGTTCTTGAACAAACGATAGGTAATGTTATTAGTTTGATGGAAGACTCAGTTGTTGGTGAAGACTCTGATGTAAAAGCAACACCTCAGGATACCAGAAATGTATCGAATAAAGGCCTTGGAGAGCTTGGGTTCCCTGCCTTTGGAGACATAGATCCTACTGTAGAGAAGATAGCTCAGACTCTTACTACTCGTATTTCTACTATTAAAGCTAAGATGCTTAAATCTAACGACGTTAAGAAGTCTCAGGAATTAGAGAAGGCTCTTGACCGTGTTCAGACACAGCTCTCTAACTTGGTAAATAATGCTACAGCTGACGGTATTATAGCAGTTGCTAAAGCACAAGCCGAGTGGGCTAAGGAAATAGCGTCCGATAAGAGAAGTTCAGATTCTGTGTTTGCTACTGCCAAAGATACGACCAGAAGTTGGGACTATGAGATTACTCAAGATTACCTGAAGCCTCAGCAGAGACGTAATGATAACCCTATTCGTGAAGCTTTATACCAAGCTGATCTAATTATGCAACCAGCAAGAGATGCTATTAATAATGCTATGTTGCTACGTGTGCGTGACTTAGTTAATAAAGACATGCCAGAAGATCAGCATATCAGTGTAAAAAGTCTTCAGTTTATGGAAGACATTGGATATAGTACGCAGTACTTCCTTGATATTTCTCAAGTAGATAATCAACTAGCTCAGTACCTATTCGAACTGTTAACTACTAATGCTAAAGCAGCCGGTACAGAATTACTTCAATTTGATCAAAAGCTCAATGAGCAACTTGATAAGATGGAAGATGAGGACTGGGAAGTATTTAAACAGAAAGATGAAGAAGGTAACTGGACAGGTGACTTTATTGATGAGTATAGCTCTAAGTACTATGCTAGAGAGAAAGGTATCATTAGCTCTTATAAAGCTAAGCTTAGAAAAGCAGAAACTCTAGATCCTCAAAGTGCTACCAGACTGAAAAACGCTGCTTCTATCCTGTATCACAAGGAAATTAATGAGCTACGTGAGACTGTAGATACTCGTATGTTACTAGTAAAAGGATATCAAAGCCCTATCTGGGACTCTAAGAAAGAGTATATCAGCCATCTTGAAAAGCAATATGGTAAACAGAAGGCTCAGAGTATGGTTCAACAGGCAGAAATGCAGTATCAGGAGTATAAGCGTGCCAGACGAGTTAAAAAAGATGACCTGGCTGTAGATTATGTATCTGCAAGCACCGAGCTATCAGAAGAAGCATGGATAGAACAAGAGCTTAAAAATTGGGAGTTGAAAAATGATCCTATGAGGGCTCTTGATGAGAAGTTTGGAGTAGTTGGAGAAAAGATAACTAACTACTATGCAGAAACTGCAGCTGACTATCTTGTAGCAGTGCCTAGAGCTAAGGATAAGAGAGGTAAAAGTACCGGATTCTATGACTCTGCTTTTGAGAAGCTGACAGATAACCAAAGAGACTTTTACAACTTCTATATTAACAGTATCTCTAAACTGCAGAAGTTTTTACCTAGGTACGATACTAGAGATCTAACTAGAAACTTCTTCCCTAGAGTACAGAAAGACCTGATTGAAGAGTATAATACAGGAGGTCTTAAGGGATCTCTTCGGTATGCTAATGAAGCTCTTGTGAATTCTATAAGCGCCGGCCGTACTGCAGAGCTTAGAGTAGAGAAACTTAGCGACTACCAAGAAATTGACCCGGCCACTGGCAAACCTAAAAACACTATTGATGTTCTATTCACAAATAGAAAAATTGAAACAGATAAGCTTAGCTTTAACGTCCCGGCCACCCTTCGTATGTTTGCAGGAATGGCTATAAACTATAAATGGAAATCATCTATAGAAGACAGGGCTAACCTAGTTATGCAAGTAGCCAGAGATGCTAAGCGTATAGAGACTAGAGGTGGTAAGCAACTGTTTGACCGTTATGGAGATCCGGTATCTCTTCGTGAGGGGGCTATCAAACTGACGGAAGTTATGGGATATTCAGTTGAGGCTATTGTATATAACGAGAAACGACAAGAGTATAAAGAGTCTAACATACCTCTGTTCGATACATGGAACCCATTTACTAACCACGAAAAACGAGTTCGTATGAGAGAACTAGAGAATAAACGAGACGAGCTGGAAGAACAGCTTGAGGATAGGAAAGTTAGTCAAGAAGACTACACTGACGCTATGGAGAAAATGGAGCAAGAATACAGAGATCTAGGTGGTAAAAACCTTGTATGGGGTAAGCTTGGAGATCGACTACTTGAATATACTCAGGTAAAAGGTATGGGATATAACCTTACAGCAGGTATTGCTAACGTAGGGTTTGGTGTTCTATCTAATGCTACCTGGGCAGCTTCTGGAAGAGATTTCACAGGAAAAGAACTTACTAAGGCATATGGTCTTATCACACGTTCTATTCTACCGGGTGGAAGTATGAAGATAGCTAACCTTGTAAAGCTATTTGATGTTCTCTTTGAAGTTACTGAGACAGAGTACGGTAAGTCTTCTAATAAAGAGGCTCGTAATAAGAGTAAGACATTTAACTTTATCTCTAATAACCTTACACCGTATGCTATCCAACGTCGTACAGAGTATACTGTACAAGCCGCTTCTATGGTAGCACAGATGCTTAATAAGAAGATTACAGTAACGGATAATAAAACAGGTGAAGAGGTAGAAATTGATCTCTTTGAAGCATATGATGAAAAAGCAAACTGGAAAGAACGCTACTCACAACCAGATGAGTGGAAGCCTATGGATACTCCTGGCCAGTCTCTTACAGAGTTTGCACGTATGAAGAATAAAGTGATTCAAGTTAATAAGTACTTACACGGTAACTATGACCCCAACTCACCTATACTTCTTAAAAAGTACTTAATCGGGCGTCTTCTTGGACAGTTCAGGAGTTGGATACCTTATGGAATCAAACAACGAATTGGAAAAGAGCAATATGATAGAATGCTTGGCCGTACCTTTAAGGGTCGTTACCGGACGTTGTATGACATTGGATTTACTAAAAGTATAAGAGGGTTGATAGGCTCTGCTATCCATGCAGATGAGTTTGCCTACGGCAAAAAGGGCACAAAAGATCGCCTTTCTGACGTCAATATTGACAACCTTAAAATGGCTCTTCGAGAGATGCAAGTACTGATTAGCTTAATGGCTACAGCAGCACTTCTTAAAGCTGCATTTGAAGATCTTGATGATGATGACTTCTTGAAAGGTGCAGGTTATGTAGCTATTAACCAGCTGTATCGTGTAGAACAAGATATATATTTCTATCTAAGTCCTAATACATTTGAAGAGATTCTTAGAAATCCTATCTCTGTTATGCAGGTATATAGCGACTTTGGGAGAGCTATGACATCAACTGCCAACTATATAATGGATAGTGATTTTGAAGGATCTAGAGTAGCCAAAGACTGGGGACGTGCCCTACCTCTGGCTAATCAGATCATTAAAACAGACTACTTAAGTAAGAACTTACACTAGTTTCCTATGAAGTCCTATGTAAGCCAGTCTCTTTGATCGGAGGCTGGCTTCTTTTATTCTCCGGAATCAGGAAGTAACAACATCTCATCTGGTTCATTTTCGAATCTAGGTAACTTTAGATCAGAGAAATCTAAAGTAACTCCCCTTGCTCTTCCAAACTCTATATCTGACTCGATACTTTCTGCCCAAGAAGGTCTTTCTATACTATAGAGAAGAGCAAGGTCTTTATTTTTATACCACTTTTCAAAAGCAGAATCTTCTTTGGCTTTCAGAATGTCATCATATATCATAAAGTGGCCAGACGTGCCTGTATGCTTTCCAACAGCATCTCTAATAGGTGTAACTTCTCCTGTCTCGTGGTTAAATCCAAAGGTCGGCAAGGTGCTAGCTGACGACTAGGCCCTACAGGTGTTGTAGCATCAGGTTGTTCTGATATACATGAAACACCATGAAAGATAGCATTTTTAATAATATCTTGTCTAAGACCCTTAAAGTCACCATTTATCATATGTTTAATTGATGGATCAGACATGTTAGATAGATGTAATTTACCTATAACTTTAGTTGATTGTATAATAACTTTTTTTCTTACTCTTAGCTGAGTCCTTAGATATAAGCATGAATCTGCACTATATATTTGCTCCTCATAAGTAGCATCAAATTTAGATAATATACTTTCTATTAGTGTTCTTATTGTATCCTCTATAGGATCAAAAAATATGATCCTAGGAGAAGATACCAAATACTTTTTCATCTCATTTTCTACTGTACGCAGCATAGCGTTACTCATCATCATTCTCCTTTAAAATTCATTGGTTGGTTTTAAGATTAAGCATTGACCGTAAATCATGATGACCTTGCAGTAAACTAGAAGGCCGTCCTTGTTAATGTACCTTATACAGTCTCCTACAGC
>Ga0306907_1000714_pt1 | contig 13196 bp, 8 predicted proteins | sample AntRauTorcE11898_FD_190415 | JGI IMG/M metagenome (GOLD analysis project Ga0306907, IMG submission 190415) | Saline lake microbial communities from Rauer Islands, Antarctica - Metagenome Torckler E11 #898 (v2) (version 2) | ecosystem: Environmental > Aquatic > Non-marine Saline and Alkaline >... | reverse complement strand
CCCTTTGATCCACGGATCAATCCGAACCGCCCAACCCCGCACCATGCCGCGTTTTTTGCCTTGCGGGCGGGTTTTCATCCCCGATCCATACCCAGCTTATCCACAGGCTATACACATCATCTAGTGGTCGGTTAATAACTATACAACAATTTGTTGTGGTTCCGGTTGACCACCCACCGGCCGACTCCTACACTTCCATCACTGGGCGCGAGGACCTCGCTGCCCGGCCCGCCAGCGGCGCACGGCCGCTTTCCGCGCGGGTTGCAGGAGGGAGCCGGCGCACCGCCACGCCGACGTACGAGAGCCAACGAACCGGAAGACTGCCGCAATGGATTTCCAGCCGATTTCAGACGACGCATTCCAGGAAAAATACGCCAAAGACGGAGAAGACCGCGTCGCACAGCGCGCACGCGTGGCCAAGGCCCTGGCCTCGGTCGAGAAGAAGAACAAGAAGGATTGGGAGAAGAAGTTCGCGGGCGCCCTGAAGGACGGCTTCGTCCCGGGCGGCCGCATCCAGTCCGGTGCCGGTACCGGGCTGCAGGTCACCCTGATCAACTGCTTCGTCCAGCCCGTCGAAGACAGCATGAACGGCATCGCCGAGGCCCTGCGTCAGGCCATGCTGACGCTCAAGGCCGGCGGTGGCGTCGGTTACGACTTCAGCCCGATCCGCCCGAAGGGCGCGCTGGTGAAGGCCGTCAACGCCGAGGCCTCGGGCCCGATCTCCTTCATGCGCGTGTTCGACCGCGCCTGCGAGACCATCGAGTCCGCCGGCTACCGCCGCGGCGCCCAGATGGGCGTGCTGCGCGTCGACCATCCGGACGTGCGTGAATTTATCGAGGCCAAGTACGAGCGCGGCCAGCTCTCGAACTTCAACGTCTCGGTCGGCGTCACCGACGAGTTCATGCAGGCGGTCGAGGACGACGGCTACTTCGAGCTCACCCACGAGTCCGAGCCCTCCCCGCGGCGCAAGGAGGCCACCGACGTCTACTTCGACGCGGACAAGGGCAAGTGGGTCTACGAGCGCGTGCGCGCCCGGGAGATCTGGGACTTCGTCATGGAGGCGACGTATGACCACGCCGATCCGGGCGTGCTGTTCCTCGACCGCATCAACAACGAGAACAACCTCTGGTACGCCGAGCACATCCAGGCCTGCAACCCCTGCGGCGAGCAGATGCTGCCCGCGTTCGGCTGCTGCTGCCTCGGCTCGATCAACCTGACCGAGTTCGTCCAGAAGCCCTTCGCCGAAGACGCGTACTTCGACAAGGAGCGCTTCGGCGACGTCGTGCGCACCTCCATCCGCATGCTGGACAACGTCCTCGACGCCACCGCCTGGCCCCTGCCCGAGCAGGACAAGGAGGCCGAGGCCAAGCGCCGTGTCGGTCTGGGCTACCTCGGCCTCGGCGACGCGCTGATCATGCTCGGCATCCGCTACGACAGCGAGGAAGGCCGCGCCATGGCCGCCGAGATGTCCCGTGTGATGCGCGATGAGTCCTACCGCGCCTCGGTCGAGCTGGCGCAGGAGAAAGGCGCGTTCCCGCTGTTCGACGCCGACAAGTACCTGCAGGGCCAGTTCGTCGCGCGCCTGCCGGACGACATCAAGGCCAGCATCCGCGAGCACGGCATCCGCAACAGCCACCTGATGTCGATCGCGCCCACGGGCACGATCACGCTGGCGTTCGCGGACAACGCCTCCAACGGCATCGAGCCGCCGTTCTCCTGGACGTACACGCGCAACAAGCGCATGCCCGACGACACCACGCAGAAGTTCGACGTCGAGGACCACGCGTTCCGCGTCTGGCGCCAGCAGGGCAACGATCCGGGTCCGATGATCCAGGGCCGCTACGCGAACCTGCCCGATCAGTTCGTCTCCGCGCTGGAGATGAACGTCGAGGACCACATGCAGATGATCGCCGCAGTCCAGCCCTACATCGACTCGGCCATCTCCAAGACCTGCAACGTCCCGGCCGACTACGACTACCACGGCTTCCGCGAGCTCTACTCGCGCGCCTGGCGCGCCGGCGCCAAGGGGCTGACCACGTTCCGGCCGAACGACATCACCGGCGCCGTGCTCGAGACCAGCCACGACACCCAGCAGCCGTCCGAGTTCGATCAGTCCGACGCCGACCGCCGCCTGCGCCTCGACAAGGCCCCGCAACCGGCGCTGGCCAGCCTGCGCTGGCAGAACCGCCCGAGCCTCCCGGACGGCAACCCGGCCAAGACCTACATGGTCAGCCACCCGGGCGGCAAGTTCGCCGTCTTCATCGGCTACGTCGAGAACGGCCCGAACGGTGACGAGAAGCACCCGTTCGAGGTCTGGGTCAACGGCGCCGAGCAGCCGCGCGGCGCGGGCGCGATCGCCAAGGCGCTGTCCATGGACATGCGCACCCGCGACACCGCCTTCCTCAAGGCCAAGCTCGACAGCCTCGCCAGGGTGCATGACCAAGCCTTCGATCTGCCGATGCCGCCGAACGGCGAACTGCAGCGCGTGCCCTCGGCCGTCGCCGCCATGGCCATCCTCGTGCGCCACTGCTGCGAGGAGCTGGGCGTATTCGAGCGCACGGGCGACACCCCGGTTCTCGACGCCCTGATGTCACCCAAGGAGCCGAAGACCGGCGCCAGCGGCACCATGTCCTGGACCGTCGACGTCAACAACCCGAGCACCGGCGACGACTTCGTCCTCGGCCTCAAGGAACTGAGCCTCCCGGACGGCGAACGCCGCCCCTACAGCATGTGGCTCGCCGGCGAATACCCGCGCGCCCTGGACGGCCTGTGCAAGGTCCTGTCCTACGACATGCGCGTCATCGACCCGGCATGGATCGGCTCCAAGCTGCGCACCCTCGTGGACTTCCCCGAGGCCCAGGGCGACTTCCTCGCCTGGGTGCCCGGCCACCACCGCCAGGCGGTCCAGCCCAGCACGGTCGCCTACATCGCCCGGCTGATGATCCACCGCTACAACATGCTCGGCATCCTCGACGAGGAAGGCTTCCCGGTACAGCCAATGGACGTGATGTTCCACGACTCCGGCGTGCCCCAGGATGGCCAAGAGGACAACGTCATCCCCTTCGACGGCCTTCGCGCCGCCGGGGCGAACGAAGTCACGCCGGGCCGCCGCTGTAGCGAGTGCGGGAATTACGCCATGATCAAGCGGGATGGGTGTGACTTCTGTACGGCTTGTGGGGCTCAGGGGGGGTGTGGGTAAGCTGGGCTACACTAGCTTTTCCAGGGACTGACCTATGGCAAGTTACGACAAGGGCGACGAGTATCGAGATCGCCGACCTTCCGGTCGGCGGCCTTCCCCGTTTGACGGGGAGGCCGCCGTTCCCGGTACCGGCCAGCGAGGGTACCTTCAAGCTTTCTTCGACAAACCGTCTGGCAACCCGTGCGCTCGAGCCCAACAGGCCGATCAGCGTTACGCTCAGTCACATGGCGCGGCGAACACCGCTCGCGTCACCAGCTCGCGCGATTGTCCCGAAGCGCGGGCTCACGGGTTCCGCGGGGAAGTCGATTCTCACGAAGCAGGCCAATCCGTCTCACTGCAAGCGTTCTTTGACAAGCCCTCCGGCAATCCCTATGCCCGACTTCAGAAGCCTGAGGAAGATGAGAATGACCAGGGCAACGCAGATCACCGGGAGGCATTGGCATCGGACCCCGCAATTTCCAACGATCGGCAGGCTCTACAGAATCCCTACGCGCACCTTGACGGCGCAGGCAATTTCGAGGCGCTCGCCACGCAGCAGCAATCTCGATCAAGCATCAGCATGGCCACCCGCCCAACGCCGCTCCCGATTGCTCCCGAGCAACTTGTCCAAAATCGCCGACACGGGAAGCGGTACAAAACCTCGGAAATTGAACACTCCGCGCGCATCCTACACATTACACTCTGGAGAGAACGCCACACCCTCTTCCCAGAGCGTGACATCTCAGATCCGCTAGACCTAGTCGATCCGTCACTTGCGATACGCTGCTTGGGTATGTCTTTTTATGTCTCTGACTCACTTGGCCAGTATTCCGACAACAAGGGAAGATTCGAGGTTGCTGGCCTAATCGACCCTCCTTCACGCCAAGTTAGAATTTCTAACCAGTTCCTTCCTCACATCCAGAACTTCACGGCTGCGCATGAGCTTGGGCATGCTGTATTGCACAAGGGAAAAACCTTACATCGCGATCGTGCACTCGATGGATCGGGAGGCAACGGTGGTCGTCACTGGATAGAGTCTGAAGCGGACAAGTTCGCCGCCGCATTTCTCATGCCCGCAAAACCTCTGCGCCAGCACTTCACCAGTAGATTCCACGCGACGAAGCTTATATTGGACGAGAACACAGCGTTCCAAATTGCATCAAAGAATCAAGACTCTCTCCGGCATTCGATCCAAAACCTTCGAGACTGGTCGCGCCTGATCGCCGGTACCTCGTACTATCAGGGACAACACTTTGCCGCCCTTGCCGAAGAGTTCAACGTATCAGTGGAAACTATGGCTATCCGCCTTGAGGAATTGAACCTCATCGAGATTTAACGATCCGATATTCGCGGTCATAGTGAGGCAGCGTCGGTTTGGCGGACACCCGATTAAGTCCGGATAATTGCGGGGTCGGTCAAGTGCGGGACCAAGGCGGGACCAAGGGGTCAGAGTCGTTGACGCGCGCTTGAGCGCGCTGAGTCACTGAGCTTTAACTCCTCTGACCTCTTGATTTCGTTTCCATTGGCGCTCTAACGTCTGCCCGTCAAGCTTGTGGTGGGTCGGGTGCGATCACCGCGCGGTCGCGGCCGCCGTTCTTGGCCCGATACAGCGCCTCGTCGGCACGCTGGAGCAGGTCATGCGCCGATTCGCCGGGGTGGTAAGCGGCAATTCCCGCCGAACATTTCTGGCCAAGAGGGACCTTTTCACGCAAACGCTCGACGGCGGCAAAACAAGCCTGAATGTCGGTATCAGGGAAGAGCACGACGAATTCCTCTCCACCCGAACGAGTGAGAATGTCTGTCGGGCGAAGCTCGCCTTGCCACGCGGCCACCATGTCGATCAGCAGGGTGTCGCCGGCTGAGTGGCCATGGTGGTCGTTGTACTCCTTGAAATGGTCAACATCGAAGAAGGCGAGTGCAAACGGTGTCTGCATGCGCTCGGCGCGCGATATCTCGCGGGCGAGTTCTGTATCGAGGTGCCTGCGGTTGAAGGCACCCGTTAGTGCATCCAGGCGCGTCAGGTCTTCAAGTTTCTCCGCCTGTTTCTGCGTCTTGTGGAGCAGTCCGGCCATGCGATAGGTGACCAGCAGGAAAAGGATGATGGAGCCCGTCGCGGCGATGCGGATGGTAGTCACCTCGTCACCCGCAGTGAACAGGATGATGCCGGGCACGAGGACGAAGCCTGCACAAAGGACGAACAGACGGCGGCCGGTCAGCTCCGTGTCCGATGTCTGCGATTGTGGCACCTGGCGTGCCGAGGGGTGCCAGGCGCCGGCAATGAACAGCGCATAGGCGATGAGCCAGAGACTGTCGGTGAAGCCGCCGGGTGCATACCAGCCCGTCGATGTGCCGTGTGCGTAGAGCAGGTCGGCGGCAAAGTAACTGAGCATGCCGATGAGCAGAAACTGGTGCGTGCGGATGTGCATGCGATGGAGAAACACCAAGCGCAGCAGCAACGGAATCAGCATCAGATCCGCGATCGGGTAGGCGGTAGCGACTGCGAGCTGCAGCCAGGTGAGGTCAGGATCCAGCACAAACGGCGCAATCAGGACAGCCCAGCCCAGCACGACGGCGGAAACACCGAGCATGAGCGTGTCACTGATCACGGAGTTCCTGCGCTCGGGGTCGTAACCGAGTTTCCACAGGGCCGCCGCAAAAAGTGGGTAGATGGCGAGATACATGACGTCGGCAATGGAGGGAAAAGGGTCCAGGCCACGCAGATCGAGCCAGTACCAGATCAGATGACCGATGCCGCCGAGTAACAAACCGCCGGCAATCAGTCGCCAGGCCGAAGGGCAGTGGAGGTCAGTACGGCATTGCGTCGCTGCAATCACGAATACCGCCGCGAGCAGCGTAGCCCCCACGTACAGTGCACTGGTCACCTGACCGTACGGGAGCACCACGTACACCGCGGCGAGCACCAAGAGGCTCCCGGGCAGCAGTAGCCAGCCACGGCTGGCGCCCGGTGATGCTTGTTCGCCGTCAACCTGCTCGGCGGGGGTGTAATGCTGGGGTTCCATTGATCGTCTCGACACTACCGCAACTCAGATCCGTGGGAGATATGTCGAGGTCGCCCCACTTCCCTACGGATGCGAGCGCAACACGAGCACAGTAGAACACCAGGGGTCGGACCACGTTTTCGACTACCACTACACGCTCGCGAGCGTCGGAATCCTCGTCTTTCCGCTCTTGCGCGACTCCTTACTCTGCTCCCGGGATCCACGCCGCTCTTGCGCAACTCCTTACTCTGACCTCGGACTCCACACAGGCTTCTCGCCAGAGTCCGGTGGGTCCTCAACGGCCGATCCAGCATGCTCACTCTCACGAGTTGTCCGATCCTCTCGACCCGTAGTCGTGACCGATTCACTCTCAAACTCAGGTACGCCAGAGCTCTTCGGTTTCGGCGGTGGAGGCACCCACGCCCGAAGGTGCTGGCCGACCTGCTGATAGAACTCCGGTACAACGCGTTCCACATGCTCGATAAATGTGCGGCGGCCGGTGAACTTCCCGGCCAGATCGCGAACCAGCATGGCATCGAGCCGATTCGGGGCCAGTTTCTGGTTTTCGGTCTGAAGGACTGCTGGATTCTCGCGAAGGTCTGACAATTTAGCGATCGTATCGGCAGCGCGGCTCGGCCATCGGGCCTTAATCATCACGTCCGGATCATCCGTTTCCTTGAGTTGCCTCAACAGCCAGTTTACGCGTGCCGACGTCTTCTTCTTGTCTTCCGGTGCGTCCAGACTCATCGAGCATGTGACGTTACGGGTCCGGAGATCGATCAAGACGTCCAGATCGGACGCAGCATCTGGAATATCGAACGCGCAGTGCAGACGAAACTCCTTGACCAGCTGCTCGCAGTCCTCCCGCATACGTTTCGCCGGATCGTCGCGATGGGCTTTCTTCAGTTTGATTCGAACTTGGCGGCCAAGTGAACGGCTCAGGATCAACCCGATATCGCGCTGTTCCTGATGCCAGGCCGCGACCGTGTTTTCTATTTCCGGAGCATCACGTTTTGGCGCGGCGCCGCTCTGCACCTTCAGGACCAAGTCTTTCCATTCCTGATTCATTTGATCGAATCCGGAAATTCCGCTTTTGTCGGAGTCAAAAAATCGTATGGTTTCGCTGAGCAGATACCGCTGATCGGGGGATTCCACTTCACCTTCACTGATTAGGAGTTTTGCCTGAGTCAGGACATGCATCCATGACCAGTGATACAGCTCTACAGACTTCGGGCGCTTTTTCGGTAATGCAACGGGCGAATGCGTCGGTCTGGCAACAAACTGGTTGGAAATCGTCAGTACTGCGTCGATTCGATTTTCGCGGGCGATCGACAGGTAGTCCTGGATCTGATTCGCGTCGATCTCGGTGTTTCCGACCTTGGCCTCCACCAGGGCGCGCCAGACTTTTCGACCGGTATTCACCTCGATCAAACCGTCGGGCCGATTCCGTACGCCCTGCGGACAGACGCGAAACGTGACTTCCGTGTAGGCGTCAATCTTGGTTCGGTTACCCACACGCTGGCCGAGTTCACCGAGCAGGGTCTTCGCCAGATCGTGCGTCGCGGTGATACTGGCCAACAGAATCGAGAGCGCACGCTGCTCCCGGCTGGTGTCGGCGACCGCTGGAATGAGCCGTGCGCGCTCACCGGACTTCAGGAACTCGGGTAGTCCGTGACTCATGCTTCCTCCCCCTGCCCGCTTTAGTTCGCACTCTAAAACGCGCGTTAGCCGAATGTCGAATCCGACCGCGCCGATTGCGGCTGAAGGGGATAAATCGGGCCTGAGCAGACTTCCCAGTTATATGGAATTCCGAGGACAGTAACCGAAACTCCGAATTCGGGGAAAGTAACCGGACCAATAGGGGACAGACCACGAATATTGTCGCTCCCGCCGCCAGATTCGTGGTCTGTCGCGGTTTTCCCCGGATCATTGAAGGCAGCGCGGGCGCGGTACCAGCTCAATCGCCGGTGCCCGTCAGTGCGCTTTGGATAGTCCGCCATAGTACGTACTTGTAATACCGGCCGATGCCGTCGTCATTGATGTCGTCGTGAGCGACGAACAGGGCGCCGCCTACTGGATCTCGAGCTTCTGCACTCGCACTTCCCCCGCCACGGTATAGGTGTCGACTGCGGCTGTGCGTGCAGACTCCGAAGCGAGCGCACGGAGTGGTGGCGCGACATCCGCGCCACGTTCGCCACCGGCCTCCTCGAGGCGGAGCACGGTGATCAGTTTGAGTCGGCTATTCGACGTGCCCGCGTTCGGCACGCAGACGTAGAAAGCGTCCGCGTCGCGGCTCTCGAAGCACCGCGAGAAAAGCTGCTTGTACGACAACACCTGCTCGAAGGCACGGGCCGCCCCGTCCAGCTCGACACGCCGGGTGTGTTGGTAGAGCACGCCGCCGTTGGTCTCGGCGCGCAATCGGAGCAGATAATCGCCAGCCCGGCCACCGCTGGTTCTTATGCGCCACCAGAGTCCATCGTCGCGGGGCTCTACACGAAACAGGGCGATGCGGTGCCGCTGGGCGATCAGTTTGTCGATGACCGCCTGGCGTTGCTGCGATTCCGCACGCTGTACCTGCGCCCGTTGCGCACCGTGCCAGAGCATGCCGGCCAGTATGCCCCCGAGCGCGGGAACCGCGATGACGGCGATCCGACAGATCCGCTGGCTGAACGAATGGCCGCGCAACGCGGCGATCGCGGCGCATGCCAGCGCCGCGCCCAGGAGGACGCACGCGATGCCAAAGAACAGCAGCGGGAGGTGCCAGAAGACGTTGGATCGATCTCCCGTGCCCTTCATTGCCGCGAACTGTTCGAGATACGCGATCACGGCCGGGATTCCTGCCGCCATCAAGAGCAGCGCGATGCTCGCGACGGCCACGGGAATCAGGCGCGGACGATACTCCATGGCTCATCCATTTCGGGCTGGACAGGACGAATAATAGAATAATAGGGGACAGACCACGAATATTGCCGTTCCCGCCGCCAAATTCGTGGTCAGCCCCGGTTTCTTCGCTCCGTTTTTCGCTATTGTTCAGCGGTGTTGACTATGATCTCGATTCGAGATTCAGAATACGTAGACTGCCCCAATACCCACTTCCGCTTCGTACTCGCTGCGCGAAATTGGGCTATCCCTGACGTCGCTACCGTAGTGCTCGTATACCGCCTCGCCAATGACCTGCCAGTTCCGGCTGACAGAATAACGGAGGTTATAGTTTATCCCGATAGAGCGAAAACCACCGTCGAGATCGGTTTCAGCCAGCCCAGAATCAGCTGACTGTTCTGCGTTGATGCCAAAATCCCTATTGGCATAATCGCTATCGTGAAAAACCAAAGCAAGACTCAGTTCCTGCCCCGTACCATCTGTTTGTTCACCGAAACGACGCCCAACCGCAAAAAGACCAAGGCTTCCGTCATCGCTGGCAATAAGTCGTCCATCCAGCCAATAACGCCAGTCCGAATCAAATGCACGACGCGCCTGCAAAACGAGTTCCGTCGTCTCGTCGTTATCACCAAGGCCGTCGAGACGACCGTCGTCGGAATCGCCCTCTTCCCGGCCCTCGTCGAACGCCACAGCCGCGTCAAAAAACCAGATGTCCGATCGAAGACCCCGCCAGCCGAGCGCCTGACCCGCCCAATAGTAAATATTATCTCCGGTTCGCCATTGCACTGCGCCAACAGGATCGATCTCGAATTCGAATTCATCGGAGCCTTCGTAGGCAGACTCGTACTCAACACTCAGACCAAGTCCGAATCCCCATCCATCTTCGCCTCTGGTGTAGTCATCGACGGAGGGCAACGGCACCAAAGCTGTCCGTGAATCATTTCCAATTGCGCTTTGAGCGAAGAGCACATGTACAAATATAAACAACGTTAAACCTGCAAACTTCTTCATTTCAATCACGCCCCACTTCGGGTCGAGAAAACGGGCGAAAATGGAACAGACCACGAATCCTGCGCCAGTGGCGGGCATATTCGTGGCCGGTCCCCTATTGGCTTCGCCATCACGCGCGTATGGCGATAATCCGTCTATAGCCCAGGAACGGGGAGGAATCTATCGAGCGGGAATTCTGGGGACAGAGTGAGGTAGCGACAGTCCACGAATTGGGAGTTCCGGGGACGGTATTCCGATCCGGCTACAGCGGGCGGGCGAAACTCAGTTCATGGCCGTCCGGATCACGCACGTGAAAATAGCGCTCGCCCCAGGGCGCATCGGCGGGCTCGGTCTCGGTCGTTATCCCCACCGCCCGGACACGGGCGTACATGTCATCGACATCGGAGACGTGGATGATCGTTCTTCCCCACAATTTGACCGGGGGGTCGCCCGGCATCAGATTCAGGAAACCCGCCCCGACATGGAAACTGGTGAACGCCGCCGCTTCACCGCCGTACCGCAGCGTGAACCCCAGCCTGCGATAGAAGCGCACGGCACGCTCCATGTCCGCGGTAAACAGGGTGATGGCATTGATCCCTTCCAGCTCGACATCGCTCATTCACGAACCTCCAGCGTGACGAGCAGCAACCGGCATGCCGCTCCCCGACACCGATCAGAATTCAGTCGCCACATTGTGCCCCGGGATCAAGGTATCTGCTGGCTGGCAGTATAGTAAGCCAGGAGAGGAGAGACATTCGGGCTGGATCGGTTTCGGTCCCGGAACCCGTCTACTGCCTCGGGTCGGATTGCCGTAGTCGGATCGGATCGCCGGAACGTTGGCGCGATTCGAGACCGCAGGCACTCCAGTGCGATACTGCTTATTGACACATGATGGAGGTCGCCGTGTCGCAAAATGAACGGCATGCCCCGCGCGAGCGGGCCGCGGCGTTCTGTGCCGCCTACGGCCTGGACGTCCCGATTCTGATGGCCCCCATGGCCGGTGCCTGTCCGTCCGCCCTGGCCGCAGCCGTGGCCGGCGCTGGCGGCATGGGCGCCTTCGGCGCGCTGATGAGTGAGCCGGCGGACATTCGGGCGTGGGTCGAATCCTTCCGCGCCGCCGGTGGTGGCCCGCTCCAGATCAACCTGTGGATCCGCGACGCCGAGCCGATACGCAACGCCGAGGCGGAGACGCGCATGCGCGCGTTCCTTGCCGACTGGGGCCCCGAGGTGCCAGCCGCCGCGGGCGATGTCGCGTTGCCGGATTTCGATGCGCAGTGCGAGACCTTTCTTGAACTCGAACCGACGGTCGTGTCCTCGATCATGGGGGTGTATCCGCCAGCCTTCGTACAGCATCTGAAGGAACGCGGCATTCGTTGGTTCGCCACGGCAACGACGCTGGCGGAAGCCGAGCGGGCGGAAGCCGCCGGGGCCGATGCCATCGTCGCGCAGGGTGCCGAGGCCGGTGGCCATCGCGGCACCTTCGATCCAGCGGCGGCCGAACGCCAGTCGGTCGGCCTGTTCTCGTTGCTGCCCCGCATGGCCGACCGCATCAGCCTGCCGATCATCGCGGCCGGTGGCATCGCGGATGGCCGGGGCGTGGCCGCCGCGCTGACGCTCGGCGCGAGCGCGGCGATGATCGGCACGGCCCTACTGCGCTGCCCGGAGGCCGACACCAATTCCGCATGGGCCGACTCGCTGGAGGGCCTGGAGCCCGAGGACACGGTGCCCACCCGTGCCTTCAGCGGGCGGCTCGGGCGGGCCGTCGCCACCGACTTCGTGCGCGCTGCGGAGGCGCCTGACGCCCCCACGGCCGCCCCCTACCCGGTGCAGCGGGGCCTGAGCGCGGCGATGAAACAAGCCGGCACGGCGGCCGGTGACCACCATCGGATGCAGATGTGGGCGGGGCAATCAGCGGCGCTGGCGCGGCCGATCCCCGCGAGCCGATTGGTCACCGAAATCTGGGAACAGGCTCGGAGCCTGTTGTAGGTGACGGATCTCGGGGACGGCAAGCCGGTTCCGCCCCGCGAATCAGCTTGCTGTTCTGACCTTGGACTTCCGCTGATCCCGAACGCCTGCAGGCTGCGCCGACTCGCGGGACGTCAGCCACTCATGGAGCGCAGTCTCCGTTAGCGCCGGGCTCCACAGGAAACCCTGGCCGAAATCGCAGCCGAGATCGGTGAGGATTCGGGCCTGCTCTTCGGTCTCGATGCCCTCGGCGGTGACGGTCAGGCCGAGGGCGTGGCCGGCTTCGATCATCGCCAGCACCAGCCGCCGTGTCTTCGTTTCGCGCTCAATCGGCCAGATGAATGCCCGATCGATTTTCAGCTCCGTGGCCGGCAACTGGCGTAGGTAAGCGAACGAGGCGTAACCGGTCCCGAAATCGTCGATACTCACGCCGATGCCGTGCTCACGCAGGCGGTTCAGCATGGCGATGGCCGTCCGGGGTTCGCGCATGAGACCCGATTCGGTGATCTCCACCGTGAACCGCTCCGGCGGTATCCCGGTCTGCTCAAGGCCCCCGATCAGCGCATCGGCCAGGCCATCGTCCGCGAGGTTGCGCGGGGCGAGATTGATGCTCACGGGAACCAGCGGCCCGGAGCGCGCATAGTCGGTTGCCATGCGGATAACGAATCGGCTGAATGGATCGATCAGGCTTGTCTGTTCGAGTTTGGGCATGAACGACCCCGGCGGCACGATGCCCTCGTTCGGGCGTCGCCAGCGCGCCAGCGCCTCGACACCGGCCGGGCGGCTGTCCGCCAGCCGAATCTTGGGCTGGTAGTGGAGTTCGAACTCCTCCGCTTCGAGCGCCTGTTCGGCCCCGGCGATCAGCTCGAGCATTGAGCGATGATCCGTGTCGAGCGCGGGCTCGTAGCTCACCCAGGCGCGTTCCAGGCTTACCGCGCGCCGCAGCGCGATGCGGGCCCGCCGCACCAGCTCCTCGGCGTCCACCGTTGCGTCCGTACCCACGTGTCCCAGTCCGAGCGCCGGCTCGATGCGGACCGGGACGCCGTCGACCTCGAACGGGGCCGCCGCCGCATCGTGCAACGTTCGCGCGATGCGTTTCATGGCTTCCCGGTCTTTCGAGTCGACGATCAGGGCCAGATCCGAGGTGCCGAATCGGTAACACTCCTTTACCTCGGGACAACTCA
>Ga0306907_1000713_pt1 | contig 13208 bp, 18 predicted proteins | sample AntRauTorcE11898_FD_190415 | JGI IMG/M metagenome (GOLD analysis project Ga0306907, IMG submission 190415) | Saline lake microbial communities from Rauer Islands, Antarctica - Metagenome Torckler E11 #898 (v2) (version 2) | ecosystem: Environmental > Aquatic > Non-marine Saline and Alkaline >... | reverse complement strand
TTCTCTCCCGAGGTCGGTGGGACGGGTTTCGTCCCTCGCTCGGGAGCGTCCTGTGGCGCTGTCACGGGCGCTCCCACCCGCGAGCGAGTCATCGACGCCCGGTTTCTCGGGGCGTCTCTCTCTCAAGGTCTCCGTAGTTCTTCACCGAGAATTCCGGGCACGAATCCATGTCTCGGGCGTGATCGATGACTGTTGACTTCCCAACACCGGTTAAACCAGTGACTATCGCCAGCATCCAACGGCAGTCTCTCGGATAACAGTTTGCTACACGATACGGTGGATTCGCGGGAGGATGTCACCCCATGATGGGGGCAGACGTGTGGGTACTCACCGGCTCGTAGTATCCTTCGTCGCAGTTGCCGTCGTTCCAGTTCGCACACACCATCGCGTTCTCGTCGCTCTGCGGGATCTGATTCAGGAACCCGCCGCAGTTCGGGCACGCATCGATGTGGTTCGACACGCTCTCCGTGAGGCTCTGAATCGTTTCCATGGACTTTTCAATCCAGATCCGCACGTTGTCTTGCCGAACACGGTTGTGCTGAACCGCTTTGTCCATAAGCGGAAGCCCCGTGTTGGAATCGATGAGGATGAACCGAATACGGTCGGTGCCGTTCGCCCGGCCTCGTCCGCTCCCGGACTGCGCGGAAGAGAACGCGCGGATGATGACGGCGTGGTTGATTCGGGCCTCGTAGATGGCCTCAGACGCCCACTCGTAGTGAACCTCGAACCAATCGAGGTCTGTGTGCTTGAGAACGAACGTCTCGAAGTCGGCTTGACAGAATTGCTCGTCGTATTCGACTTTACCGTCGGTGGTGGTCTGTGGGTTGGGCGCGGTCGTCTGGGTGTTGTGTGCGAACATATCGGGTCTGCCTCCTACACTCACAACAAATACCCGACTACTAATAAAGGCACCGAAAAGGCAGGGGTGTTTCTATGGTCGACCTACACCGTCAACGTGTTGAAAACCTCCAGAACGCCACTGAAAGATCCCGGATCCGGGACTCCACCCGAATCCCACAGACACACCCGAACCGGATCCTCTCCGAGGTCAATTGATACCACCTCACCATCCACCGACTCGAACACCGCCAGCGTCCCCTCACCGACCTCCTCAATCATCTCCATCTGATTGAATTCCCGCACCTCTCCCTGCTCAGACGCCGCCCGAAACGACGCCACATCACTCGTAGAAAGATTCGAGATGATCGGCTCTACTTTCACACTACTCGACGGCTCAGGGTTCTTCGTCGCCATACCACACCGTCTGGCGCTCGCAGATTTGACATCCTCCTGCGCCTGAAGACGCAGGAATCCCGAGCGGTGGGAGTTTCAGGTTCGCAACCATGACCCCAGTTTCTTCTTCGGGAACCCGTTTAACCCATCACGAAACGGTGGCTGACTGGCGGTGCCAAACCGCCGTTACTCCTATCCTCCATGTCGTTGCCTCCTATCTGTTGTTTTTGCCAGCAGGGAGTCGTTGACACTTCGACGGACTCGGAGTTACCTTTTGGGCTTGTTCGACCAACAGGCACAAGGCGAACGTCTCTGCGTTCGTGTTCACCGTGTCGGTGTTCCGGATATTGTCTCATTAGTGGCGGGTAAACCGCCTCCAAAGGCCGTTCGAAATCGCTCCGTTCCGACCTGACCTTACTCCTGCTACGAGATGGTATTATTTGAAACTTCGGATTAGAAACTCAAAACTGCCATTGAACGAGGATTCGTGTAGTGTATTGTCGGATTCATCCTGCGGCTAAAGCCGCAGGTATTCTCCTTGCTCTTTATAAAACCCCGGAACACCGCTCGCAGTCACTGGCTTCGGAACTGTAGAAGAAACCGCAGTGGCCCTGACTCCCTGTCTACCTCAGAACGTCGCCTGTGCCGTGTCACCGGGATTCCCTGCCATCGCCCCGTGAAGGGAGGACGGGACTTCCACGTTGTCCGTGTCGTCCACACGGACGTACCACACGTCAAACGAGAACGCATCCTCGAAGAACCCCCGAACCGAATCTTCTGCCGTGTACGCACACAACCGCCGCCCGTCACTCACCGTTACCTCATACGTCGACGGTTGGTAACCGCCTCGTGTCTTCAACTCGAAATCAACGATCTCGACCGGGTCCGCTTCGTCATTCAGAACGAGCGTCGTTCCGATAAGGTTCTCGCGCTCGTCACGGATCAGTGACGCGAATTCCCCGATTGCGTTCTCGGACTGCTCGCGAACAGCGACGCCATTCACACGGTAATCCCGAATATCCGAGTGCGTCGTCTTGATGAACGGGTCCGACGCATCCCACGTGTCCGCGTCAATAACCCACTGAACGTCGTCTAAGTCCTCGGGGACTCGGTCAACGATCCCGCCCGAAGTAACCAGATACATCCTGCCGCAGCGAAGTTCCGACGCGATCTCGTCCGGGATTGGCTGAACGAATGTCGTCTGATCCAGCGTCGTAATCGCCGGGCGGATACTGAGGCGCGTTTCCCTATCCGGTTTCGACGTATCGAAGACAATCTTCCCGTTCCGAACCGCGACGACTTCACGGACTCTGAACCGCCCGGGGCCGTAATCCTTCATCACCGGGTCGTTCGCCTCGCCAAGTCCGTTCCCGTTACAGATAACGAGTTCGCCGACAAGATTCTCGAACCCGGTTTCCTGACCGGGCGCGAACAACTCACTCCCTCGAATGTCAACGTCGAACGTTTCCACGATCTCGCGGTCGCCGTCCGGCGGGTGGTACTTCGGACGAGAATTGCTGATGGACGAGAACGTGAGTTTCCCGCCGTTCGCTAACTGAATGACGCGATCCGTGGTTTTGTGGTCGGGGTTGTCGGGGTCGGTGTCCTGCGACCGGAACGCGGTAACAGTGTCGTTGATTTTGACTTCCAGTCCCGGCTCGAACAACTTGGATTCGTTCCGGATCTGACTGAGGGTCTGTTTGAGGCGAGAGTCTTCGCGGTACGTGTCCGTGAATTCGGTCGGGGTCGTCATTACATACAAACAATATACGGGACTATTAATAAAAGCACCGAATTAGAGACGTAGGAAATGCGGGGCGAACAACATTGCTTCCACGGATTTAACCCGGGGAGACTCCAACCAATATCCATGCCCGACCCCCAGCGATACACAATCGAACTTCGCGACGCCGACTGCCCGCCCGAACACTTCCACGATACCAAAACCACGTACCACATCATCGCCGACTCGCGCCCCCACGCCACACTCACAATCTCCCTGCTCTCCGAATGTCACTGCAACGTGATCCGGTTCACGGACATCACCCCGCTCGAAGACATCGAATCAGGAACTGATCACCCCACGGATCTCGACGCTGATCCGAAACAGGTCAATGCCTACCAGATCTTCCGAGAAGCCAGCTTCCAGATTACTATCCCGGCGACCGGAACCGGTCGAATCTCACCACTGTCAACTCACTCGCCGAAGCCCGAGACATCTACAACAATCACGCGTCCAAAGACGCCACCGGAGGAACGCTCTCGGAATCAATCGACACATACGCCGGTCGAACCATGCTCGCCAACGCTCCCGCCTTCCGCGATCTCTGCCGGGGCACCGTATCGGACTACCTCGACGCAACATCCCCTGACGTATCCGCGTACTTCGCCGGAGAAACAGACTCGCTCGAAGCCTCTGCGCCGATCCCGGAACCCGCGCAGTGACTCGGTGTTTCAGCTGAACAGCTCGCCAAGGAGTACCGTCACCAATACCCCCATCCCGCCGATGAATATCCCGTCCCCGAACAGAAGCGTGCTGAACGACTGACTGGTCGCCATATTCACTGTATACACGGCAGCGTACCCAATCACCGACGCGACCAATAATATCGAAAACATCGTTGGGAGGAACCCATCGCTTCCGAACAACCCATCACTATCTCGGTAGATGCTTTTGAAGACCATGGGCACTGCCCCAATCAGCAACAGTCCTCGTTGCACGAGGCTCGGAGACGCCGCCGACCGCGTCGACGTCGACCGCCCCGGCGATCGTGCTGTTCCCCCGGACTCACCGCGAGACTTCCACGTCGCGGCGATGTGCGTCGGTATCCACCACATCAACCGCCCCAACTGAACAATAGAGTCAACGCACGCTTTCAGGAACCACGTAAGACAGCCAGTGACTCCCGGCGATTCGTCTGGGGACTGCGACGACTTCGGGTCGGAATCCGTACCAATCGTCACGCCAGACGACTGCACCGGGTCGGAATTTGAATCGGTCATGTGTTTTCTACCCGGTACTTCCCGCCTCGCCGTGAAAAGTCACCGGTTCAGTCGTCAGCGTTCGGAAGCCCCTTATTCGACTTTGAGAGACGCGATGTCTTCCATTTGTCCATGGAACTGAGGCTGAGGCGGCGGCGAACTTCCCACTCGCAGATCCACATCTTATCGTAGTGACTGAGCATCGTTTTCCTTCCGTTCCGGCGTCCGTTACGCGCCGATTATCGTCGGCGGCTCCCCGGACGCGACCCGACCGCAATACGTTCCATCTTCCCAGCTACGTTCCTCATACTCTCAGGGATTTCTTCGCGTTCAACGTGGAATGTGTAGTCGGCGTCCGGCCACCGCTTCACGACGCCACTCAGGTCGCCGTGCGGCATCCTGAGTTTAATCGTCTTCTCTGCCCGGTTCGGATGGCACTTCCATCCAAACGTCGGTCGCGGATCGCGGAACGCCGGATCGTTCCCCGGCGACGATTCCATAATCCGATCGACATACGACACGCACGCATCGAACGCCGCAGCCGCGTTCGCATACTCTGTATCAAAGCGCATTGTCTCTGTCTGAATCAACACCGAAAAACCAGTTAAAGCCACCGAATACCCCGATTCACGTCCCGGTTCGAAACTCCCGCGCGTTCCTCAAAACACCCAATCAGGCAGAATTCCAACCGCCGTCCCAAACAGCCCAACCTGAATCGCAGTTCCGAACGGGGCAACCGGAACCGCAACAGTTGTCGCTGCCGACACACCGAACGCGACCCCACCACCAATCGCCGCGAGCGTCACGCTCGTGGAACACAGAACCGTCACGACACCGCTTCGCCCGAACAACCCGCGCTCGGACACGGACCCCGTCACCGCTTCCTGAACCGCAAACCCGGACGCAAGAACCAGCATGACACCCGACGCAACCGCACGCGGAATCTTCGCCACGGATTTCAGTCCCGAAAGAAGGAACGCAGCGGCGTTCCCCAGAACCGACTCGCTGGACTCGTGAACAGTGGCGTCCGTCACGTCTTCGCTAACCGTCTGCTCCGTGGGGTCACTCACGGACGCTTCAACCGTAATCGGCCCGTCATCTTCCTCGCGTTCCGTGTTGCCGATCTCGATTACATCTTGATCTGCGAGCGTATCCTCAACGCCTTCGTTTGCCGTCGTTGGCTCGGTAGTTCCCTCGGTGGTATCGGGGTTTTCGGCGGTGCCTCGGTCGTAGGTTGCGAAATCGGCATTCTCGATGACTTCCACGTCGGTGTCGAATTCGGGTATGGTTTTCTGGTCTGCCATCTCTCATCTACACCATAGGCCTTACATCACATAAAGGCACCGAAACAGTTACCTCGGAACGGGGTTGAAAAGTAATCTATTAAAAGAGTTAACCTACCAAAACAAGTACCCCCTCGGACCGAAACCCAGCAGCGCACTCACGTTACCGGTCGCTCAATTATCGGAAGTACGTGTACGAGTACGTCCCGAGTGGCTCGGTCGAAACACCTTCCGTCTCCTTCGCAACCTCTTCCAGCGCACCCGCATCGACTTCCATGACCGTTTCAGGCATCCGCCCGGCGTCACGCATCATCTCGACTACGGCTTCCTCGTCCGGCACGGACCACTTTTCCGTCTCGATGAACGACAACCCGGCGATCTTCTCACCCGGCTCCACGCGGTTCGACAGCTCCTCCTCGACGGCATCCTTCCGCGCGTTCTCGGCGGCCTTCTCCACGTCCCGAAGCGTGTTCCGAAGATCCGCGAGGGATTCGCTCTCGGCGTCAGACACGTCGTTTGCTTCCAGTCCACCGAGATCCTCCGCGACGTTCTCAAGCGTATCGGTCGCCTTCGCGAGCATTTCATCCACGTCACGCCCGGTGTCGTTCGTCTCGGCGGCGGAGGTGGTTTCGGTCGGTGCGTCAGCGTCGTTGGTCGGTTGTGCTTGGCTCATCGCGTTTGAACACATGGCCCTACAGTACATAAAGGCACCGAAAAGATGGCGCTGTTTTAGGTGGATCTCCCTGCTCGCAAACACCCGACACACTACCGACTTCACTACCAAAACAGGTAATCTACCAAAAGAGGTATCCGCCGATCTCACTCAAAACCCAATTCCCGCCCGGCGACTCGGAACGCGGTCGCCGGATTAACGGAAGTAGGTGTACGAGTACGTTCCGAGCGGCTCGGTCGTCACTCCCTCAACTTCCGTTGCGACTTCCTCTACCGCCCCGGCGTCGACCCCCATGACCGTTTCCGGCATCCGCCCGGCGTCACGCATCATCTCGACTACGGCATCCTCGTCCGGGACACTCCACCGTTCCGTTTCAATGAACGACAGTCCGGCAATCTTCTCACCCGGCTCCACGCGGTTCGAGAGTTCGTCTTCAACAGCGTTCTTGCGCGAATCCTCGGCGGAATCCTCCACGTCACGGAGCGTATTCCGAAGCTCCGCGAGTGACTCGCTGTCGGCGTCAGACACGTCGTCCGCATCGAGGGTATCGAGGTCGTTCGCGATATTATCGAGCGTGTCGGTCGCCGTCGCGATCAGTTCGTTCACGTCGGACTCGGAATCGTTCTCGGTGGTCGTGGTCGGTGCGTCAGCGTCGGTGGCCGGTTGTGCTTGGCTCATCGCGTTTAGACACATGGCCCTACAGTACATAAAGGCACCGAAAAGTTGGCGTTGTTTTGCGGTCGGAGATCCCTGCCTACCAAAGCGAGTAATCTACCAAAAACAGTAACCTACACCCAAATCTCTGATCCGAATCTAATCAGTCTCGGTGCGTTACCCGGAAGTGAAAAAGACACCGTGTATCGAAAACCCGGCGAAGGACGCCTTACCGAAGACTTGGGCGTTAAACTCTGTGAAACAGGCGCGAATTCTCCCCGTCTGACCGGCGCTTACTGGGAGGCGAAGTACGTGTAGGAGTACGTTCCGAGCGGTTCGGTCGTGATTCCCTCGGCTTCCGCCGCGAGGTCTTCCACCTTCCCGGCTTTGACTTCCATGACGTTCTCGGGGAGACGCCCGGCGGAACGCATCATGTCGATGACGGCGCTCTCGTCCGGCACGTTCGTCTTCTCCACTTCGATGAGGGAGAGGCCAGCGATCGAGTCGCCCGGCTCCACGCGCGTCTTCAGCTCGTTCTCGACGGTATCCTTCCGGGTGTCCTCGGCGGCGTTCTCGATGTTGCGGATGGCGTTGCGGAGTTCGGCCAACTTCTCGTCATCGGCGGCCTCGATTTCCTCGGGGGAGAGGGTATCGAGCGCGTCGGACACGTCGGCGAGCGTCCCGGTCATTTCGGCGAGGTCGGTTTCGGACTGTGCGTCGGTCGTGGTGTCGTCGTTCTGGCTCATCGCGTTTGTATACATGGCCCTACTACATATAAAAGCACCGAAAGAGCCCTATTGTTTTGCGGAGCAAAACGACGCCTTTAACACTATGGGGATATTCCGTATAGACGCATGGAACCCGACCCCAACCACCCCGACCGAACCGTCGAATGCCGCGACGAAGAATACACACTCATCTGCGGCGACGTTCAGGAACGCTGGGCCGCAATCACCCAACTCCCCCGCGACGAATGGAACTCCGCAGACGGGCACCGCGTCCACCCCGTCCCACTCGAAGACACAGAAATCGTTCGCCCCGATGACCTCATCGCATCAGAAGACGGATACACGCGGGTGTTTGAGCAGATTATGGCGCTTGACAGTTATATTGACTGGGGGTCACACCTCCCACTACAGGTTGGTCGTGAGTACCATGATCTCGAAGTGAAAACGTGTAACGGCGAATTTGTGTATACGTTCGATCCGTCGCGGGACCTCACGCAGTCAGATGTTCCCAGTGACTTGGCGTCCCTCATTGATTTTTCGAGCGAACAAGTGGATCAGGTCATGAATCTCGTATTGACTGCGTATGAAAGCCCGCGCCTGTTCTTGTTCAAGCATTACCGGGTCAGGGACTGAGTCGCGGAGGCTCCGGTGAACACCCCGAGAAATAACCAAGTATTTTCGACGCCTTTATACGTTCCCCGGTGTTTTGTTGGAACACAATGGGAGATAAGGCGCTCAACAAGATCGACATGGAGAAAGTCCTCGAATCCAACGCGGAACTGTTTGAGGGCGACGAATGACTGGATTCAGTGACGCTGACTTCGATGACGGGTGTGTGATGGATGAACTCCAAGCCCGCAGTTTCTTCCCGTACAGCGGCGAAGATGGTGATCTGTTCCGAAAACACGGTGTCGCCGGGTGGCGCGTCTCCGTCTATGGAACGTACCTCGTTCGCATCCAAAAGAAAACCGGGCGGTGGAAAGGCCGGAATCACTGGACCACAACGGAGCAATGGGAAGTAGATCCGGAAGACGATTTGCCTCGCGAGCAGATCCAAGAGTTCGCAGCTGCGCTTGACTCGCTCATCGAACATGGCGATCTTGACCAGTGGGGCGAATCTCCCGCAGCTGCCTAATTCGCGGGTCACTGAACTACTTGGGGTACTTCTGGCAGTAAGGTACTTTCAAAAATAAGTTAGTCTCAAAACCAAGGTGCTTGTGGGAGTACACTACATTCAAAAGTAATTTATTCCTCTCGTAGATCTGGGAGAGAACCGGCACCTCCATGTCGAGCAACCCACCATTTACACCGCCATACAGCGTTGCCTATGACATGAATCGACGCGCGTACCTCAGCACCATCGCCACCACCACACTCGGCAGCTTGAGCGGCTGCCTCATCTCAGGCCCTTCACTGTACACAATCACCGACCGCCCCACACTCAGTGACGACTCCGGATTCACCGACATTACCCTCACATTCAAATCCGGCAAAGTACTCCCAGACCGAGTCCGGAACAATATCACTATTGAAGTGACTCATGCTCGATCCCCTGCCTTCGATCATCTCCTACTGTTACTCAACGGTGAACAGAAAGAACACCGCTCTATTGCCACGGGGGAAACACAAACACAACTCTCGTTCGAAGAAACCGTCACCCGCCCCGAATACCCAATCACCCTGACCGTTGTTGCAAGTACTGGCGGACAAATACAAAACAGCGTTCACCAAAATGGACGCATTGTTGAAACCGCCGACTACACCATCGACGGGGATTTCTAACCCCGCGTCACCGATTCACCCCGTGGGTTCGCCATCCACTTCGAAACTGTACTGCCCCGTTACGTCCGCCCCATCACGAATGAGGAGATCGTAATTCCCGGTTCGCGTCGTCACCCCATCACCGAACGCGAACTGAACCGTGTCTGTTCCATCCGCCGTCCGGATCTCATTCTCTACTAACCGCAGCTCAACCTCAGCTGCGTCCCCGCTCCACACTTCCGCCCCATCGCGCTCCACAACGAACGTGCCATCCGTCTGGTACACGCTCACTGCGTAACTCCCCGTGTCGCCGTCAGCAACGATCTGCATCGGCTCGGCTTTCGTCGGCGGCTGCATTTCATTCACAGAGACATTCCCCTTCTGCATCGCCGTGTTATCCGTCGCGACCGTGTGCGTGTCCCCCAACGTTCCATCCGGGAAGATTGTCCCCGCAACAGTGATTTGCTCAGTTAACTCGTAGTCGTACAGATCGATTTCTTCCGTGACATCATACGTCCACCGGTACTGCGGCACTTTCTCGTAGTTGAACTCGTAATCACCACGGAAGTACCAGTAACTGTCGTACCATCCCCAGTAGTAGTCCCGTTCTTCACTTACAGTGTACCAACTCGCACATTCCTCATTTCCTTCGTAATCCGTGACGCACTTGTCCGGCGGGACTTCTTCCCCATACCACGGGAGGTCGTTCGCGTACTCAGACGTTTCATACACGAAATCTCTGTCTGTCGGGGAATCTGTTTGGTCCCACACGTATCCAACGACTTCCTGGCGCTCCCACCCGGATTCAGACGCATCTGGCTCCGTATCAGACACGACCTGTGGGCTGTCTTCCAGATTCGCATCCTCCCACACATAGTATTCTACCTCAACCATGTTCGGGCGCTCGAATTCCATTAAACTATACGAACTTCCAAGCTGATCTGCTTGCTCCTCAGTCGGATTCCCACCAGTATACCCGTCAACGTGATCGTACTGCTCCTCTTCGAGGAACGCATCAGGCCAGAAATACACATTCCCAGTGAACGACGGATACTCATATCGCCACTGCGGGGATTCTATTACGTACATCCCGTAGTCGTCCGGGTCAGGATCATTCGGATCTGCCCCATCAACATATTCCAATTTTGTGTCCTCTTGCACACTGTCTCCCGGGTATTCTGTATCCTCAGCACGACACGGGGATCCGCATCGCTGGTGATTATAGATGCTTCGGTGCCGCCACCCTTCATCCGCCCAATTTTCATCCTCGAATTCCGGTACTGCATCTGCCGCATCTTGCGGATACTCTTCCGGTTCCCAGTGCTTCATCCACCCTCTCGCGACCTCAGTTCCATCTCGCTCCATCTTCGTGTGATCCACACCAACGCGCTCCCACTCCACATTCGGTGGTTCTCTCCCGAACGATTCTAACGTCTCTGTAGTCGTGTTCGTTCGGTTGAACCCGATTTGATCCCAGTCACTGCCTGGGGCTTCCGCCACCGCGTACTCTGTCCCCACCGTTTCTGTATACTCCTTCGATTCCGGCGTATACGAAATCTCAGAAAACGCTCCCGGAGCGTTCGTCACTGTGTACTCCCCGGAAGACACCGAGAACTGCTCTCCAACCACAGCATCCCCGGTTTCCTTATTGATCAGGTGCGCCGACACCGAATCGCCTTCCGACACAGTCGTGTCCATCCGCACTGCTAACACGTCATCCGCGCCGAACTTCGCTGTCGTAATATCGTCATTCACACCCCTCGACGATTCATCCAACGGCAACGACCCTTCATACCGGCCTTCCAGCGACGAATCCGTCACTGGTAACTCCGTTACCGTGCTTTGCTTCTCTCCCGACGCGGTGTGTAACGTGATGCGTAGCTCGTAATCGTTCAGGTCAATCACGGATCCCTGAACGTGCCGCACGAACACCCACCCGCCTTCCCCTGCCTGTGACTCCGTCACGATCGATGCATCTTCCAGACTTGCATCCGTCCCATCCTGCACAATCGAGGACGAGAACATCAGCACGCCCGCTGCAAGCACCACTACGAACGAAACCATGAACGCCGCCGAAATAATCGGGGACACACCCCGGTTATCTGAACGGAGTCGTTGATAGATACTCATTACACGGCAGTTCCCAGTTCACCGACAAAAGACTTCGCCGACCCGAACTACCCTTCAATCTCCGGGAACGCCCACGACACCAACCCTTCCGTCCGCTCAGTCGGGAACACCAAGTCACTCACGCCATCATCCACATACGCCGTCACGCTCTCCACACGCCCCGGAATCGGAGCCGATCCCCACGCACTATTGAACTGCGCCAACACCGACCCCACATCTCCGTCGCCTGACTTGAACCCGCCCTGCCCCGCCGACAGTTTGTACGTGTTCTCGTCTTCCATGATCGGCTCCGCGTCCCCACGCACAACCGTGTTCACATTCCGAAGCACAACCTCCCCGTCACGAATCTCGACTTCTCTGTCCGGGAAGTCCTCATTCACCGTCCACGGCCCATCGTCACTGGGATCGTACTCATCATCCAACAACGGCTTCTCCGGAATGCTGACCCGTCCGTCCGTCCCGACTTCCACTGCCAGCACCTCGTGCCCCGGCGACCCAATTCCTTCCTCCGGCGTCGACGCGATCACGCCCAGCACCTCGCCCTCGAACCGCGTTGTCGATCCATTCCGATGCAGTGCCTCGTACTTGTTCGCAAGCACGCCACCGCCAGCGATTCGTTGGCAGTCGACGGCATCACTCACAGTCTTCGCGGTTCCGGCTGGGGTGTTGTACGAAATCTCCATACACATACACAGCGTGAAAACCACATAAAAGCACCGATAACACAGACTCAGAGACCCCGAATCACCCCCCAAACGAATCCGGGGATACCTCCTGCACCTCACGGAACGACGCCTCCAACATCTGCTCCTCTGCCGCAATCAACTCATCGAACGTATCCCGAACAAACACCAACCCGGACTCCGAATCCAGCACCCGAAACAACTTCGACCGAAGTACCTCCTCCCCACCAATACTCTGCACACGCTCCCCATCCTGAACAACGAACCCCTCCGTGTCCAACCCAACATCCAGCGCCTCAACAAGCGGTCCCGGATCATCCTCATCTTCCCAAATAATCTCCATACGCACCCTCAGAGCCCCTGCCTCATAAACCTTCGAAACACGGCCACTGAACCAACCTACACCTTTTAGGACTCAGCATCCACATTTGACGTCCTCCCGCGCCTGAAGACGCGGGAATCCCACGGCACAGCGCCGCTGAGTTGGGATATTACGGTTCGCGGTTCACGCCCTGTTCTCGTGGGGTGAAAACACCCTCACTACGGTCGAACAGGTGAACCGCTGGCTGTGCCAACCAGCCGTTATCCCTATCACCGCCATCCGTGGCGAGACTCGGGAGTACCTTTTGCCGGATATTCTCCGCACCATTCACGTCCGCGTTCGCAACCGTGTCGCACTCCTCGCACACGTACAGTCCGCGTTCAACGCGCTGATTGTCGTCCGTGTGACCGCACGCCGAACACGACTTCGACGTATCTCGTTCCGAAACCAACTCCACGTCGATACCCTCGGCTTCCGCCTTGTAGTCAAGTAGCGTCGTGAAGCGGTCGAACGCCCACCCGTGCAGATCGAGATTGCCGTGGTCGCCCCAGTTCCGAGGTTCGCTGCTCTCGTCGTCCTCTCGAATGCCACCGAGGTCGCCAACGACAAGCGTACCAACACCTCGTTCGACACACTCCTCCACGATTGCTTTCGAGAGTGCGTGCAAGAAGTGCGTCCGACGACCCGTTCGCTTGCGGTCGAGACGAGTGGCCTCACGGGACGAAGAATCGTCGCATGCGGCTTTCTTTTTCGTGAAGT
>Ga0306907_1000703_pt1 | contig 13268 bp, 8 predicted proteins | sample AntRauTorcE11898_FD_190415 | JGI IMG/M metagenome (GOLD analysis project Ga0306907, IMG submission 190415) | Saline lake microbial communities from Rauer Islands, Antarctica - Metagenome Torckler E11 #898 (v2) (version 2) | ecosystem: Environmental > Aquatic > Non-marine Saline and Alkaline >... | reverse complement strand
CTGGATCCGCGCCTGCTCGATATTGTCCGGGAAGAACAGACCGCCGGATGACGTCGTCGCGATCAGTTCGTCGACTTCCGTGCGGTACACGGTGGTCTCCCAGCGCAGCGCCTCGTGGCGTCCACGCAGTCCCGCCTCGACCGTGCGGGACTTCTCCGGCTCCAGATCGGCGTTGCCGAATCCGGGGAAGTACAGCTCGTTGAAAGTCGGTGCGCGGAACGCGGTGCCGTACGACGCGAATGCCTGCAGACCTTCGCTCAGGCGATAGCCTGCGGCGATGCTGCCCGTCGTCGGATCCTCGAAATCGTCGTAGTCCTCGCCGCGCAGGCTGATCTCGGTGCTCCAGTCGCGACCGGTCCACTGATGCTGGATATAGGCCCCGACCGTATCCCGCTCATCCTCCGGGTAGGTGAGGTTGCTGTCGATTTCGGTGGATTCGGCGTCGAGGCCGAGGGAGACGATCTGCGTGGACCCCAGGGTGACAGTGTTCTGCCAGCTGAGTGCATCGCGGGTCGTATCGAAGGTGTTGGCCGGTTGCTGGTCAAGGAAATTGTCGCTGTCGTCTTCCGAGCGACTCACCTGCAGGCGAGCGTCCCAGTTGTCGGTTGGCCGTGCGTCGAGCTGCAGGGCGTAGACGCGTTGTTCGCCCTCGGTGCGATTCTGGAAGTTGCCGTCGTACTCGACTTCCGAGTCGGCGGCCAGGAGGCTGCCCGAGATCGTGACCGCATCGCTGATATCCTGGCTTGCGCGGACGTTGATGCTCTGGTTCTCGTAACCGTCGTCGTCCGGCTCGTCCGCGCAGAATGTGCAGTCGTTCTCGCGGGCGTCGATGCCGTCGGTCTCTTCCGCGGCTACGTTGACACTGAAACTCGTGCCGCCGCTGTTGATGCCGTAACCGACCGATCCCTTGCGACGGTCGTTGCTACCCGCGCCAACACTTGCATGGGCGCCTTCGCCTTCGCGGGTGAAGATCTGGATCACCCCGCCGATGGCGCCGGAGCCATACAGGCTCGACCGTGGACCACGGACGATCTCGATGCGCTCTACGTTGGCGAGCGGCAGATCCTCGAACGCCGTCGTCCCGCTCGTCGCGGAGCCTACTTCGACACCGTCGACGAGCACGAGCACGTGATCGCTTTCGGTACCGCGCATGTAAATGCTGGAATTCGTTCCAAGACCGCCGTTGCGCGTGAATTCAACACCGGGCTGACGGCCCAGCAGTTCCGCCATGCTGGCGCTCTGACTGCGCTCGATTTCTGCGCGGTCGATGACGGTCACGGAAGACAGCGATTCGTCGGCGGTCTGCGCCGTGCGAGTCGCGGTCACGGTGACGGGGGCGACACTCTCGGCCAGCGCGGTGGGCGTGGCCACAAGGGACAGGGTGGTGGCGGCGAGACCGCCGATCAGGCAATTCCGATACATGTTGTTCGTTCTCCAGGCGCTCACCCGCGCCTCTTGATATCGAGGTACGGACGGAGCGGGAGAACGGAATACGGTGCGACCGGAGCGGTGGCACGCGCATGGCGCCCCCCGCGCCATCCTGCGTACTGCTCCGGGCCGGTCTCCGGGCTCACGAGTCGGCCGTTGGCCCGCGGTTCGATGCCTTCCCGGGTCGGAACCCAGTGGCGCGTGATCGAACCGCAACTCGCCTACCGTTGCGGGGGCAGCGCCGGACTTGCGAACGTCGAAAACGTTCACGCACCGGCTTCCCGTTTCAGTCGCCGCGCGGTCACGCGGCGAAACACCTGAAGCAGAACGTTCACATTACGCGTTGTTTATCCGCGACTCAACCGGGGGAGGCGACGGCGGTTGTTCCCTCTGCGGCATGGTGTGGAACGGACCCGGCGTCGCGGATCGTGTGCTTTCAGAATCGGTCCAGCGTATCGAGCCGGGTAGGCGCGTTTTCGCCGAAGGCGAACGCGCGCGGTCCGCGTGACCCACTAGCGCTTCGGGTGTGCCGCGAGCATTCGATCGGTGCGGTGGCGCCGATCGAAGACGCGCCTACGGGGGGTTTCCGCCGGTGGCGTCGATCAGGACCATCTCGCCCGTCTCGGGGTCGCGGTAGACCTGGCCGACGGCCTCGTAGCCGCTGCCCGCCTCGCCGACGCCATCGGGCACCTCCGGCAGTTCTCGACCCTCGGTGATCTCGCGACCGCCGCTGCGCGATTCGGACGCCTGCTGGGCCGCCAGGGCGGCAATCAGGCCACAGGCGAAGACGAGCATGATGTCGACGAGATTCGACAACGGACCCAGCGGCTCGTCGTCGGGATCGTCGAAACGAGAGCGCCGCCAGTTACGCCGGCGCATGGCCGTCTCCGTTCGTTGCTTCGATCTCACTCAGTACCCGGTCATACCAGCGCCGACGCAACCGCCCGATGATGAAGCCGACGATGCCGACGGCCAGCCCGATCACGGTCGTGTCGAAGGCGACGCTGACAGCCCGGGCGAGGATCTCGAATTCGCCTCGCGATAATGCCGCGATGCCGGGGCCGAGCGGGATCAACGTCCCCATCAGCCCGAGCATCGGCGCCACGCGGGCGAGCACGTCGGCCCGCTCGATACGGCGACGCCCGTATGCCTCGACGGCATCCAGGCTACCGCGCTCACGGAGCCGGCGCAGTCCCGCCAGGCGCTCGCCGATGACCTGACCCACCTCCCATAACGCCAGTGCGACGAGCGCCAGCAGGAGCCCGATGGTGGGCACGAGCAGCCAGCGCACGAATTCGTGCGCTGGCGGAATCAGTGCGGAGTCGAACATGAGCTTCTCCCGATCCAGTTGATCAATTTTCTTCTGTTCTTTTGGTTCAGCGCTTCGCCCCGCCTCTCAGACCGGCCGCGAGGCCTCCAGTGAGGAAGACAAGGCCCAGGAGGGCGGCGGTGAGGACGGTCCAGTCCCACGGCTGATCGGCCTCGGTGTCGCGTTGTTGCGACTGTTTTTCTTCGACTTTCTTCGCCTGCTTCTCCTGTTGCGCCTGCTGCTGCTCCCGCGCCTCGATCCGGCGTACGGAACTCGGGTCCTGTTCCCGTTCCGGCTTCGTCACCTTCGCGTCCGCGCGTATTTCCCGCATCGCCTCGCGCTGGCGTTCGGTGAGCTTCGGCTCGATCCAGTCGAGCATGGGATGGTCCGGTCGCGTGTGGCCGCTGCCGGGCAGACTGTTGTCGATGACGAGTTCGGCGAAGTCGCGGGCGATGCGTTCGGCCGTTTCGGCATCGGCATTCCAGAAGTCCTTCTGCATCGCGACAAGCATCACGGCGAGCATGTTCGCCTTGACGTGTGCGCTCTGGCCCTCCTCCAGGAAATCGTCCAGCCCGAGGTCGTGGCGGTCATCGATATAAACCGACTTGATCTCCCGCCACATGCCGTCGGTGATCATGTCAGGATTGGTGACCTGCCAGCCCCAGAAGTTTTCGAGGAATTTCGAGCCCATCGTCCGGGCGCCGGAGTACCCGTGACTCATCAGCGGCTTGATCCAGGCCGGGTTCAGGTAACGGCCCTGGAGTTCGGACAGGACCGCGCTTTCCAGCGCCTCGACGCTGGGGTTGTCCGGGTCGGAATGGTCGACAACGCGGTTGCGTGGCGCTTCGCCGCTGACGTCTTCGACGGCCAGGTTGAGGCCGCCGAGGTAATCGAAGGCGTCGTTATTGTCGAGCAGGCCATACACGTTGCTCGCTCTGCCGAGATAGGTCCGTTCGACACCGCCCAGCACCTCTTTGAAGGCGGCATGCGCGGACTGGCCGCTGACACCGTCGCCATAGGCATGACCCATACGCTGGACATACGCGTCGGCGATCTCCGAGCGCGCGCTCCAGGCCCCGGAGCGTTCGGTGAGGCGGTTGACGCCAGCGCCATAGCCGCCGGGTGCATCGCCGAATACGCGCAGCGCCGCCTCGCGCCCGGCGGCGGCTGGGTCGGTACCGTTATCGACGGCGCTGCGCGCCGCGGCGATCCAGTGTTCGGCGATCCGATTCGCCTCGATGGGTTCGCTTCCGGGATTGCGCAGTTCGCCGAGTGGTTCGAGCGCGTTCGCGAGCGCCGGGCGCAGGTCGGGATGGCGTTCGCGGATGGTCTCGCTCGACGCGTCGAGCGCGAGCAGGACCGCTCGGTCGAGCCAGACCAGCAGGTTCTGGTACAGATCGCGGAACAGGCCCGAGGTGGTGAACAGGACGTCGCGTCGCACGCGGTCGTCCGGCAGATTCATGCGCTCGATGCCCTGGAGGATGCCGCGGCTGTTCCAGACCGGTTTGATGCCGAGCATGTTCAGACCGAAGGCGACCATGGCGCCGTCATCGCGCACGGTGTCCGAGGCCCAGAGCACGACGGCCTCGCTGCCCTTGCGGGGCGTATCTTCCCGCGCGCGCCCGGCCATGTCCGAGCCGAGTTTCCAGGCGAGCCGGGTCGGGAGCAGGCTGCCGTTGAGGGCGTGGAAGTTGCGGCCGGTCGGCAGGACTTCCGGTGAACGCACGGGGTCGTTGCCCTTGCCCGGGGCGACGAAACGGCCGTCGAGACCCGCGAACAGGCCCTCCATTTCGCGCTCCGGCGAAATGGTGAGCTTCTCGCGCCTATCGTCCTGCGCCGAGTCGCCGATCGATTCCATCATCGTATCGATGGCGTCTTCCTTCCATGGGCGCCCGAAGATGTGCAGACCCTGGGGCATGAAGTCTTCCTGCATTTTGGTCAGGTAGTGACCGACTTCATGGACGAACAGATGCCCCTCGACGTCCTCGAAGGCGATGTCGCGCTTGTCGAGAATGTCCTGCATGCTCTTGACCAGCGCCTGCTTGAGGTCGAGTTCGTCGATCAGCCGGCGGATCTCCTTGAGCGCCCGCTTCTGGGCCGGCGTATCCTGGCCGCCGCCCTCCGCCGATTCGTAGCTCTCGACGAGCTGGCGGAGTTCGAGCAGGCGATCGTAGAGCGGCGTCGTCGCCAGTGGAGGCGTCAGGTGATCGACGATGACGGCGAGACCGCGGCGTTTCGCCTGGATGCCCTCGCCGACACCGTCGATGATGTACGGGTACACGCCGGGCAGGTTGCCGGCGGCGAGGCGCGAATAGTCCTCCGCGCGCATCCCGACCCGATTGCCGGGCAGGAACTCGTAGGTCGAGTGGCGCCCGAAGTGGACCAGCGCGTCGGCCTCGAAGTCGTTGCGCAGCCATTCGTAGAACGCGAGGTACTGGTGCGGCGGCGGGAAGGTCGTGTTCGCGTGCAGCAGTTCCTCGTCGAGTTCCCATCCGCGCGGGGGTTGCGGGCCGACGAAGACGTTGCCGAAGCGGATACCCGGCAGCAGCAGCTCGCCCTCGTGCGCCATGACGTAGCCGGGTGCCTCGCCCCAGCCGCCGAGCGCCTCGATGCCCGTGCGCTGCAGGGCCGCGGTCAGGCGTTCGATCCGCTCGAGCTGTTCCTCGCCATCGACGAACGCGCCATAGGCGTCGCGGAGTTGGTCCAGCAGATCGAGGGCACGCGCTTTCGCGTCGTGGTCGACGCCCTCGAGCATGTGCTCGGTGTCGCCGAGGGTGCGCTCGATCAGATCGCGCGCGATGTCGACGGCCTCGGTGTCGAGCGCGCTGCGGACTTCCGGGATCAGGCGGGCCAGCGGGCCGCCGGTCATCTCGCGCTGGACGGCTTCCGGCAGGGTGCGGAACCACTCGCGATAGTCCTCACCCGGGACGGTTCGCACACGGCCGCTCATCGCGGCCAGTTCCTTGCGGTTCTCGGGTAGGTTCACGGCGCGTTCCTGCAGCATGTCCAGCAGGGCCTCGGGCGATTCCGGCAGCTCGCCGACCGTGTACCCGCGGTCCTTCAGGTCATGCAGGAGGTCGTACAGCGAATCGACCACGTCAAGGTTGTCGGCACCGATGTTGTGACGCCCGGGCGGGTGGTTGTAGAAGATCACGCCGAGCTTCTTGTCGGCGTTGTCGGTCGTGCGCAGCGAACGCCAGTTGGCCAGGCGTTCGGCGACGGCGTCGATCTCGTCCCCGATCGGGTGGACCAGACGCATGCGTACGCCAGTGAGTTCGTCGATGCGTGGTGGCTCGGCCGCGGCGATCACGCTCGGCTGACTCTGACCCTGGACCTCCGGCATGGCGACGCGGTAGTGGACGCTCTCGAACGGCAGCCCCTCCGGTGACAGGCGCCACTGCGCCTCGGTCCGCTCCGTCAGCCGCACCGCCTTGAGTACGGGGATGTCGAGATCGCCGAAGGCCTCGATCGCCTGTTGGCGGCCCTCACCCCCGCCGACGACGAAGTCCTGGAGCGTCACGATGCCGGCCAGCGGGGCCGGATCGAGGCGCTCGCGCAGATCGTCGAGCGCCTCGACACTGGTCTCACCCCATTGGGCCAGTACGGAAACGCACTGGAGGCCGCGCTCGCGGATCGCCGCGCACAGCGTTTCGTGGATGGAGAGATGACCGACGCGGTCGCCGGTGTCGTAGTCGAGCACGGCGACGATGCCGCGGTCGGCCTCGAATCCGAGTGCGTCGGGGTCGACGATATCGCCGTCGCGCAGCCAGCGTACCGCGGCCCGATCGCCGGGCGGGGCCGGGTCGAGACCATCCGCGTGCGGCGCCAGTAGCCAGGCGATCAGCGCGCTCAGGTTGTCCCGTCCGCGTGCCTGCCAGTAATGGCGTCCGCGCAGCCACTCCGCCTGGTCCGGATGAGTGTCGACAAGGGCTGAGAAATGGTCCGACAGCGTGTCGTCTGCATCCGGCTGTGCGGTCAGTTCGTCGAGCGTCGAGGCATCCAGATCCGCCAGCGGGCGTTCGCCGTCGATGCGGCTGGCCGTGGTCAGGCGCCGATCGCTCGAGACCGCGAATACGGTCGCCGCGGCCGGCGGCGGATTCGACTCCAGCAGGCGTACGAAACGGGGCGCCGCCTCGCCGAAGACAGCGCCGAACAGGACGGCGTCGGCATCGGCCCAGAGGTCGGTCACGGCATCATCGGTGCGCTCGGCCAGTTGCTCCGGCGTGCGCAGGACCAGTTCGTGTCCGGGATGGGCTTCGTCGAATGCCTCCGCCGCGGCTGCCAGGGCTGGCGCGGAACGGTCGGACACGATCCCGACGAGTTTGGCCGCGCCTGCGGTCGGGGTGAACAGGACAGCGAGCGCGGCAATGGCCGCCAGGGGCAGAAAACGGGACATTCGATGGGCCTCCCCGGGGATGAAAGGCAGCGGGGGAGGCTGGCGGAGGGCAACAGGGGTACCGGCCGCCGGTGCCCCGCCCGCCGCGGGTTCCGTACGTGTTCCAGGCCGGTCTCCGGACTCACGGGTTGGCACGCGTCGCGTACCGGGGATCGCCGCCTTCCCGCGCCTTGCGCAGTGGCCTTATGGCAATTCCACCCGTTTACCGTTGCGGGGGCAGTGCCGGATTCTCACCGGCTTCCCGTTTCAACCCGATCGTCACGATCGGGTCACCTGGAACGAAGGGGCGGAAAGTACGGGCCGGGGACCGGCGGGTCAAGCATGGCCCACTAGCTCAGGTCGGCACGAACGCCCGTTGACCGGCCACGTCCACCGCCTCGATCGGGTGGTGGTAGAGGCAGCTCAGATGACCGGGCTGCAGCAGTTCGGCGGCCGCTCCGTGGCGCACCTGACCGTCGTGGAAGATCAGCAGGGCGTGATCGCAGAAGCGGGCGGCGAGGTTGACGTCGTGCAGGGCCATCACGAGCGTGCCGCCGCGGTCGCGCGCGCGCTCGCGCAGGTGGCCCAGCAGGCGGATCTGGTGATGCAGGTCGAGATGGTTGCTGGGCTCGTCCAGCAGATAGACGGCGGGGTCCTGGGTGAGCAGAGTCGCAAGCGCGAGGCGCCGCCGTTCGCCGCCGGAGAGGGTGTCGATCGGGCGGTCGGCCAGGGTGTCCATCTCCACCTCCGCCAGGGCCTCGCGCGCCATGCGGTAGTCCTCCGGGCCCTCCTGGCGCCATGGGCCGATATGGGGGTGGCGCCCGATCAGGGCGGTCTCCAGGACGGTGGCCGGGAACGGGTCTTCGCTCGCCTGCAGGAGGATGCCGAGGCGGTTGGCGATGGCGCGGCGCCGCATGCCGGCGAGCGGCTGCCCATCGAGCAGCACGCGCCCTTCGGTGGGCGGGCGCAGCCCCGCGAGCGTGTGCAGCAGGGTCGTCTTGCCGGCGCCGTTGGCGCCGAGTACCGCCCAGCTCTCACCGGCGTTGAAGCCGAGATCGAGTTCGCCGCCGATGCGCTTGCCGCCGATCTCGATGGCGAGGTCTTCGCTCGCGAGCAGGCTCATGGCAGCCCCCGGCGCGGACCGCGATGCAACAGGAACAGGAATACGGGGACCCCGATCATTGCCGTCAGTACGCCGACCGGCAGCTGCTGCGGGGCGATCACGATCCGCGCGAGCGCATCCGCGAAGACCAGCAGCGTACCCCCGGCCAGTACCGCCGCCGGCAACAGCGTGCGGTGATCCGCGCCAGCGACGAGGCGCACCGCGTGCGGGATGATGAGGCCCACGAAGCCGATGGTGCCGCCCACGGTGACGGCCGCCGCCGTCAGCAGTGAGCCGATGAAATAGATCCCCAGACGCAGCGGTCCCACGGAGACCCCGAGTGCCCGCGCCTGCAGATCGCCCCGGGCCATCAGGTTGAGCGGGCGGGCGAGGGCCATTGCCGCGGTCAGCCCGGCCGCCAGCGCCAGCGCACTCCAGATCGGCATTTCGGCGTGCGCGAGGTCACCCATCAGCCAGAACAGCATGCCGCGCAGATTGCGCTCGGGACTGACCGCGAGCATGAAGCTGATCAACGCGCCCCAGCCGGCGGCGAGGACCACGCCGGTCAGCAGCAACCGGGTCGGGGTCCAGCCACCGCGGCCGTGCGCAAGGGCGAATACCAGCAGCATCGAAACGAGTGCCCCCGCGAAGGCATCGACCGATACCCAGAACGCGCCGAAACCGGCCACCATTGTGGCCAGCGCCGCCACGGCGGCGCCGCCGGAGATGCCGAGGACGTACGGGTCCGCCAGCGGATTGCGCAGCAGGACCTGCATCAGGGCCCCGGCCAGAGCCAGCAGGCCGCCGACGACGAAGGCCGCCAGCGCGCGCGGCAGCCGCAGTTCAGAGACGATCCGCGTTGGCGTGTCCTGCGGGGTGCCGGTCAACGCGTGCCAGACGGCGCTCGCCGGGACCTCGACCGCACCTGCAATGAGGGCGAAGACGAGGCTCGCGAGCGCCAGTACGGCGAGGATCGGCAGCAGCAGACGGGGAGACATGGCGCGGGATTACTAAGTTTTCATGCAGTATTGTCCGGTCTCAGCGCGTGCCCGGGTCGTCGTGACAAGGCACGAGGAGGGAGTGTGGCGCCACCACGTGACCGACGAGTAACGCCGGCACGGCGGGCCCGGGCACGCGCCCGTAGGGAGCCATTGCGCTGCCGGCTGGCGGCGTTGCGCTCGCTCAACGTGCCGACAGCACGCTTTCGCTCCCGCGCCTTGCCAGCCAACAGCGCAATGGCTCTGAGGCCGGACAATACTGCATGGAAGCTTAGCGTGATACCGCGGCGGCACACGGCCAGCGCTGGATCCGGCAATCGGCTTTTCAGGGACGACCCGGGGGCGCGCAAATGGCCGACAATCGGTCCCCGCTCCGCTACAATGCGCGCTTTTGCGATCTATGGGGTCCCCAAAGCTGATGACCGCCACGAAGAAGGAGCAGCGTCCCTCGCTGATCATCCGCAATGCCCATGCGTCGGATGCACCGGCCATCGCGCGCCTGTCCGGCAAGGTCTACTCGGAGGAGGAAGCCTACTCCCCGGCCATGATCCGCGGCCAGGTGACGAGCTTCGCGGACGGGCAGTTCGTGGCCGAGTATGAAGGCCAGATCGTCGGCTACTGCGCCACCTTCCTCGCCCGCGAGGCGCTGGTGCTCGGGCCGCACCGGTGGGATGAGATCACCGGCCACGGTTTTGCCTCGCGGCACGACCCGAACGGTGACTGGCTGTATGGCATGGAGGTCTTCATCGACCCCGATTTCCGTGGTCTGCGGATCGGCCAGCGCCTGTACAACGAGCGCAAGAAGCTGTGCCAGTACCTGCGTCTCAAGGGCGTGGCGTTCGGCGGGCGCCTGCCGGGGCTGGCGAAGCGGCGCCGGCGCGTCGGCACCCCCGAGGAATACGTCGAGCAGGTCCAGAACAAGAAGCTCCGCGATCCGGTCCTGTCCTTCCAGCTCCGCAACGGGTTCGAGTTCATCGGCATCCTGCATGATTATCTGCCCGACGATACCGCCTCGCTTGGGCATGCCGCCCATCTCGTGTGGCGTAATCCGCAGGTGCCGCAGACGGACGAGCAGGAGCAGGGCGAGGGCGGCGCCCGGTTGCCGGATGCCATCCGGGTCGCGACCGTCCAGTATGAACTGCGCCGGGTCAATTCTTTCGAGCAGTTCCAGCAGTACATCGAGTACTTCGTCGATGTGGTGGCCGACTACGGGGCCGATTTCGTGACCTTCCCCGAGCTGTTCACCCTGCAGTTGCTGTCGCTGGAGGAGCACCCGCTGGGGCCGGCCGAGTCGATCGACTATCTGACCGGTTACACCGAGCGTTTCAAGGAATTCATGTCGCACCTCGCGGTGCGCTACAACGTCAATATCATCGGCGGCTCGCACCCCACGAAGGTGGCCTCCGGCGAGACCCAGAATATCTGCTACGTGTTCCTGCGCGATGGCTCGATCCACGAGCAGTCGAAGATTCACCCGACGCCGAATGAGCGTTACTGGTGGAATATCACCGGCGGCTCGGAGGTCACCAGCATCATGACCGACTGCGGCGTGATCGGCGTGATGATCTGCTACGACGCGGAGTTCCCGGAGATGGCGCGTCACCTGACCAACCAGGGCGCGCAGCTATTGTTCGTGCCGTCCTGCACCGATGAGCGCCAGAGTTTCCTGCGTGTGCGCTACTGCGCCCAGGCGCGGGCGGTCGAGAATCAGTCCTACGTTGTGGTATCCGGTAACTGCGGGAACCTGCCCGGGGTCGAGAACATGGATATCCAGTATGCCCAGAGCTGCATACTGACGCCCTGCGATTTCGGCTTCGACCGCGACGGGATCGCCGCCGATACGACGCCGAATACCGAGATGGTGGCGATTGCCGATCTGCGGCTGGAGGCGCTGACGACCGCGCGCAACCAGGGCACGGTGCAGAATCTCAATGATCGGCGCTTCGACCTGTATTCGGTACGCTGGAAGAACCGCTGAGTGGTCGGCGGCCCCGGCCGTCGGGAAAGACCGGGGCCATCTGCCGATGGCCATCAACGAAGACATGCGTCCGGCGTGCGTGGCGCCGGGCATGAGCCGGGGCCACGGACCCCGGTCACGCTGAGGGAGTCGAATCGATGAATACTTCACCGGAGCAGCTTTGGGCCGAATTCGGTCCGCTTGTCACCGATCTGTCCGTGAACGTGATCAGTGCACTGATCCTGATCATCGTCGGCTGGAGTGTCGCCAGCTGGGCGCAGCGCGGGGTCCGGCGAGGGCTGAGCCGGTTCAAGGATCTGGACCGGACGCTGATCAGCGTCGTCGCCGGTGTGACCCGCTACTTCATCCTGATCACTCTGCTGGTCATGGTGCTCGGCCGTTTCGGTGTTCAGACCGCCTCGATCCTCGCGGCGCTTGGTGCCGCGGGCCTGGCGATCGGTCTCGCCCTTCAGGGGACGCTGGCAAACATCGCCGCCGGCGTGATGCTGCTCGTCCTGCGCCCCTTTCGGATCGGCGATTACGTCAACGCCAACGGCAACGAGAGCACAGTCGAGGAGGTCGGGCTGTTTTCGACCGAGTTCACCACCTACGATGGACTCTACGTCTCCGTGCCGAACTCCGGTATCTGGGGTGGCCGGATCCTCAATTACTCGCGTAACCCGAATCGTCGGCACGACATCGTCGTCGGTATCTCCTACCGCGACGATATCGACCGGGCCCAGGAGATCCTGCTCGGCGTGATCCGCAATGACTCACGCGTCCTGTCCGAACCCGCGGAGCCGCAGGTGCTGGTGCGCGAACTCGCCGACTCGTCCGTCAATCTCGGTATGCGGTTCTGGACCACCGGCGATGACTTCTGGCCGGTGAGTTTCGAACTCCGCAAGGCCGCCAAGAAGGCGCTGGACGACGCGGGCATCACGATCCCGTACCCGCAGCGGGACGTACACCACTTCGATCATCGCGAAGTCGCCTGAAGCGTGTGTTCCACGCCCGCCGCGGCGTCCGCTGCGTGGCACCCCGATCGGGGTGCCGGCGCCCGCCGTGCATCCGTGCCGATCGCCCGCACGGCGCCGGCCCGACGCCGCGGTAATCCGGTCCCGGTCCGTGGCGCCGGGGCCGGGGACGGCGGCGATTCCCGTGCTAGAATGCACGGTTTGATCGCTTCGACCCGCAGCGAGGATGGCAATCGCCCATGACCGAGTTCGCACGCGAAATCTTCCCGGTCAATCTCGAAGAAGAGATGCGCCAGTCGTATCTCGATTACGCCATGAGCGTGATCGTCGGCCGGGCGCTGCCCGATGCCCGGGATGGCCTCAAGCCCGTGCATCGGCGCGTGCTCTACGCGATGCACGAACTGGGCGTCGACTGGAACAAGGCCTACAAGAAATCCGCCCGTATCGTCGGTGACGTCATCGGTAAGTACCACCCCCATGGCGATTCCGCGGTCTACGACGCGATCGTGCGCATGGCGCAGGATTTCTCCATGCGCTACCCGCTGGTGGACGGCCAGGGCAACTTCGGCTCCATCGACGGCGATGCCGCCGCGGCGATGCGCTATACCGAGGTCCGCATGGCCAAGGTCGCGCACGAGCTGCTGGCCGATATCGACAAGGAAACCGTCGATTTCATCCTCAACTACGACGAGACCGAGCGCGAACCGGCGGTACTGCCGACCCGGGTGCCGAACCTGCTGGTCAACGGCTCCTCCGGCATCGCGGTCGGGATGGCCACGAACATCCCGCCGCACAACCTGCGCGAGATCGTGAACGCCTGCATCGCGCTGATCGACGATCCGACCATCGACATCAACCAGTTGATGGAATACGTGCCGGGTCCGGATTTCCCGACTGCGGGCCTGATCAATGGTTCGCGCGGTATCCGCGAGGCCTATCGGACCGGCCGCGGCCGGATCGAGATGCGGGCGCGCACGCATGTCGAGGAGATCGACCGCGGCAAGCGCGAGCAGATCGTCGTGACTCAGTTGCCGTATCAGGTCAACAAGGCCCGGCTGCTGGAGAAGATCGCGTCACTGGTGAAGGAAAAGCGCGTCGAGGGGATCTCCGAACTGCGCGACGAGT
>Ga0306907_1000690_pt1 | contig 13517 bp, 8 predicted proteins | sample AntRauTorcE11898_FD_190415 | JGI IMG/M metagenome (GOLD analysis project Ga0306907, IMG submission 190415) | Saline lake microbial communities from Rauer Islands, Antarctica - Metagenome Torckler E11 #898 (v2) (version 2) | ecosystem: Environmental > Aquatic > Non-marine Saline and Alkaline >... | reverse complement strand
ACAACAACGCCCTAACCTCTCTCGACGTTTCGGGACTTACGGCGTTGGAGCTACTCGACTGCAACAGCAACTCCCTAACCTCTCTCGACGTATCGGGACTTACGGCGTTGATCGAGCTTCGAGCACAAACTAACCCCTCCCTAGACTCCGTAGTTTTTGGAGATCACCCTGCACTTAATTTCTTCGATCTGTCTAGCTGTCCAAATCTGGTTTCCGTATTAGGCGGTGGACTTTTCTCGGGAGCGGTATATGGGGGTTACTCTTCGGGATCTGCACTAACCCTATACGGCAGTGGGCTAACCACGGACGGGGTTTGGGCAATGTTGAACTCCTTCGCAATAGCAGTCCCCAACCCTTGCTTCCTCAATCTCACCGGATCGCCTTGTGATGCGGCGGATGGCGCACCGCCAAACCTAGTGGCTGGAGCGACCTACAACCAAGGGGATGTGGAAACCTTGATTACAGCAAGGGGATTCGGCCTCGCACTTACGGATGGAGTCCTTGCACCTTAATACCATTATGAGAAACGAAATTAAATTCCTTCAGCACGGGGAGAAGTTTGTAGCCCTGATAGGAAAATCGGGCTCTTCCGCCATTTCCAAGGCGATCCAACTGAGCCTCAAGCCTGACTACCAGATCATCTCTGTCAGCGGCAATGCCGAGATGGTATCAAAGGTCAGTAATTCGGCGGGCATTTGGCAGGGTGCTGTTTCCTCCGTTGAAAACCCGACACTTCCCGCCATCCCTGTTCGCGACCCGATCGAGCGTTTTCGTTCAGCATGTGCGCAGGAGGGCATCACGGCGGATGAAGCATTGGCGAAAATCGACAAGGTGAATTTCCATTTCCGACCAACCTCCGCGCACGTCACCGTGGATTGCGTGCTGTTTAAGTTTCCCGAACATCTCGATGAACTCGCCGCCTTCCTTGGGTTGGAGAGCATCGACCGTGTGAACGACGGAGAAACGAACAACCCGCCAAAGCCGGATCTGACAGCAGAACAGCTTACGCTGGTGCGGGAAATCTATGCGGATGACATCGCGCTCTACGCCTCCATCGCCACGGCGGGGCAATCCCTCACCGTCGCCCCTCCCGAACCGGAGCCGGAACCAATCTATGTCCCGCAGAGCATCACCGCATGGCAAGCACAGGCGGCACTGAAGCTGACACCCTATGGCGAGGGAACACTTTACACAGCTGTTATTGCCGCTCTTGACGCTATGCCTGACGGTGCGCCAAAGGTTGTAACCCAAACCGCATTTGAAAAGGATGCCAAGTTCGTCAGAACCTCTCCAACCATCGCTGCCATCGCCGCGGCGCTCTCTCTCACGGATGCCGATGTGGATGCGTTGTTCATCCTTGGGGACTCGCTGGAGGTTTAAGCATCCAGCTACATGACCGAGGTGGACTTCTCCTCTTTCCCTAACTACGCATGAAAAGAAACCCTCAAAGCCCAACCTCACCAAGATCAATGAGATGATCCTCGCCGCCGACCTCGCGGCTAATATCAGCACAGGCTACACAGTCACGCCCGCTGATTTCTCAGCATACCCGTCTTACTGACATGAAATTCCTCTTATCCATCCTTCCGATTCTTTGCCTCGCCTCATGCGCCCCAGGGAATTGCGCCCGGAACTAGAACTAAGTAGCTCATGCCTTACCCGACCGATGAAGACGTTTGCAACCTCTCCCTTTCCAAGATCGGGCAATACAGGATTACGGACATCATGCTCGATTCGGAGACGGAACGGCATTGTCGGCTGCACCTTCCGCAGGTGAGGAGGACGCTTCTCCGGCGTCATGCGTGGTGCTTTGCGACCGAGTTTGTGGAGCTGGCGGAGAGTGCTGATCCGGGATTCGGGGAATGGAAGCGGTTTGATATGCCGGAAGATCACCTGCAAACGCTCGTTCTCTACGAAGACGAAGCGCGGGAATACCGGATCGATCAGTTTCGCAGGGAAAAAAAGAGCATAGTCACGCCGTATGGAACCGCATTCTTGGAATACGTGGCAGACGTTGCGGACGCTTCCGAGTGGGATACGGATTTTCTGGAATGCGTAACACTCAAGCTCGCGGCCGCTTTGGGGATGCCGCTGGGTGCGGGGCCTGCGAAATCCCAGGCTCTCTTGCAGGAGCTGGAGCAACTAGCACTCCCACAGGCGCACTTGAACAACGCGTGGGAGGATGGCAGCGGAGAAAACAACCCTACTGCGCAACGCATCGCTGACAGCCAGTTTGTAAGAGCCAGTCAATTTGAAATCTAATGTCCGAAGACGATCCATATTATGAAGGCGGGCTGAATTCGCCGGACGAATCTTGGGGGATTCCCGGGAGCACTGGCGGATGCGGCAGCATTCCGGGACCGACTGGCCCGACTGGCCCGACTGGCCCGACTGGCCCGACTGGCCCGACTGGCCCGACTGGCCCGACTGGGTTGACTGGCCCCGCTGGGTTGACTGGCCCGACTGGGCCAGTCGGGTTGACTGGCGACATAGGACTTCGGGGCTTTCCGGGAGCGGACGGGATGGACGGGATGGACGGAGCTGATGGATCAGCAGGCCCAGCAGGCCCAGCAGGCCCAGCAGGCCCAGCGGGAGCTGATGCCGTCTGGCCTCCGTCTGGATGGTCGGAAGTCTCCATCGACGTTTGCATTAGTGGTAGCTCAAGCACCAAAACCTTTTTGGTAAAAGACTGATGATATTCATACAGCCAATCAATATTGATGGGACTGATTACTGTCCAAGCCAAGGGGCAGGTTCTAACCGCACGGATGTTGTTTTGGATGGTGCGATCTCCGTTGGAACGGACAAATGGAGGCTGCTTGAGGGTTCCCTTGGGTCTGGCACGGAAACCGGATCAATTAAATTCGGAACATCTTGCATCCAAGATATATCCTTTGAATTCAACTACGACAAGGACGGCGGCGGCGATGGATCAATCGTAGTAAAAAAGAATGGGGTAGAGGTTTACAGCTTCACAATCACCTTGGAAGGAAGCACGATAGAAGACGGCAATCTAGCATTCCCAGAAACAAAGACCATCTCGGCAAGTGACCGCGCTTGTGGAAATGTTTGGGAAATAATCGGGACGCTCCCAGACAGCGGACAAGGACAAACCTTCATCGACGTGGAAATCACCTCCATTACCTGAGATATGTATCTGACCCAAAACAACTTCAACGGCGGCACGGTTAGCCCGTGGATCGACAGCCGCAACGATGTGGCACGCCATGCCAACAGTCTACGCGAATGCAAAAATTTCATCTGCACGCCATACGGCGGGGTAAGGCGAAGGATGGGGACTGAATTTGTATCTCTGGCGGGCGGGAAGTGCCGCCTGTCCTCTTTCCAGCTATCGAGCACCAAGGGTTTCATTCTTGAGTTTGGGCAAAATTATCTACGTTTCCACCGCAACGGTTCGCGGGTTGGGACGTTGGTGAAAACCACGCCTTGGACAGACACAGAGGTTTTTGAGTTACAATTTGTTAAGCTCAATCGGCTGATGATCATCACCCATCGGAACCATGCGCCGCAACGGCTGCAATATATCGATGATCTGAACTGGTCGCTGACTCCGGTTGTTTTCGATTATCCGACGCTCAAGGATACCGTGATCGATGGGAGGAAGCTTTTGGTGACGCCGGATTCCCAACAAACAAGCACTACAGTTGTCGATTACTCCGCGCTGGCTCCGGGTCTTGCCGATGGAGCTGCCGTGCCGGAGAGTAGTGGGGTTGCCCCGGTTGCCGGGGCTTGGGATGTGAATGTGGCCTCGCTTGCGTTCACTCCTTCGGTGACGTCTTACCTTAAACTCCAGCGATCCACGGACAGCGGAGCGACTTGGACGGATGTTCAGTCGTTCAATGCGGCCGGAAATTTCAGCGGCGTTGTCGCGGGCGGGTTGCTGAGGCTTACGAGTCTGGAGGCGACGGTGACGGCCACGCTTTCCTCTGACAGCGATGCGGATGCGCTTGGCTTTGGTGACACCGTGGTAATCACGGCGACGGGTGGAAATGTTTTCGAATCCGGCCATATCGGATCTGAATTTGAAATCAGCCACACGCCAGATGAAACCGAGGAACGTCTTCCTCTTGGGGCTAGCGGAACAAGCCCGTGGATCGACGTCCAGGGAACATGGCGGCTTTTCACTTCCGGCACATGGCGCGGGAAAGTCATTCTCGAAAGGAGTAACGATAGCGGGGCGACGGTTGAGCGCGTTCTCGCCCGCTCCGGCGTGGCGGACAGGAATCTTGTCGAGGATGGGGAAGAGCATGAAAAGGTCTTGATGCGCGTCCGCTACGAGTCAACGGGTGCTAGCGACAATAATCCTCACGCGACTCTGGAGACGGACGGCAGCGACATCAGCGGGCGCGTGCTGATTACAGCGGTGACCAGTGCGACGGAGGCCGTCGGCACGGTCACGGCTGGCGTTTATTCATCGGACGCCACGGAATACTGGAGGGAACCTGCATGGTCTGTTTTCGCTGGCTTCCCGGCTGCGATCACTTGGCATGAATCCCGCTTGTGGTTTGGCGGAACGCGGGATGATCCATCGACTCTCTGGGCTTCCCGCAGTGATGATTTTTTCAATTTCCGCGAAGGCACCGATGACGATAATGCCTTTCATCGCATCATGGCGACAACTGAGCTGACGGAAATCCTCTGGCTTGCGTCTCAATCAAGCCTCTACATCGGCACGACTGGAGAGGAATGGCGCGGCACTTCGGATTCTGATAGTGGGGTAATCACGCCGGGAAGTTTCATCTTGCGCCGGGTTTCAAACTCTGGAAGCGAGCCAGTCACGCCCGTTCTCGCCGGCTCTTCCCTGATCCATGTCCAGCGGCAGGGAAGAAGTCTCTTCCAAATCGGCTATGATGCGACCAGCGCAAGTGTCGATGGATACGCTCCCACGGATCTTAATCAGATTGCGCCACACGTCACCCTGGGAGGAATCAAGTCGATTGCTTATCAGACAATACGCGACAAAGTGATCTGGGCGGTAACAGGCGAGGGGACTTTGATTGGCCTCACCTATGATCTTCAGCAAAAAATCTCGGGCTGGCACGAACACGTGACGTTCGGCTGCTTTGGCTCAGTGGCTACCACTTACGAAGGCGGCAACGAAGATTCTGTTTATGTGGCCGTTGAAAGAGAGGATGTTTGGATGATCGAACGAATGCATCCGGATCAATACGATATTATTGAAAATCAAAACATGATCAACGGGGTCTTCAGTGACAGTGCTGTGATCTACGACGGTGCGGAAACAACCAATATTGGTGGGCTGAATCATTTGGAAGGGCTGGAAGTGCAGGTTGTGTCGGACGGAGTTAGAAAGCCGAACGCGGTTGTGGCTGTCGGGGAAATCACCCTCGCGGAGCCTGCTTCGCACTGTGTTGTTGGACTGGCTTTTGAATCAATCATCGAGACTCTTCCTATTACCTTCGGGGCGAATGACGGCGGTTCCTCTGGGAGATACAAACGGATCAGCGAAGCGTTGCTCCGAGTGTATCGCTCCGTGGGTTGCCAAGTGGCTTGCAATGCTTCTGGGACTTTCAAATGGGAAAACATGCGGCAAGACTGGAGAAATTGGGTCGATACCGATACAGCTCCACCATCTGGCGGGCAAGGTGGGCTGGAGGATTGGAAAATACCTCTCGCGTCTGGCCACGCCCGGGATGCGCGGGTAGCGGTGCGTATCACTGAACCTTTCCCGCTCAACATTCTTTCACTCACCGCTCAATTTGAATTCAACGGATGACCTCGCGACTTTACACCGTTGCTGATTACGTCGCTCTCAAGCCTTGGTGGCAAGGTCGATGGGGCGCGGCTCCGGCTATCCACGCCCTGCCACAAAGCGGGATCATCGTAAGCGACGAGGGCGGCGATCTCGCGGCTGGCTGGCTCTACCTCGACATGACGACACCGACAGCCTTGCTTGCTTTCGTAGTGAGCAATCCCGAACGCTCGCCACGCGACACAGTGCGCGGACTCAAGACAATGATTGGCGGGCTTATTGAGTTGGCGTTATCCCAGGGGCGTGTCAATATGCTCGCCGCCTGTCCTTCCGGTTCGCTTTCACGGCTTTTCGAAGGATGCGGCTTCACCAGCCGGGACAGCGGCATCGAACACCTCACCCTTGATCTAAGTAAATGGCAGCCGGAGTAGGACTAGCAATGACCCTCGTAAGCGGGGTAATGAGCGCGAACGCCTCCTATCAGCAGGGGAAGGCGGCGAAATACAATGCGGATTACAACGCGAAGCTCGCGGAGAATCAGGCCGAACAAGGCCAGATGGAGAGCCGCGAAAACGCACGCCGCCAGCTCAAGAATAATCAGGAACAACTATCGGCTGCGCGGGCAAGATTCGCCAACCAAGGCGCGGTATCCAACGCGGGCGCACCTCTCGCCATGATGGGGGACATCGCCGGGGAGCTGGAGCTGGGCGTGATGGACGCCTATCGGAGCGCGGACATCCAGCGGACGCAGATGCTCGGACAGGCGAGGCTGGAGAAATACCGGGGCAAGCAAGCATACAGTTCAGGCAAGCTACTCGCTGGCACTCAACTGCTATCCACCGGGGCAAGCCTTTTCGGAAACTACTCAGCCGGGAAAAGAACCGGCACCATCCGCTAAACGACCATGGGAATCAGAATACCACTCACACAGAATGTCAGTCCCGGTGGACAGCTCGCACCGAAACGCGCCGCATCGGACGGCACACAGGGATTTCGCGCCATAGGACAGGCCGCGCAGGTTATCGGCGGGATCGGGCAAGACATTTTCGACCGGGAACAAAAGATCCAGCGAATCGAGAACCAGCGGAAAGTGAACCAGCTCAAGGCCGGGATGCGCTCCACGATGGCCGAGCTGGACATCGAGCTGATGGATGATCAGAACCCGGAAACATGGGAGAAACGCGCACAGGAAAGGCTCTCCTCATTCACCTCCGGCGCGGGAATAGACGAGCTACCTCCAGAGGCGCGGGAAGCTTTCGATGACTGGAACGCGGAGTATTCCAGCGGGGCGGTTCTCGGCGTAAAACGTGATGCGGAAGTGAAGCGAATTAGGCGGGCGGGTGATTCGCTGCAAAATAATCTTCGCGGCTATGTGGACAACGGGAACTTCCTCGCCGCCCGGGAAGAAATTGAAGGTTCCGCGCTCATGTCCCCGGAAGAGAAGAGATCCGCCATCATGGATCTAAATGACAAGGAAAAGGACTTCACGCGGCGGGAGGAAATAAACGCGCTGGAAGCATCCATTCGCTCAAATCCATTCGAGATGGAAGAGCGCATTGAAGCTGGCGAGTTCGACGATCTTGATCCGCTGGACTTGGAGAAAGCGAAGGCGCGACTTGGCACGGAAAAAAACCGTGTCACGGGCGAAAGTATTGACGCGGCACATGATGGAATGGCGGACGGCAGTATCAAGACAGCGGAGCAAATCGATTCCCTTTTCCCCGGACTTCCTCCGCGCTACCGCGAAAAACTCAAGCTGGATCTCGCCGCCCGCGCCGGTGCGATGAGCGAGGCGGAACGCTCCACGCCGGAATATCAGGCGCAGGCAATCGGGCGCGTGGCAACGATGCTGGATGGAATGTCCACTTTGGAGGGCGAGGAGTTCGCGGGCGGCTATCACAATGCCTCCTACGAGCTTTCACAGCTCCCGGACAGTCCGGCGCGGCGATGGCTCAAGGAGAAGCTGGATGCGGCGCGGGATGGGCGGGAGGCGGAGGTGAAGGATCACTTTGACCGTGCGCGAAAGGCCGTCGATGAGATGCGCGATGATAAGCGGATGTTTGCGGGTCTGACTGCGGAGCCGGAAAAGGAAACGCTTTCAATCCGCCAAGCTCTCGATGACGGGATGCTGCGGAGCCGGAAGACGCTCTCCGCATCTGGACTGCCTCCCGAATCAATCGACATTATCCTCAACACGACGGTCAAGCCGAAGAGCGGGGACGTAAGACCGTTGCGTGAAAGCGAGCGAGCGGAGCTATTCCGCAGGGAATACGCCAAGCTTCCCTTAGAAAAGCGCACTCTTGGAAACCTGTCAGGACTGCAACAGGTAGTCTTACAAGCCGTGCGCGACGGAAAAGGCTCCACTATCATAGTCGAGAACATCACCCCGGAGGCCGAGGACGCGGCGATCAGCGCGAGGCTGGAGGCGGAAGAGCGATTCGGCGCGATGCAGATGGAGTTCGAAGAATGGGCGGCGGTGAACGTCGGCGCGTCTCCGCAGGAAATCGAGGAAAAGCTTTTCGAGATCGGCGGGCGCAAGCTCAAGGATGAGTTCACCTCGGGCAAGATCGATGCAGCTCCCACGAAAGGGGGCGGCAAGTCTGGCGCAAAGCTAGGCGGATTCGTTCCCGGCGAAACATCGATGAATCTCCCGGGCGATCTTTCTCCTTACCGGAAAACCTTCGTGGAGGAAGGGCTTCGCAACGGCCTAGATCCTCGCTTTCTTGTTGCGATCTCCCAGTTGGAAACGGCAAGCGGCAAATCTAGCGCGTTCGTGAACAAGAACAACGCAATGGGCGTGAGTGATTCAAAAGGACCGATCAGCTTTTCCACCGTGGAAGCTTCGATTTCCCGCATGGCTCGCGTGCTGGCTTCGAAGAATGGGCCATATAAAAATGCTACCACGATCAAGGAAATCGCGGCAATCTACGCGCCTCCCGGTGCCGGTAACGATCCTAAAGGAACCAATGGCTATTGGGCAACTGGCGTTTCAAAATTCTACAAAGAGCTAGGCGGCGATCCGTCCCTTGCAGTCCGATAAAATGATTACCATCCCTTTCACCGACGAAGAGAATCCCGCAATCGACGCGCCGAATCCCGGTATCACTCCGGCAACAGAACCGACGCTTATCGATCTTCCTTCTGATCCAGTAGCAAACGTAGCGCCCGATCTCGTTACACCTATTTTCGGGGAAAACTACGCGCAAGACGAAGAGGAAACGGCCTATCAAAAGGAACTTTCCGACTGGAATAAGAAAACCCAGAAGACGCTTTCGGATGCAGTCTTGAAGCCGGATGAATTCTTTGCGGGCGCGGATCTCGGCTTTGCACGTAGCGATTCAGAAGGACGGATGAAAGCTACAATCGATTTGTTCCTCATGGCGCAGAACAAAGGTGAAATGCCTTTGAATTCCTCGGACGGACTCGGGCGACGTTTTGCACTCATGCAAAACGGCCTCCAGCACTTCGGGAAAGAAATCAACAGCGAAGAAGCGTTTTATCAGGAAGTGAAGAGCGCGTTCCAAGGACGTAGAGACAAGCAGGATATTTCTATGAAGGTCGCGGAAGAAGCGAGCAAAGCCGCTCTGTTCATTGCGGCAGGAGAGCAGGCGAAGAGTTTCGGGGATCTACGCGAAGAGCTTAAAGGACAAGCTGGCTATTCTCCCGAAGACGACTTTGAGTTTTCAAGAGCATTTCGTAAAAGAAAGGCGAGAATCCAAGAGATATTCGAGCCATTTAGCGAAGAGTTGAAAGCTGTCATTTCTGATTTCTACGGGAAGAGCGAGGAATCTCCTAGCGTGATAATGACATTCCTTACGGATGATTTTTTGCTTGGTGGTGAAGATACGGCGGCGGCGATCAAGGCGAAGAAAGAGAATGGCGCTAATATTTCCAATATCTACGAAAAGCTATCAGCTGAAGAGCGCGAGGGGTTTAAAGAGGCATTGGGAATGTTAGCAAGAAGCTTACCTAAAGAGGAGCAAGAGGCGTTCTTATTTGGCTTATCCAAGAAACTGCTTCCAAACTGGACTAAGAAAGTAGGCAGGGATCTTTCCTCGGTCCCGGGGTCTGCGTTTGATGGCACAGCAAGAATGGTGCATGAAGGCGGCACAGTAGGATGGCAGGATTTTTTCGGAACACCTCAGGCTATCAGAGAGAGAGACGAGAAAGAAGCAAAGATCGTCGATGAATTTGCAAGGAAGGCGGACTTCATTCATGATGTTCGGAAGATTTACGAGCAAGAGTTTGATCCTATCGACTACGCTACGGAGGAAGGATCTTGGGCGAGAGTCGCGGAAGATATTTTTTACAGCGCCCCAGGTGCGCTAGCTACGAGTGCGGTGGCCGCTATTCCCTACGTAGGGCAGGCTTCATTCTTGGGGATGATGAAAGAAAGCTCTTACCAAGGATTACGTGAGCAATTTGAGGAGAACGGTGATAGTTACGAGGTCGCGAGGGACAAGGCGAATGTGCTTTCAAATGTTTCCGCGCCTATTCAAATGGCGATTGAGCGTTTTCAGATCCCGATTTTCAAAGGGAAAGTTCCTTTGTTTGAGGGGTTTACGAAAGTCCTCACTAAAAGAATGAACTCCCTTGGGGCAAGGGCTGCTACTCGAATCGGCATAGCGAGCATAGCAGAAGGAACCGTCGAGATGGGGCAGGAATATGTTGACCCCCTTCTTCAAGAATTAGCTCATGAAGCCGGGATGAAAGTTCCTAATCAAGAATGGCTCAATGGAAAGGATGGAATTTTTGACGGATTCTGGAAAAAATATGTTGGAATGATCGGGACAATGCTTCCGCTCTCTACCTTTGGCGGTGCTAAGGGCGCGATCAATGATAAGTATCGTGTGGAGGCTTTCAATGAAGCTTCTGACAGGCAGCTAAAAATGCTGGGCGCGAATGAAGCGGACATTGAATCTTTTAGGAAATCAAAAGATTCCGGATCAACTGGAGTTCGTGAACTCGATAAGCTGGTAGATAATCTTGAACCACAGGGCGAAAGCGCAAAGGAGGCAGTCGAAGAAGAAGCGGAAGAACAGCAACGGGCTGAAGAGACGGCAGCGGATCTACGTCGGCTTGGCATGTTCCCGACCTTTAAGACGGGCGCAAACATTCAGGGCGTGGAAGTTTACAATCCAGAAACCGACGAGCTTATCGGCGTGGCGGAAAACGGCGATGAAGCGACAGCGATGGCTTTCGAGCATTTGGAGATGAAGGAAGCGGAAGCGCAGAACGCTTTTGATCAAGTGGCGTCTCTTGTGGAAGCTTCAAGAATTCAAGCGGAAGAATCGACAGACTCGAACGCGACTTTTGAAACAGCTCCGGGGCAAGATATGACAGTCGAGCGGATGCGCTCTGAATTACTGAGGGATGACTCACCTGCGGCAGCGAAGAAGCTAGAGAGACTTGAGACTCAGATTGCACGCTTGAACGCTCTGGAGCGCAACGACGGCGGCGACGGGGCTTTGACGGCCATGATCTTCGGCGAGATGGAGGCTGAGACTCGCGGGAAAGAGAGAGCCTTGATCCGTAAACTTCACGGCGGCGCTTCGGTTCTGACACTGGTGCATGAAAACGCTCACGCGAATTTCAAGACGATGCTCGAAAAGGGCGCGGTTTCTCTGGAAGAAACGGCATCTTTCTTTAAATCACTTGATCAAGTCCTTGCGGGGAAAGTTGACAGGAAGGGCGAGCAGCTTCGATTCCTACCGGAAGGGGTAACGAATCCAACTTTCGAACAGCTCGATGAAGCCGTGGCAGAATTTGCAGAAGTCATGCTTTTGCAAACGAAGGGCGGGAAGAAAACGGCGATGCGGCAGCTTCTCAAGAGGAACCTTTCGGCAATGGCGAAGCAAAAGGGCGTGGGCGGCAAGTTCAGCTCGTTCATTCGTGCGATGCGTGAGCTAATCGGATTAGCGCTTTCAAGAAGCGCGACGATCAATCAGGCAATCAAGGACGGCAAGCTCGACAAGAGCGAAGTGGAGGCATTCCGCGCGCTACTCCAAGGAACGACCGAACAAGAAGAATTCGATGCCGACGTGCAGGCGGAATACGACGGCACGTTTCGAGATGAAGCGGCAATGGAGGACAATGCAGAGATCGATGATGACAATCCTTTCTCGATCGCATCGCGTATTTCAAACGCTGCTGAAACTACTCACTTAGGGAAATATGCAAACGGCAGCTTTTCAATAGGAGAAGACAAGAATCTAGTCGCTATCCACAATCTTTCGAGTGAAAATCTTATCTTCGCGCATGAAGAACTGGGAGCTATTCCGCCTCCATCGATTGCGGTCGTGCGAACTGACATTTCAGAATTCAATAATTTCGGCGATATTACTCTGATTGCTCCGCCTTCGCTTATAGATCCAGGTTCCAGACGTGATTCTCATGTTTGGAATGCGGATGCTTACACTCCGAGATTTCCTACAATCTCTTACAATCCTTCCTCTTCTTCCGTATCGGCAGCCCAGGAGAAACTTAGTGAGGCGATTGAAGCGACGGGATCATCGAAGTTCGACATTCTTAAAGACATCGAAGACCGGGGGATGGAGGCACTGGAGCGAAACATTATCTTCCAATATCAGTTTCTTGCAGAGAGCGGAAAAGCTCCGAAGCCGAAGAACAAGAAACGGCCAAAGCTGCCTGCTTATGTGAAAAAAGCAGACGTTTCTAGTCGTCCAAGTTATGAGCTGGCTGATGATGTAGGTTTTCAAAAGATCGCGGCACGTTATTACAATGAGCAAATCGATGCTTTCAAGGAAGACATTCAAGGGCACTTCCGAAAACTCTACTTTGATAAAGATGGAGAAGTGAAACACTCCCTGATTTCGGATCTAGTGCTGAAGATTAAACAGGCGAACGAGGCCACCTCACCTGACTGGAGAGAGTTCAAGAGTCGCGTCGAGCTGGGAGTCTATTCGAAACAAAAGCCGTTCAGCAAATGGCTTAAAAAGAACTTCGGAGAATTACTTGAAGGGAAGCGCATTCCTAACGGCCATACTTATGGAGGCAGTCGGAGATACCTTCCTTTCAATCTTGATACAGTTGTCCGCCTGATGACAAAAAATATCCAAGGTGGAGAGAATTTCAATTATGGGGTGGGCACTATCCGAGCAAATGCAGCTAAGAAGTTCCGTAACATCAAAGCCATTCAGAACTCTCGCAATTCGATTGTGACAGAAACGGAAATGGAAGCATTTAAGGAAGAAGTTTCTGAAGGTTTTTACTCAATCGCGGAAAGTATTCGTCCGTTCTATAAATATGACTCTAATAGCTTCAGCTATTTGGATGCAGCAAGCCAAAGCTTTGCGGATCTAGCGCGAGGAAGATGGGGCGAATTCAAAGACTCATTTGAAAATGTCCCTGCGGAAGTGATGGAGGAGATTACCGATTTCCTTAAAAAGCTGACGAATGCGCCGACTGAATACTTCGAAGCGAAGATTGCTTCAGCGGTTCCTATCTACAATTTCAGCTCTGCTATTATTCCGAAAGGATCAACGAAAGAAGTCCGTGAAATACTCAAATCGAAACGTCTCAAGGTTAAGACTTACGATCCAAAAATCGAAGGGGATAGGGCACTGAAGATTAAGGAAGAAGCTGAAAGATCACAGTCATCCTTCTCGATCGGCCAGGTCACGCCGGAGCAAGACAGCGACTACCTCGCAGCCGTGGAGTCCGGGGATGTGGCGACTCAGCAGAGGATGGTGGATGAGGCGGCGAAAGCTGCGGGGTATGATACCAATGAAGGGGTTGGTTTTTACCACGGGACCAAAGGAAA
>Ga0306907_1000680_pt1 | contig 13590 bp, 15 predicted proteins | sample AntRauTorcE11898_FD_190415 | JGI IMG/M metagenome (GOLD analysis project Ga0306907, IMG submission 190415) | Saline lake microbial communities from Rauer Islands, Antarctica - Metagenome Torckler E11 #898 (v2) (version 2) | ecosystem: Environmental > Aquatic > Non-marine Saline and Alkaline >... | reverse complement strand
CCGAGATGTTGCAGTCAATCTCTTGGCCAACGATATTGAAAGGGTAGAAAAGATGCTTACGACGCCGATTAAAACAGAAGAATAACACACGTATGAGTGACTCTACGCTCCCAGACGAATACGATGCCGACAGTGTGGAAACTCTGATCGAAGAAACCCAACGGCCATACACCCCGAAACAACGCACCCAGCTTGTTACTGATATCCTGAACCACCGCCAAGAACTCAAGCAAGGCACAAACGAGGATTTCGACGATAAGATGTGGCAACGGTTTCATGAAGAAATCACGAACGGTTCCGACAAACTTCTCGACGAAGAATGGGATCAGGTAGGCATCTGGATTTTGTCGCGGAACGACATCCCACTTGTCGAAAATAACCCGGTCGCACAAATGATCGAAGAGCACATCGAAGACTGCGATACCGATATAGAGCCAACCAACGCCGTCCTAATCGAGCAACAGTACAAACGGTTCTCAGACAACCTCTCCGCAGATTACGGGTTTCTGGGTAGGAGAACATACACCCACACGACCGGTAGAGAGACAGAAGACACCTAGACAAGGGATGTCCCCTTTTCGCAGTGAATAGCGGATTCTCACCTTGTTACAGATAGCCAACGAATCAACTAGACGGTGTTTTATGAGCGAACTCTGTTACGTCTCTCCGGTCGGTCGAAGTAATCTCACAAATATGTCTATATCGCTTACGCACGGTCATCTGTGAGACATCGACAACATCGGCTACGTCAGTCTGTGATACACCAGCGTTATTCACCCCACACGCACAGTAAAGCGCCCCTGCGGCGAGAGATGTGGGAGAAATCCCCGCAGACTCCACTTCCTCACTAACAGAATCCAGAAACGACCGTGCAGACCGGAGTACAGAAGCCGAATTTTCAATATCCAACTCATTAATAAACTGATTCAAGTACGCCTGTGGGTCCGTTGGAGGAATTTGTAGCCCCAGCTCATTGCAGACATACCGATAGGTGTTCAGAAACCCGGAATGCGCATTTCGATTATACGCATCAGTACCATAGAGTTTTGAAACGGACTTGATCTCAGAAACTGGTCTGGGGACATTCGCCTTTCGAGACGCGGCATATAGTGATGCAGCAGATAGCTCTTCAATTGCCCTCCCGACGAGAGATCCCTGTTCGAGCAATTGGCGGAAAATCATCGATGCAATCTCGCGGACAGATTTAGGTAACCCAAGTGCTGACCCCATCCGATTGATCTGTCCTAACCCAAGACTCAGGCTGTCGTCACTAGGGTTATTGAACTTGGTCCACTTGTTCTTTTGACGAAGCCGACCGATCCGCCGTTTCTGTTCGGCACTAAGTCTATTGCCGTTTGCATCTATATCTCCAAAACCAATCTCAGTCGTCAAACCTCGATCATGCAATAGAGTAGTAATAGGGTCCCCAACACGCCGTTGACTAGTGTCCGAATCCGAGCGAGACGAACTCCAATCAGGACCCCGATCAATCGCATCTGTAAAGTTGACAAGACCACAAGAATCGCAGACATACTCACCCGTAACATCATCCTTCACAACATCGCCGCAACATTCCTCACAACCACCAACATCAGTTTGAGAACTATTCTCCGCCTCCCGAAGCTGAAACCCGCTCATAGCTATACTAGAATTACAAGGTGGGTGTATTTGAACATTATTAAGAAATAGTACGTAGAGCAACACTAACCCACAGGGGTTGTTTTTTGTAGTGATGTCTGAAAGCAAATGTCTCTCACTAGCACTCCCCCTACCGAGACTCGAACACCAACAGTCAACGATGTATATGAAGAATCAAGAAACAGAAAGCTAAGAAACAGAAAGCTCCGTCGAGTGATCTACAAGGATGGGGTTGTTGTGCTGTTGCGGTGCGAAGAAATGAGCCGAGACGGCGAACAACACATCCATAACATGGTCAAAACGACCGTTTTCAAGAAACGTATTGAGAATGGGAGGTTAGAGTACAAACCAGATCTGGAGTCGGATATCCCCAAAGCAGACCCCCACACAGAAGACAGCATTTCGCCCTCCGAAAACGAACCGGCCAGCACGGAACCGAATCAGGCCTCTATCGATCAATCTACTATAACCTCAGGAGATGTAGAAACGGATTCTCCATCAGAGAGTGTAGAAACGAGCTCCTCTCCAGAAGACGCAAAAACAGATTCTGTGGAAAGTAGCAGCACCTCTGAGCAGAATGAAGAACCATGGAGCGACATCTCCGGAATCGGCCCACAAACCGAAGAGAACCTCTATAACAGCGGATATACAACGAAAGAGGATATCTACAAAGCGGATGACGAAGCCTTAGAGAATGAGATAGACAACCTTGGGAAAGTCGGTATCAGCAGGCTAAACGACTACTGTAATAACTCGTAGAACGCCTCACTGACAACCACACATACTCCTAAAACATAAAATATAATTTTGAGGTGGAGAATGACAAACCATGATCCTTTCTGACACGGACTTGTTAAGAGAGCTAGAGCGCGGGTCATTGGTTGTCTCCCCATTAGATATCGACCGCCAAGTACAGCCCGCCAGCATCGATATGAAACTGGGACGGGATATAATCGAGTTTGATCGAACCGGGATCTCCTGCATTCACCCAGACAGCGAAGAAGAAATAGACCAGTATACAACTGAAAAGACGATTGGCGAGGACGAAGAACTAATCCTTCATCCGGGCGACTTCATCCTTGGGTCAACAAAAGAATGGATCGAGATCCCCAACCATCTAGTCGCTAGAATTGAGGGGCGATCCTCCCTCGGTCGACTCGCAGTAATTGTCCACGCAACTGCAGGGTGGGTAGATACGGGATACAAAGGTCGCGTAACACTAGAACTCTCAAATCTTGGGGCTGCACCTGTAGCACTAACACCGGGAATGCGGATTGGGCAAATGGTTGTGTTGGAACTCAAATCAAAATGCACCCGCCCTTACGGATCGGGGAGGGACTCAAAATATCAAAACCAACGCGGCCCGGAAGCCTCACAGATACAGGAGGATCAAGAGTTCAACTAACCCTACGAGTCAAGGAGCAGAGAAACTGTTCATTTTTTACTTGGGTAACCATGATTGAGGATACGCTAACCACTACAACATACTACAACAGATAAAATATGACAAACAGAGAAGATCTATTAACGATTATCAGCGCACACATCGGAGGGGAAAAGTTACCAGTAATGACCCCACAGACAGCAATCCACCTCGTTTACTGTAGAAACAAAGACAACAGCCAAGAATCATTCAACAATGCCATTGATTCGGCCCTCGAAGATGGTGATATCGTAGTGATGATGGGAGCCGATAACGAAGTCAAGTGTAGTCTTACTGTCTCAGGCTCGGAGAAGATCGTCCACTCATACCCATACACAAAGGAGGACGCCCAAGACATCAAAGATATAGTATCCGAAGAGGCTAAGAAAGAGACTACCAACGAGAGCCTAATCGAATGGGGGAACAAACATATAAAAAAGATCGACGAACTCTGATCTAAGGTCTATTTTTTGTGGTGAGTAGTGAACCATGGGAAATAGCGACAACCAAGAAGTTCAACAAGAAGACGACAACCAAGCTGGGCTCTTCTCAGACGAATTATATCAGCACAGTACAGAAGACAACCTCCCAGAAGATATCACCAGAGAGTTCACTGTCCCCGAAAACACCGATTTAAATTGTCTCAACCATGACGCAGAGACAATCAAATCCCGAGCAACGCAACCGTGGGAAGAAATCAGAAATCAGCGTCGAGAGTCACCAAGCGAGATCGGGTTTACTCGCCCAGACGACGGCACAGAAATCATTTCTCAAACGGAGGTAAAAACGAGTTTATTGTCGGTGGTCACAGACCATATCGACTGTGTTGTAGACGAGTACAAAATGGTCATCCGACCAGAAGGACTCTACATTGCAGCTGTTGACCGAAGCAATGTAGAAACAATCGAGGTCTGGTTCGACGAGGATGACCTAGTTCACCACACAGTCAACCACGAGACAACAATCGGTATGTCCGGGCGGATGTTCAATAATGTGCTCTCACACACCCGATCAGAAACCATCTCATTCCGGGTGACCGACGGGCGGAAACTCATTATCGAAGATGCATTCGAGACAATAGAGCCACTGATCGACCCCGACTCGATCAGAAGTATCCCAAATATCCCACTGACTGACACTCATTACTCAACAGAGGTCGCACTCCCAGGAGTCGATCTGAAGGAAATCACCACATCAAGTGATTCCCAGTACAACACCATCATCTTCGAAACAGAGGCAGAAGAAGATGCGGTTGTTTTGAAGCAAGCGACTACCAGCAGAAAGAATGTCGAATCTGAGAAGAAAAAGAGGTACGCCACATACAAAGATCTCGTAGAGTACCGAGAACGATCCATCTCACAATATGATTTCGGTATTTCCGTTGCCAAATCTACTGAGTCATGGTACTCAATGGACAAAGTAGACGAGATCTTCAAACAGCGAAAATCTGAGTTGAGAACAGATTACCGAATTAGGCTGGACGACAACATCCCAATGAAAATCAAACGATGGGTAGGCGAAGCGAGTTTTATCGAATACACCATCGCACCAAAAATCAAAGAAGACTAGAACTCACCAATGAGCCAAGCAACTAGCGACACAGACCGTCAAGAAGCATCGTTATTCAGCGACGAATTCACCACCGAGAATGTCGAAACTGAAGAAGAATCCGAGAGCCACCCTCCAGAAGATAATCGATCAACGGAGTACGCTGAATTGAAAATTGGAGGTGCGACTGAATTGCTGGACACACCCTCCAACGAAATCATTTCGGCTATAACCCATTGGGGACAACACGAACAACTAATCAACGCAGACGCAAACGATAAGCAAGGCGCAGAGTTCTCAGCCGTATTTAATGGGAAGGATCTAAAGTACATCGTCGACGCCCACCGTGGGCGTATCGAAAGAGCACACGCAGCCGTCACTGAAGACGGGATCTTCATTGGAGGGGTTGATGCAGACAATACAGCAATGCTGTATACATGGGTGAGTAAACACGACCTCCAGCAGCTCAATATCGAACAAAAAGGGGTATTCCAGATCGATAGCAACGAGCTACACCAAACCCTAGTAGAGTTAAAAACAACAGGTGAAATCGAATTGGGTATCGAAACGCCATCGGCAATAACACAAGAAGACGAGAAGGCTTTCATAAAGTTAGAAGATAAGGAGGGGGATGTGGAAATGGCCGAAATCCCCCACCCCGAGTCGTTTAGAGAGTTACCGAGTATGCCGGAAGTGCATCTTTCTTCAAATCTCAAACTCCCCTTAGGAGAACTAGGAGCGATCATCAACCGATATAACGACTACTCAGACCATTTCAAACTCAAATCACACAAAGATTGTCTAGAATTCTATGCAGAAGGTGACACAACTGAAGTCAGTAAAACGTATGAAACGACTGCTGACTTAGCAACAGACTTCGGTGATATTCAGGAGGTGATGGCTAGCACGCAGGCGGGCGATAGCACATTCCTAAGCATCGATCTTGTGAGAAACTACTTCAAACGCCTGAGGAAGTCCCACACGGACAAGTCAGCAACGATCTGGTTTGGAGACGATTTCCCAGCTCAAGTGAAAACAAAGATCACCAATCGGTCATTCATAACCGAATTTATCGCCCCGCGAATCATGTCCGACTGAATACCAACTACACTACAATCGCTAAACAATGTCCTCATACACTTCAATTTCAGCAAGAGTCGACGAAAAGAAGAGTATCTCAGACAGCCATGATGGAGTTGCTCCTGATATGCGGATTGGCGAATTCATCGATGCCTGCGTATCTCAATGCGACCCCGAAAGTGACGGCAACAACAGTATAACGACGAAGCAACCCCTCGCGCATGAAGAGATCGCAGAGATAAGTGAAATAGCAAGAGCGAACCGAGATACACTAGCAAAGATTGAATCAGCGTTAGACGCGAATATTCACCCTGAGACAGGACAACAGAACGGCACAGAACAACAATCTACCCCCTCGCAAGAAGAACTCAATCAACAAATAAAAGAGCTAGAAGCAATGATTATTGAAACCACAAACGCGGTCCAAAATATGCAGCGAACGCTAGATTCGTTGTCTCAGTAGATTCGCAGACCTCCACAAAACCCAGCAACAGGGCAATTTCATCTGTTTCATACAACACATAGAATATATATCAGACATGGCAAAACATAAGTATAATCGCATGTAGGGATGAGGTATGGTGCTACCCGAGAAAGTAAGAGAGTTTGAAAGCCAAATTGGAATTGGAAAAATATCAGCAGTGATGGCGTTGGTAGGATTTCTCCTATTTACAGGCACAGCAGTAGCTACTACCCCAGCAGATGTTGTAGGGAACGCTATCGATAGTGTAATTGGACAAATCGCACAAGTTGGATCGATTATTCTGTTTTTATACGGGTTCTTCCAACTCATAAAAGCGGGAGTGTCGGATGAACGGAGTGGCCCACTGAAGAAAGTGGCCGTGTCATGGATTCTTGGTATTATCGTCAGATCATACCAGCCATTCATGGACTTCGTTCAGGGGAGCGGTAGCGGTAGTGGTGAGGGGAGCGGTAGCGGTAGTGGTGGGGCGGCAAGCACAATTAGAGGTGTCAATGAGGGAACTATCAACGTCCCAGTCGGAGAAATCACACACCAAACACTCAGCGCAACAGTAAACGCTCAAGACGTGATCATGCAAATCGGCTTGGCGGGATTCTGAAGAGAGTAGCGACCTCAGAAGCCACCCAACCCGTGATCGTTTAGGCTAGAGCAACCTCCTTCCAGCCTCAACATACATTATCGCGTGACATCCTCCCGCATCTAAAGATGCGGGCCTCTCACCCGGTATTACCCGAGCAGGTCAATCCTGGAAGTTGAGAGTCTAAGGTTTACTGGACAGTCAGCCAGTAGCTCTGCCACGAAGCCGTTACTCGTACCCTGTAGAGGGCTTCGAGTTACCTGATTGTTTTGTGACTGTCGGCATGGTCGGCTTACGTGTTGTTCTCGGTCAGAGACCGTGGCAAACACCGAGCCAACTGCCAGTTCCCCATGCACACTACTCTATACGGTAGTTTATCACTTAAATTGTCAGACTCATCTGGTGGCTTCAGCCACCAGTATTCTCCTTGAGTCTGTATAACTAAGAGCTCCGCTAATTCTACAGACCATCACCGAGTTAGATACCGGCATCGGGGGCACATATCAAAAAAGACTTCACTGATATTTGTTTTTGGTATTAGTGCCTTAATGAAAAGAAAAACCAAGGCCATCGTCGGAATTGGTATTCTACTCATCAGCGGAATCGTTTTTGCAGCGCCAGTAACAGCATCGCCCACAGAGAACGAATCTACCACAGACAACCCCAAGATGGTGGCCGACTATGTTGTCACCATCAATAACGGAGAAATAAAAACGGACTCCACATCACATGAAGAGATCAAACAAGATGTAGAAAAATCGCGTGAGAGCGTAGTTAACCATCTAACGAATACTGAAGGCGTTAGTATCAAGCAAAAGTACTGGATCTCGAATACGATCCAAATCACAGCTGATCTGAACCAGACTTCAGTAGCCACGATCCAGGAGCATCCAGAAATCACTAGTGTCTCTAAAGACCAAACAATCGCCCCACCGGACCAACCAGACCAGCCAGGCGATCTTGCAACTACCGAAGCAACAACTCCTGAGGACGTAACATACGGACTCTCGCAAGTAAATGCACCTGAAGCATGGGAGCAATTCAACGCAACAGGTGAAGGCGTCAACGTAACGGTGATCGACACGGGCGTCGACACCGACCACCCAGATATCACACTCAACGGTGGAGATGCAGCAAACAATTACGAAGGTGGATGGGCGATTTATAACAAGTCTACAACCAACGATAGCACCCCACTCGAACCAGTAGGCACTAACGCGCCAGCACCGTTCGATAGCGACACCGGACTATTTGCTGGCGGCCACGGCACCCACGTCTCAGGGACTGTCACCGGTGGTAATGCAACCGGAACCCACATCGGAGTCGCACCGAACGCCACCCTCCAACACGTCGCCGTCTTCGACACGTACGACGGTGAATACGGAGCCAAAACAAGCGACGTGATCAGTGCAATCCAGTGGGCTGCCACCAACGACGCTGATATTATTTCACTCAGTCTTGGTGGCCCATCCCCCAACTCAGCATACGTTGATGCAGTCGACAACGCCCGCCAACAGGGCATCATTGTTATCTCCTCAGTAGGCAACAATGGAGACGGTTACACAAGCGCCCCAGCCGACATCGAGAGCGTAACCTCAATTGGAGCAACAGACCAAAGCAAACAGATTCCAACCTTCTCCGGTGGCGAACGATTCGACCCGACAAATAAGTACCCAAAGGCGGGGACAGACTGGACTGATCCACAGGTCCTCCCATACATCGTTGCTCCAGGAGATTACGTCAAAAGCGCCGAAAAGGGAACGAATGGCCTCACAGCCAAAAGTGGGACGAGCATGGCAGCCCCACACGTAGCAGGCGTGGATTCGCTCCTCCTTGATAACAACCCAACGCTCACACCCACGGAAATCGAACTCGTCCTCAAGAAGACGGCCTCCGAACCCGAAGCATACTCTGGGCGAGACACCCGCTACGGATACGGGATCATCAACGCAACAAACGCGCTGAAAGCAACCGATCCAAATGGGTACGTGTCGATCACAAACAGCACAGTACCATCAACCGCCACGCCAGCAACCAACGTGACGGTCACTGCGAACCTCACAAACGAGAACCTAATCGGCGTCTCAACAACCCGAAATGTCACCCTCACCCGGAACGAGACCGCTGTCGCTCACAAAGAGATGACTTTCGGCTCAAATGAGACCAGAACTATCGCCTTCAAAGACAACGTTACCGCATCAGAAGTTGGTCCAAAGACGTACACACTCGAAACAGGCAACACCTCAAACCAGTATGCTGTCACCGTTGGTGAGAGCACAGCCGAATTCAACGTTTCGTTCAACACCTCACGGATCAACGACACCCTAGCGACAGATTGGAACGAAACCATCGGACTCACCGTAACCAATGTCGGCGGGCTCGAAGGCACCAGCACTGTCAATCTCTATGCAAACGGAACGCGTGTCAACAGCACCACGACAGAACCCCTCGCTCCAAGCAGCTCACAGCCGCTCAAGTTCACCTACACCCCAACAGGAGACCACACGCCAGTCACCCTAAAGGCAAATACAACGACTAACAGTAGCAATCTCACCCGCGAAGTCGACTCCCTGCCGGAGATCAACATCGCAGCAAACGTCAGTACAGACGTAGGCCAAGGCGAGACAGTCAAATTGAATGCAACCTACAACGTCTCATCGGGGATCAATCGGACGATCACTCCGATCATCGAGCGAGGAGACACGGAGATCTACACAGGCACCGAGACAACTCTCTCAGCGAGTGCAACGAATACGACGACGATCAACACAACCGAACGGCTCCCAACTGGGCTCTACGGGCCGGTGGATTACACCTTCAGCACTCGGAACGAATATGGCACAACGGAAAACGAAACGAAACGGATTACAATCAATAAACAGGCCGCATTCACTGTTACAGGGGTTCTTGGGTCGTTCGATAACGGAAAAATAACCACTACAATCAGCAATGACGGGTCACTCCCAGGAACAAAAGAAGTCCGAGTAACCCAGAATGGGACTGTCATCGGCTCAAAGCAGGTTGAACTATCAGTAGGCGAATCGCAAGAACTCAACCTCGAATTCAAACTAGCTCAATCAGGGCCAAGCCGATTTAGCGTCGAAACAAACACATCCAGCTTGGCTAGAATGGAATCGGTAACAAAGAACTCCGGAAACGGAGGCAACAACGGAGGCGGTGGCGGAGGCGGCGGAGGCGGAGGCGGAGGCGGCGGTGGCGGTGGCGGCGGCGGAGGCGGTGGCGGCGGGGGCGGTGGCGGCGGTGGAACTGCAGGGCCAACAGCAAACCCAACGCCGATCCCAGAGGATGTTAATACCATCATTCGAACGAAAGGAGAAGTCAAAACAACAGGAGATGCAAGTATCGCCCGTCCCGGAACATTCACGATTCGGCCAGCTGTCGAGAAAGTAACGTTCGACGAACCGGGGCTCAATGGTCAGATCGAAGTCAGAGACTACGACGGCGTACCAGAACGTGCAGGGAATCCACCCGGAGAAGTCATCTCAGCTCACGAAGTTACCGTCCCACACGACTACGAAGAGAAATCCGCAACGGTCCAGTTCAACCTCAATCGGATCGAAGATCCCTCCTTCGATATCGAAAGCCTAGATCGAGACCAATTGACTGTCTGGCACGGCGACGACGGAGAATGGACCGCACTCCCAACACGGGCAGTCAACGATACAGGTGAATCACTCGTAGTCGAAGCCGATACCGACGGGTTTTCGCCGTTCGTCATAACCGACGCCACTGAAAAGTCGGGAGAAGCCGGAGACACAGAAGAGAACAATGATCCACAACCAACAACAACAGGCGAGACACCGGGATTCACGGTCGTAACGGCTATCATTAGCATCGTTGTAGTCGTAGGCATGGCCGCCCGGAGGAGAGCATAATATGAACCGAAGAGAAACACTCGCAGTGGTTGGGAGTGCCCTCACTGCAGGGTGTGCAAGCGTCCAAAGAGGCTCACAGGAAGAAATGCAGATCAAAAACGAATCCATAATCGCAGTCGAAGACTTCCCAGTGTATGCAGATGGAGACACCGAGTTTGAAGGCTCAGAAACATTGGCCTCTGAAAACCCAGAGAATAATGAACTCTACATCGCCCACACAGCACAACTCCCCACTCCCGCCCATGAAATGGAATACTCTGTTACTCAAACAAACAGTAACAGTGTAGAGATTGTATACAGTGCAAACTATCAAGGAAGCAACGACACGGAAACCCAGTCAGTTATTCAGCCAACCCCTCATGCGATCCGGCTAGAACTATCGAGTCTCAATGCAGGCTACAACATCACTCTGCAGCCAATCAACGGAAATAGGCTGACGTACACCACAGAAGGCAAAAGGCGAACTGCCCGTTTCGAAGAAGAAAATACCGCATAGAACCTTCACAGAATGTTTTTGTGGGGTTAATAGTGGAGTCGAAATCGAAGTAAGCTAATATCGGAATTCAGCAGTTCAACAAAACTACAACAACTATGTTTAACGCAACAATCGAATACGAGAAGATCAGCGACCTACTAGATTCAATCGACGTACTGGTTGATGAATGCAAACTGCAGACCAGCGAGAATGGACTCGCAATTCGGGCAGTCGACCCAGCTAACGTTGGTATGGCAGACGCATCGTTACACGCAAGCGAATGCAAAGAGTTCGAGGCCAGCGATGGTGTTCTAGGGATTGACCTAGATAAGCTAACGAACTCCGTAGAAATGGGGTCTCAAGGAGATCTAATCCACCTAGAACTCGATCAAGAGACCCGGAAACTCACCATCAAAGTCGATGGGCTGTCATACACGCTTGCGCTCATTGACCCAGACTCCATCCGAGAAGAGCCGGATATCCCGGAACTAGACCTACCAGCCGAAGTTACTATCGAAGGAAGCCAACTCAACAGAGGCATCCAAGCGGCTGATATGGTCGGAGACCATACTACGCTCCTCTTCAACGATGAAGCAGAAGAATTCGAAATCAATGCAGAAGGCGACACAGACGACGTAGACTACACAGTAAAAAGCGACGAAATGATAGATTACACGGCTGGAGAAGCGAAATCTCTGTTCTCAATTGAGTATCTCAAATCGATCAATAAGGCCATCCCGAAAACTGCAGAGATCGTCATCGAGCTGGGTGAATCGTTCCCAATCAAGATTCACTTCGCAACGGACAGTGGGGTGGACGTAACGTATATGCTTGCACCGCGTATCCAAAGCGACTGATAAAATCCACACCACCAGAAGGACAGGTCTAGACAGCCCGTTATCTACTTTCGTACTAAAGCATGAGGCTTGATTCTCCGTGATTTTATACTAACCCCGACTAACCGATATTCACGGGTTCAGATATGACATCAACGCTGACCAAACGGCCACGCTTTCGGAGAATAGCATGAGTGCAGAAGAGAAAACAAAAGTCGGGCCCTCGACCAAACCTAACTTCACCATAGCTGAATTAAAGATCGTTTCCGAACTCCCGTTATTCGTCGAAGGTGTCTATGAGCCCGATGATTTCTATCACCCTTTCAATTATGAATTTGAACCTCCCAAGGGTGCATATCTGTATATCGTGATTACTGAGTGTGACCAATATTACGTTGGTATAACAGAACGACCGTTACAGGACCGATGGAGAGAACATATCGGCATTGAAGTGGAGACCGGTGCTGAATTTCTTAGAGATAAAGAAATATCCTCACTCATCTATGTAACCCAAATCGGCCTCACCAACGCAAAGTATATCGAACATCAAACGGGACCGAAAACATGATCGAGAACGCTGAGGAGCATGGAGTCCCAGTCAAGGTGTTCCGCCTAGATCGGGACTCGGAACGCGAGGTCCTCCTCTCGCACGTCTGAGCGAACAGCTTGCGGTTCTGTGAATTATGTCTGTAGCCTTTTTTCCGGGTGGCGAACCACTACCTCCCGCCGATGCCTCGTTCCCGATGGTCACTCCCCTCCTCGCTCTCAGCCAGTCGCTCGGCTGCGCCACAGCAAGATGTCTAACAGACCTATCCAACAACGAACATTTTTATTTCTCGATTCCATAGTTCCACCATGGCTCGAATGGATCGAATGGACTGGAAAGGCGATCTTCCAGCACTCATAGATTCGTCGAGTGCGATTCGGGGTAATTTGTATACCTCGATGTGGGTGGAAGGAGTCAAGATGAACATGAACGTACTCAACAATTCAGCGTCTCTTGGTTCCTTCAGTGCGATTCGGGGAGATTTATTCTCCTCGGTTAGAGTGGAGGAAATTCGAATGAACGTAGTCGCAGACAGTCTCACTGCGTTCAGTGGTTCCTCCAGTTCCGACCAAGGTAATTTGTATTCCTCGGTTGGGGCAGAGGGAGTCAAGATGAACATGAACGTACTCAACAATTCAGTGTCTCTTGGCTTCTTCAGTTCGATTCGGGGAGATTTGTTCTCCTCGGTTGAGGTGGAGGAAATTCAGATAAACATGATCGCAGATCGTCTCACTGCGTTCAGTGGTTCCTCCAGTTCCGACCAAGGTAATTTGTATTCCTCGGTTGGGGCGAAGGGGAGACAAGATGGACATGAAGACATGTTCAATTCAAATCTCCCTCTTGCAGTCGATACAACAAAAGTGATTCATCATGTCCGATAACAACACTTCCAACGCTAGTACCGATTCCAAAAATGAAAACACGGAGTTGCATTGTGAGCGTTGTCGGGAGGAGATTCTGAAAGCGTTGTACCAGTTGAATGTGGAAGCGAAGAAGTACGCGGATGGTGCTGCTTCTGCGTATAATTCGGGGATGAAAACGGTTGCGAGATCCCGGAGTCTTCGGAAGAAATCATTGTATGGTTTG
>Ga0306907_1000677_pt1 | contig 13641 bp, 14 predicted proteins | sample AntRauTorcE11898_FD_190415 | JGI IMG/M metagenome (GOLD analysis project Ga0306907, IMG submission 190415) | Saline lake microbial communities from Rauer Islands, Antarctica - Metagenome Torckler E11 #898 (v2) (version 2) | ecosystem: Environmental > Aquatic > Non-marine Saline and Alkaline >... | reverse complement strand
CCGGCTTGATGTATCCGCTGGCGTGGTCGGCCGTAATACCGCTCTCGTACTTCGCCTATTCAACGCCCAGTTATACCGAAAATTTGTGGTTGATAGCGGCCGAGTATCTCATCGTTGCCGGAGTGACTATATTCGATTTTTATTACCGAAAGGAACTTCGGGGGCAAAGTTTGGTAAGAATATTTGGCGAAAATCACTCGTTGAAGAATACAGATTAGGAACTGATTTTCCTTTAATTTGCGCAAGTTAAAAATAATAAGAAGACTAAGCTTTGAATATGAAAAAAGGACCCACCCCTTAATCCCCTCTTGCCGCAGGCATTCCTTCGGAGTAAGAGGGGAGACGGATTGTCTCCGCCAGCTGGCGGAAGGGGTGCAGGGGTGGGTTTGATAGTAATAAATAACTTTACTAAGAATTATTTAAATCCAAATAAATAACGCCTTAATAGTATTAATTAAATCCTAAAATGATGCGATTATTAATTTATATATTTTGTTTTTTTACTGTAACGGCCTGCGCGGGTGATGGAGACCAAGCGTACTCGGCCCAAGCTGTACAAACCGAAAATGAGGAGCAAATGAATGCGATGGATAAATTTTTCGACAAAGCAGACGCTTTTCTCAGCGATAATATCAAAGACGGCAAGGTGCCCTATAAAGCTATCAAGCAGGAGCCGGCCGAGCTGAACGAGCTGGTGAAAATGATCGGCAATGTTTCATTGGAAGATGCTTCCTCGACTGAAAAGAAAGCGTTTTACATCAACACCTATAATATTTTAACCATTAACTCCATCATTGAAAACGGTATTCCTTCATCACCGATGGATATCAAGGGCTTTTTTGATACCATTAAGCATCAGGTAGCAGGCCAACAAATGACGCTCGACGAGGTTGAAAAGGGTACCTTGTTTCCCGAATTCGGTGATGCCCGCATGCACTTTGCCTTAGTATGTGCCGCTCTCGGATGCCCGCAACTTCAGCCCGAAGCGTATAAGCCCGGCAAGCTGGATGAGCAGCTCAATCATGCCACCAAAGAAACACTGAACCGCGACTATTTTATACGGGTTGATGATGATGAAAAAGCGGTACGAGTTTCGCAGCTGTTTAAGTGGTACAATGATGATTTTCTAAAAGAGGCTGATTCCGTACGGGCCTACATCAATCAATTCCGCGATAAAAAGATCCCATCCAATTATACGGTTGAGCACTACGACTATGATTGGAGCCTGAATGACGTGGAAGGGTAGAACGAACTTGTCATTCCGCATCACGACCATAGTTGCTCCTTTAAAGGATCTGGAATCTCGGACAAGCCCATGTCATTGATAAAATTTCGTAGTTGTACTAAAATATCATGCCGTTTGAGATTCTGTCCAAAGAACTTCCTGGGAGAAACAAGCCAGCCGGCACAATTTTGAACCAATAAAATTATATGAGCAATTGGTGATCAGCTATCGGTAGTTCCGGGTGGTTACCACTGCTTTGAGCCGGGTATGCCTTTAAAGGGACCCACCACCTCCGGAGTGATCCATCCTCCATAGTATTTCCCCGGTTGCGGTTTCACTTTGTGTGAGCCTACAAAACAAGCATCAACTTTGTGTGCGTTAAACCCTATATAATGCTGGATATCACCGTAGCCCGTCCACGGTTCCGGATAACTCCAGGCAGCGTTTTCCACGTATCGATCATCTACCCGGATGGACCAGAAATTTGCTATCCCCTTCCATTCGCAAAGCGTTGTATGTTCACTGGGCTCCAGATACTGGGTTTGCACATCATCGAGAGGCATATAGTACACCGGCGGGCTCGAGGTTTCCAAAACCCGATATGCGCCGATGCTATTTACGAGGATACATCCGTCATGTTCAATACGTATCCGGCGGTCTTCCCGCTCTATAATGGGCGGACGCGGGTAATCCCATACAGATTCCTGGCCCGGACCGATTTTTTCAATGTTCGCCGGCCGTTCACGCTTTTTTGTTCGCAACCGTTTTACTTTTTCCCTTAACTCTTCAGGGACTTTGGGTAAATTCATAAGGTGATAGCTGTAAAATTTTGGATTAAACAAAAAAACTGGCTTGTTACACTAAAAAGTAATACCTAAAGCTATTTCAAAAAATCTCATATGAAACTTACCAACCCGCTATAAAACCCCGGCCGCTGCAAACGCTTCACCGGCGGTCCAGATGGCTACACCGAGCAGTACAACGTCTTTGAGCAGAAACTGCCCCGGAGTAACCGACAATGCGGGGAATCCCAGGTTTTTTTCCCAGCCCGGCGTGGTAAATATATAGCTTAAAGTTATTAAAAAAGTTATGATTGCCATGAGGCTGCCCACGCCAGACCATGCGGGTGCCACCGGCCGCAATGCTATTAAAAGCCCGGTAATAAGTTCTATAACCCCTATCAGTTTTGCAACGCCGGTAACGCTCATCACCTTGTACAGCCAACCCGTGAAAGGGCTATTTTCCGCAAGCGGTTTTATGCCTTCTGCCTCTACTTGAGTGAATTTCATTCCGCCGATCCAGAGAAGAACCAAAACCAGTCCGTATCGGATGGCAATAACTCCAATTTCTGTCAATATATTTTCCATGATAAATATTTAGGGGTTAAGATTAAATAAAAAAAGCACTTTTTAAATTGAAATGGTGTTTTACTCAGTAAAGTCATCCCCCTATTCACGAAAAAAGCACGTGAATTTCCCCTTCGAAGGGGGGACACAGGGGGATGGCCTAATCATAAATGTAGCCTTAAATTATAGAATCTAACATCAACTTTATTTTTCAACCGCACAGTGTATTACAGTATTTAAATTAAATTGTTAGTTCAATTTGTCTGTACAAAAAAAGCCGATGATTCGTTTCACAACCACCGGCTTTTTGGAAATAATTATTTGGCTTCGATTAAATTGCAGCGATACCAATAACCGCGGCCATATCACTTGGGTCGTGCGCTTGCACGGTTTGGATAGACGTAAGGCTTCCGTCGTCGCCAATGTCAAACACCTCAATGGTACCGTTAAAGGAATTTATATTGTAAAGATATTCGCTGTCGCTGCTTAATGCGAGGTCTGCAGTTCCCTGTTCGGTAACTGCTGCATCGGCCTGAAGTATTTGCAGATCACCGCTATCCGAAATACTATAACTTGATATACGGGGTGTGGGATTAAAGAAACTTGATGCAAACCCAACATTTCCGTCATCTGTGACAACAAACCAGTAGGTATCGGTTCCGCTATTGTCAACTGACTCGCTGGTAGCATTAAGCGTGCCGTCGCTATTAACGGTATAGGCAGCGGCTGCACCAAGCATGGGTCCGTCAAACTGTTCGGTAGTTAGCAGAAGGCCATCATCCTGGCGGGAAGGTAAAGCCAAATGGTCCCTGGCCGGTACCATCCATTATGCGTTGATTTCCAAGCGTACCGTCGCCATTTACGTTAAAGGTAACAATCACACCTTCATCTCCCGCAGGAGCTTGGTTGTTATCCAGGCCGGGCTGAACGGCTGTACGTTCGGTTACTACGAGTACGTCGCCGGATGGATTAAACGAAACCTGTGCACAGCCGGAGAACGAATCGCCGCTAAGCTGTTGTGTAGAATTCGGAATGGGATCAAGCTGGCCGTCACCGCTAACCGTAAAACCGGTAACAGAAGGTAAGCCTCCCGTAGTACAGTTAGGTGCAATCACGTTGCCGTCATCATCAAAAAGATCATCCTCGGTTTCTCCGCTGTGCAGTACACTTGGCAAAACTACACTAACCCGGATGCGGATGTAAAATTTTATTACGGTTACGGCCCTGCGTTAGATATAGGCTATCAACGTTCGGAAGAAAACGATGGTCCGGATCGAATTCGAAAATCAACCAATGTAGGCATCGGAGGAATTGGATATGCCGGCGTTGAATGGTTTTTCCAGCAATCGATGAGTATCCACGCTGAATACCAGGCAACGGCACAGTTTAGCTTTCAAAAAGATGATACCAAAGTTGATAATGGCGATGATGTAGGGAGAAGCATCCGTCAGTTCTCACTGGGCGGCAACGGGGTACTTTTTGGCGTCTCGGTCTATTTTTAAACAGAAATTTCTTACAGGTTTTTTTAAATCTGCCGCGTTTTGATTCAGAAAAAATGCAGAATAAATCAGGTGCGGAATGCGGGCAAATCAGCTTCAATGAGGGTGCGTTTTTCCTCAAGATCTTCAGGTAAACATAAAGTATTTCCAAGGGTTTCGGCATCTTCATCAACGGTAAAGCCGGGGCCGTCGGTGGCAATTTCAAAAAGGATACCGCCCGGGCCGCAAAAGTAAACCGATCGAAAATAAGTACGGTCTTTTACCTCGGTGAGGTGGTAGCCTATTTCGGTGAGTTCTTTGCTTATGCGCGATTGCTCCTCCTCGTTTTCAGCACGAAATGCTACGTGATGTACCGTTCCTTTGCCGGGCCGCCCGTTGAGCTGGGCCTTATCAATAATTTCTACAACGGAACCCATGGCGTTGTCTGATTGATAGAACAGCCGGTCGCCACCGCGACCCATTTCTTTGAATCCCAACGATTCGGATAGCAGTTGGCCTGTAGGGCGGTAATTCTCTTCGGCCAACGTTACGCCATAGAGACCGCGAATGGCATACTCGGCAGGAATGCTTCCGCTACTTTGGGCTGAAATATCATTTGCTTGAGGGTCTGCAATGAGTTCCAAATGGAGTCCATTGGGATCTTGCAGGCCAATCACCTGGTGCCCAAATCGGTCAAACGGCTCCATAAATTCAATGCCGTTGTTGGTGAGATAGTCAGTCCAATAGGAGAGCGCATCAGTTGGTATAGAAAATGATACCGCTATGGCTTGCCCGCGTGCAGGATCACCCTGTTTAAATTGCGACCACGGGAAAAAGGTCAGAATACGCCCGGGCGTTCCGGTGGCATCTCCGTAATACAGATGGTACATGGAAGGGTCGTCATAGTTGGCGGTTTTTTTTACCAAATGCAGCCCCAGCAGACCGTTATAGAAAGTATAATTTTGCTGTGGGTCGCCGGCTACAGCCGTTATGTGATGAAGGCCGGATGAGTGGGGCATAATATTCGAATTATTCCTTGTTTTTATATTCACCGGGTCCTAACACAAAGCTTCCCAAAGAATCCACGAAGTTGCACTAAGAACTCTGTGAACCTTTGTGTCTGCTTTGTGCTTCTCTGTGTAATAGCCTTTGCAGGAAAACTAAGGTATAAAATGCTATGCTACCTCATTCTTTTTTGTTTCATCTTCCATAAACGGGTAATCCGTATAGCCTTCTTTGTTGCCACCATAATAGGTTTCGGAATTGGGCTCATTTAAAGGAGCGTTAACGGCAAAACGTTTAGGTAAATCAGGATTAGCCAGAAAAAGCTGCGCATAGGCCACCAAATCAGCATGGTCTTTTTCAAGGACTTTATTGCCCGATTCTTTGTCGTACCTGCCGCAGGTGATGAGCGTCCCATCATAGACGGTACGAAAGTAGGGAGTAACTTCGCTCAGATAATTATCCAGCTCACTGACATCAGTCAGCGGTTCAACCAAGTGCAGGTACGCCAGATCAAAATCATTCAGCTGGTTAATCACGTAAGTGAAGGTATGTTTGGCATTGGAGTCGTACATGTCGTTAAACTCTCCGCTGGGCGACAGGCGAATGCCCACCTTATCCGATCCGATGGCATCGGTTACGGCCTCCGTGACTTCAAGGGCAAAGCGGGCACGGTTTTCTACACTACCGCCGTATTTATCATTCCGCCTGTTGGTTGAATCCTGGATGAACTGGTCGATGAGATAACCGTTGGCGCCGTGAATTTCTACTCCATCAAAACCCGCTTCCATTGCGTTGCAGGCGGCCAGGGCGTAATCTTCAATAATGTTGGGAATTTCGCCAGTCTCGAGTGCGCGGGGTTCTACAAAATCTTTCATGCCTTCCGGGGTGAAGGCTTGGCCTTCTGGCTTAACGGCTGAGGGTGCCACGGGCAGATCGCCGTCATGAAAGTAAGGATGCGAAATACGACCCACATGCCAAATTTGGGCGAAGATGCGGCCGTCATCTTCGTGGACGGCATCGGTTACTTTTTTCCAGCCCTCAAGCTGTTGGTCGGAGTGAATGCCGGGCGTCCATGGGTAGCCCACACCTTGCTCCGAAATTTGGGTACCTTCAGAAATGATAAGTCCTGCCGAAGCCCGCTGCTTGTAATATTGGGCGTTGAGGTTAGTAGGGGCATTGCCTTCACCGGCGCGGCTGCGCGTCATGGGCGCCATAATTATGCGGTTGGGCAAATCGAGATGGCCTGAAGTGAACGATGTCAATAGTTTATTTTCTGTTTTGCTCATTGCTAAAGTGCTTAAAAGTTCGTGATCTAATTTCATCAATTAGTTTAATGTTAAATTAATTACTAAGAAAATATTTTATCCTTATGTCCAGTATTGATTTTGATGAAGAGGGATTTGGTGATCGGGTTTTACAAATCCCATATTCTTTTGTGTCATCTCGATCCGCCGGCTGGCGGGGAGAGAGCTTTGTTAAATTTATTCAATCAAAGATGTAGTTATTAAAATAAAGAGTTCTCTTTGCGCTTTGCTCCGTTTGAAATGACAGGTTCACTACATCGAGCGGTGATTTTCGGCACGTTCCTTCATAGCATCAAGCGAGCCTGCCAACTTTTTATCCACTTTTAACGGCTCGTTGATATTGGTTTTAACCATCTCTTTCTGTTTTGAGCCGCCCAGTATCACTTCAATCTCTTTGTTAAGCAAGCCGTTAATGGAGGCTTTGGCAACATCCTGTGGATCATCCATGTCGCCCATATTAGCTGTTTCCATCATGTCGGTATCGGTAGCCGTGGGATAGACCGTCATAACATGAATTGGATAATTCGCGAGCTCCCGACGCATACCTTCAGAAAAATGCTTTACAGCTGCTTTTGTGGCTGCATACACACTGTAATACGGCATGGCAATATAGCCGAAACCGGAAGAGATATTCATGATGGCTCCATCCTCGGTTTCCTTAAGCAGGGGCAAAAAATGCTTCGTCAACAAAATCAATCCGGTCACATTCACATTTACCATGTCATTGATGTCATCATCACTGATATCGCCCAACTGCCCGGCACTTACCACCCCGGCATTGTTGATAAGCATATCCAGGGCGCCCCATTCATCGGTTACTTTTTGGGCCGCTTTTTTGATATCATCAAGTTGGGACACATCCCCCTGAACCGTCAGAAATTGCGCGGATGGGAAAGCATTTTCCAGGTCATCCAGTTTTGCGGCGGTTCTTCCCATTACTGCTATCTGGTTGACGCCCTTTTGGGTGAGTTGTTCAATTATTGCTTTGCCGATGCCGGCACTGCCGCCGGTGATGAAAACTTTTTTGTTTGATAGGTCCATAAAGATACCTCTTCGATAAATTTAATTTTTGCCAATTTGTTTAATGTTAAATCAATTCGGTTAAAAATCATTCCATTTATAATCTTTCCATTATAGAGTATAGATTAGCTTTTACCGTAAACAGTTGCAATTGCCCCTCGGGTGACCGTATTTTCTGCCGAAATCAGATACAAAATTTGATTCGCAATCTCTTCGGGGGTGGGCCACTTGTTGAAATCAGCCTCGGGCATAGAATCACGATTAGCCGGAGTATCAATGGTTGAAGGTGCCACGGCGTTTACCAAAATATCATCCTCCACTACTTCGGCGGCCAGTGATTGCGTCAGTGCAGCAACACCGGCTTTGCTAACCGTATAAGGAATCATGCCCGCGCCTTGCCGCGGTTCCAGTCCCGGTCGTGAAGCAATATTGACGATACGTCCGCCGCCATTATGCATGTGGCCGGTCGCCGTTTTGCAGGCATTGAAACAGCTCACAAGGTTCATGTTGATCTGCTTCATAAAATCATCTTTGGTGATGTCATCAATGCCGCCCATCCCAAAGCCCCCGGCAATATGCACCGAGCCCCAAAGCGTTCCGTTTTCTTCAATGGCTTTGCTGTAGAAATCCCGGGTGGTTTCTTCATCGGTGAGATCAACCTCAATTTGGATATAGAGGTTTTCATGGCTTTCGTGCTCAAAGTTTTCCAGTTCTGATTCATCGAAACAAGGGATACTGCAGCTTGCGCCGGCTTCCAGTAATTTGCCAACTACGGCTTGGCCCAGCCCACCTGTTCCGCCGGTAATTATGATGTGTTTATTGGTAAAGCTGAGTTCCATAATATTTTTTAGTTAGATTTGGATTATCAATTTATATAACAAAATAACTCCGGTTTTTGTTTGGTAAATAAATTTAACCTGTGTTTTTCTTTGCGTAACTTTGTGCTTCTTCGCGAGACTTTGTGGTATAGCCGGTGAATAATTGTTACACGAAGTTGCACAAAGCACTCACTAAGTTACACTAAGATTTAAGCACATTTTTTCTATGAACATTTTTAGCATCATTATTCTGGTTACCCTGGCGGTTGATTTTATCCTCAACCTGGTAGCCGATTTATATAATATCAAATCGCTTGACCCTCAACTGCCGGATGAATTTAAGGGCATTTACGATGAGGAGACGTACCGCAAGTCGCAAGAATATACCAAAGTCACCACCCGCTTCGGCATCTTAACGTCAATCTTTAGCCTCATTCTGTTACTCGTTTTCTGGTTTGCGGGCGGCTTCAATGGGCTGGATCAAATCGTACGCGGCTGGGAGCTGGGCACCATCTGGACGGGCTTGGCATATATAGGCATTCTCATCCTTTTCAAAACCATACTGTCGCTGCCGTTTAGTATCTACTCTACTTTTGTGATTGAAGAACGCTTTGGCTTCAACAAAACCACGCCAAAGACCTTTGTGCTGGATATGATGAAAGGCCTCGGTCTGGGCATCGTACTTGGCGGTCCGCTGCTGGCGGGCATCCTGGCTTTCTTTACCTACATCGATCAATACGCGTGGCTGTACGCCTGGGGCGCCGTTACGCTATTTACATTGGTGATTCAGTTCATTGCCCCGCGATGGATTATGCCGCTCTTCAACGATTTTGAGCCACTGGAAGAAGGCGATCTACGAGCCAAGATTAAAGATTATACCGATGGCGTAAATTTCGAAATGGAAGGGCTGTATGTGATGGACGGCTCCAAGCGCAGCAGTAAATCCAACGCTTTTTTCACCGGCTTCGGTAAAAATAAGCGCATTGCCCTGTTCGATACGCTGATTGAAAATCACTCCGACGATGAATTAGTTGCCGTGTTGGCCCACGAAATCGGTCACTACAAGAAGAAGCATATCATCCAAAATATGTTTGTTAGCGTACTACAAACCGGGGTAATGTTTTGGCTGCTTTCGATATTCCTTGATTCACCCGGCTTGTATGAGGCTTTTTACATGGTTGAGCCCTCGGTGTATGCGGGACTCATTTTCTTTGGCATGCTGTATGCGCCCATTGATATGATTCTCTCTATGGTGATGCAGATGGTCTCCCGCAAGCACGAATTCGAGGCGGATGAATACGCTTCTACCACCTTCAAGCAGGAGCCGATGGTGCAGGCGTTGAAAAAACTTTCCAAAGATAATTTATCAAATCTCACCCCGCACCCATTTTATGTATTTTTGAACTACTCGCATCCACCGGTGCTGCAGCGCATTAAAGCGATACGGAAAAGTTAACCGCTGAGGTCGCGGAGGAGCGCAGAGGAAAAAAGGTAAAAGATATTTTCGTCTGGCGACTGGTTCTGTCGTCCGACGAATAATACAAGCGAAAAAAATATTTCCGGTATAACTCACAACCAATTTATTGGTAAGGTAATAATGCAAAAAGTAGAAAAATACCATAGCCGTCCCATACGATTTCTCGAAATATGGCAAATAGATAACTGGGATCTAAAAGTATATAGCATTACGTACGGTGTTTCATCGCTGGATGAAAACCTGATCAAAGAAGCGAGGAGAGTCATAGAAAAGCGACTTGCGGATAGCGCTGAACAGACCAATCACTTTAATATGGGTTTCGTGGGTATTCATCAGGGAAAAACAGGAAACTTTGTTTTTGTGGATTGGTGGGCAGACGAAAACGAATTGCATCATCATGTGTATGTGTCATCTTCGACTCAACCTGACGAGCTAAAATATATTACACCGACGGGGCTATCGGCATGTGCGTGGGATTTGTTTCTTATTGGTCACGAGCGCGATGCGTGGGTTAAACATATTCTAATGAAAGCTGAGACCCCTGATTTTGAAGGTTATTTAGCTGCAAGAATGAATAAAGACGTGTAAAAAAATCCGAATGCTCTTTAATATTTTTCATTGCAGTCAAAATTTATATTAGGGATGCAAATCCACAGCTAATTTCCGACCTTAGCCTAAAGCCAATTAAACAACTTACGTTATGCGTATAGAAACCAAAGCCATCCACGCCGGATTGGATATTGAAAACGATTCCAAAGCCATTGTCCCGCCTATTCATACCTCCACGGTTTTTGAACACAGCGAGCAAGGTTTTCAGGAAGGCGACTTAAATTACACGCGTTATTCTAATCCCAACCGTTTGCAGTTGGAGGCCCTGCTGGCTGAGTTAGAAGGAGGCAAGGCCTGTGCGGCTTTTTCAGCTGGGGTAGCCGCGGCAACCGCCGTTTTTCAGTCGCTGAAACCTGGTGATCATATCTTGGTTCCTTCCGATGTGTACGCCGGCAATCGCAACCTGGTGGAAAAAGTGATGCAGCCATGGGGTCTTGAAGCCGATTTTATTGACATGACAAGTGTAAAAAATATTGAAGAAGCGTTCAACGAAAACACCCGTCTTATATGGATTGAAACGCCCTCTAATCCCATGATGAACATCACTGATATTGAAGCCGTATGCGATTTGGCCCAAAAAAATGACGTTCTCACTTGCGTGGATAACACCTGGCCGACACCTATCAACCAGTTGCCTTTAGAATTGGGCGCCGATCTTGTGCTGCATTCTACTACTAAATATTTTGGCGGACACAGTGATATTCTGGGCGGGGCCATTATTGCAAAAGAAGCGGATGATTTTTTTGAACGTATTCGCGAAATTCAGCAGTTAGGCGGCGCGGTGCCATCACCCCGCGACTGCTGGTTGCTCTGCCGCAGCACCCGCACGCTCCCGTACCGCATGCGCGGGCATAACGAGCATGCTGCATACCTGGCTAAGTTCTTACAAAATCACCCCAAGGTAGAAAAAGTATTTTATCCCGGATTGGCGACCCATGCCGGTCACGAAATCGCAAAAAAACAAATGTCCGACTTTGGCGGCATGATTTCATTCTTAATTGCCGGCAATGCCGAGGAGGCCCATCAAATTGTGGCCGGTTCAACACTTATCAAGCGGGCTACCAGCCTGGGCGGCGTGGAAAGCACGTGGGAGCACCGCCGCAGCAGCGAGGGCGAAGGCTCAATCACTCCCGAAAATCTCATTCGTATCAGCGTAGGGCTGGAGCACCCGGATGACTTGATGGAAGATCTGGAACGGGCGTTAAAAAAATAGCTATGAGCCGTCAGATGACTTAGAGTGATCTGACGGTTAAATTTAAGTTAAATGTGTAGGACCGTATTCTACATAAAACAGGTGCACTCTTTCCTATTTATTTTAATCGGTATTTGTACGATCTATGTATTCATTACGGCAGTCCTTGATCATATCAATTGGCTGGCAGGGGTTACATTTTCAGTTGCCGTAATCGAGCTGTTAGTTTTGGTTTTTAATGAATGGCGCTGCCCGCTTACGGATTTGGCTGAACGAAAAGGGGCCGAAGTAGGCTCGGTGGCTGATTTATTTTTACCCAAGTGGCTCTTCGACCGGCTATTTCCAATCTTTGGAATCACATTTTTTGTTACCTGTCTGTTGTTGGTTTGGCGGGTAGCAGTATAAAATTAAGAAACTATACTACTCATGGTTGCTGTAAAAATTAAGCGGGAGTGATCATGTCTTGCCTGCTGCTATGGTTGGTTTTTCCCATTTATATTTTTTTACCAGCTCATCCAAAGCCGTTCCTGCAATAGAATTGGTATAATGACTCATCGTTTTTACGGCTAATCCTAAAATAACTTCCAATGCCTGTTGCTGGTTATATTCAGCTTCAAAAAATTGATCGAGGTCTGCTTGAGATATCTTTCCTTTTGTTCGGATCAAAGCCTGTGTAAATAAACGTAATGCTTCAAGTTTTGGATCAGAAAGTTTTCCACCTTTCCTCAACGCCTGGACATCATGTGAATTCATCTGAGTTTTTTCTGAAAGGAACGTATGCCAAGGGACACAATAGTTGCATTCATTTTCAAAATTTGCGGTCTGATATACAACTTGTTGTTCAATTTCCGTAAGGCTTGTCTCTTTGAATAAATCCCACAATGATGCATACCCTTTCAATAATGCGGGAGCTGTTGCCATGGTACGCTCAAGATTTGGAATCATTCCACCAAAGCCTTCTTTGACGGACTCCAACATATTCTTGGATGCGTCCGGGGCTGTTTCAATAGTATGAGCAGAAAATTTTTTAATCATTGTATAGTGTTCTCAAGGTTAGTAGATGTTTTGCGTTTATGATTAAGATGCGCGATAGTATCTTTTTTATCTATATTAATAGCGGGGAATCTTGTTCAAAACAATGCCAATGTCTTCTGATGCAAAGATGTCAATTTTTAATGATTAAATGATTGAGACTCAAAAGTTATATCATATAAACAGTTTCGTTTTGAATAACGTTCGTGAGGCATGAAGCTAAAATTCGTTTTCAAAATATGGTGTACTTATGAATATTATATTATTTTGAGAATTTTGCCTTTCGTTAACTGGGGTAACTGAAGGATTGCCATTTTGGGAGGATACGCTTGTATTCAAAGTAGAAGGGAAAATATTTTGCCTTACCGGCATCGATACATTTGCGTTTATTAATGTAAAATGTGATCCGGATAAAGCAGTGCTCTTACGGGAGCAATATGCTGTCGTAACGCCGGGCTACCATATGAATAAAAAGCATTGCCCCGAAGGGATCCCTTCGGGAGAACAGCGTACAAATGGATGGTTCGGTTCCCGACAAGCTGGTAAGGCAGTGGATTAAAGATTCGTATCGTCTGGTGGTGGCCAGCCTGCCGAAGAAAGTACAACAGGAGTTGGGCAATGAAAGGTGAGTGTCTTATCTGTCATTGGCCAGAAAATGGTTAGGATTGATCCAGTTTTTCCTCATCAGTCATCCGCCACAAAACCAGCGCACTTAGCAAAGTCAACCCGGCCTAAAGGTATGATCTTTCCAAAAATTTAGTCGAACTATCTCGGCTAATAATCATGAGTAAATAAGTGATTAAAAAAATGCTTTATGTTTTTGGCTCATCCATAGCATACCGATTCAATGAAAATGCAAGCGATATCGAGGATATCACTCAGATAAAATAAATTTAAACAGTATTACAAGTGACGAATAGTGAGTAAGAAATAAAGTATTATAAAGAAGGTGAGAAAGTAGCGATGTTTACTTTCTACTTGTTACTCACTCTAATCTCTCGCTTGAATCATTTTGATCTAATCCCATTTATTGTGATCTTATCGGAGCTGAAATCCAGCCTCAATGCACAGATTTCAACACTTAATGATTTAATTTTTTTGATATGGCCAAAGTAGATATTGAAATGCCCCAAAT
>Ga0306907_1000675_pt1 | contig 13692 bp, 10 predicted proteins | sample AntRauTorcE11898_FD_190415 | JGI IMG/M metagenome (GOLD analysis project Ga0306907, IMG submission 190415) | Saline lake microbial communities from Rauer Islands, Antarctica - Metagenome Torckler E11 #898 (v2) (version 2) | ecosystem: Environmental > Aquatic > Non-marine Saline and Alkaline >... | reverse complement strand
CGCGGGACGGTCTCCCTGCCGGAGACCGTCCCTCGGAGAACACCCTGTCGTCTGCATTGCTCTACTGTTGGGTCAGGAGCAACTTACGAGAGAGTGGCGAAATCGTTCTGGGGGTAAACACGTACGAGGATCTAAACACTATCGACGGATCGCTCCGGAAAGAGGTATCACATGGGAAAAAGAGCTGGGAATTCATTGAAAAAAGCTTTATCGGCCGCGATCTCCACGATACCGTTTACGTCACCGCGAATCCGTTCTCAACAGACATTCCAGAAGGGACGTTTCACTATGTCAATCACCTGCATGCAGATGCCTGGGACGAACGCATCGGGACAGTCCAACCGGAGGATGTTGTCGAGGCTGCGATCGAGGCTCACAAAAAGTACCCGAACAAGCGTCTCATCATCCACTATATGCAGCCTCACCGTCCGTACCTCGGGGAGACCGGCGAGATGCTCCGTGAACGACTCGATCTCCAGGGCTACGGGCAGCACGACGAAGGTATCCAGATCTGGGGTGCTGTCAAACAGCGCGACGTCACGATCGAGGAAATACGGACTGCGTACACTGAGAGCCTCAAAATTGCGTTGGAGAGCATCGAAAAGTTACTGGGCCAGTTGTCCGGCAAGTCGATAGTGACCTCTGATCATGGAGAGATGCTCGGTGAACGTGTGTTCCCGTTCACAACCCGAGTCTGGGGACACATGGAAGGCTTCGATACACCTACGCTCAGAGAAGTACCGTGGTTAGTAGTCGATTCGACCGATAGACGCAAAATAAACCGCTCTGATCCAATCGAATCGGAAGTATCGCTCAACGAGTCCGAGATAGCAGAACGGCTTGATGCACTAGGCTATACGGATTGAGATATGAGTCTACAGCGGCGGTAAATAATTCCATGAGATTATAACAAATAGATAAATAAGAGTAGTTCGAGCAATTCAACTCAGACAGACAATATGCGTCTAGGCCAAACTTCGCTACTCTATTTTTTATCGAAAATATCTGGCTCATTACTTGGCGCCCTAGCTACAGTATACATCGCTAGAATTCTCGGAGCCGAACCGCTTGGAATCTATCATCTTGTAATTGGTCTCGTTTCTTGGTTCGCTATTCTAGGACGTGTCGGTGTTTCGAAGGCGATTGCAAAGCGCGTGTCTGAGGATTCCGACGAAGGAGAATACGTTGTGGCGGGTACAATCGTGATTTTATTGATGTTCATATTCGTAACTGCTGCAATCGTTCTCTTTCGCGATCAAATAGTTGAATATGTTGGGTATCCCGCTACTGGATACATTATTTTCATACTATTTGTCGTGCTACTAAATGGACTTGTAAATTCACTACTCACTGGTCTACACCTTGTTCACATAAGTGGAATTCTGTCCCCTCTGCGGACGGGAGGGCGCGCACTTTCTCAGGTTTTGCTTATTATTGCCGGCGCTAGTACTGCAAGCTTGTTTATTGGACATCTTGTTGGCTACCTCGTTGTAATCGGCATTGGGATCTACTATGTTATGCGAAACGTCTCGGCGCTATCTCGGCCGAACCGGACTCATTTTGAAGGTCTGTTTGACTTTGCAAAGTTCTCTTGGCTCGGAAGCCTCCAATCCCGGATGTTCAGTTACACCGACATTGTTGTCCTTGGATTTTTCGTCTCATCTGGACTAGTTGGTGTCTACGCCGTTGCTTGGAACGTGGCGCACTTTTTTATTCTTTTTAGCGGCGCGCTCAGCACGACGTTGTTTCCCGAAATGAGTTCGATATCTGCACAGAATGATTCGCAGGCTGTGGAGCGTATCGTTGAACAGTCACTCTCGTTCGGAGGTCTCTTCCTCATCCCTGGATTTCTCGGTGGGGCGATTCTCGGAGAACGGGTACTACGGATCTACGGCCCCGAGTTTCCAAAAGGTGCAACAATTTTGAGTCTCCTAATTTTGGCAAATCTATTTATGGGTTATCAGGACCAACTTCTGAACACCCTGAACGCTATCGACCGCCCGGAGCTCGCTTTTCGGGTCAATGTTGTCTTTGTTGGTGCGAATCTCTCGCTCAACGTTGTCCTCATTTATTTATATGGATGGATCGGTGCCGCTATCGCAACAACAGTTTCAGTTGCGATCAGTTTGATTCTGGCTTATTGGCACGTCAATTCGATCATTGAATTCGATACTCCTGTTGGAGAGTTTGCGAGACAGTGGTTCGCTGCAACGCTCATGGCAGGGGTAGTCTACGGAGGACTGCAGGTCGAAAGCACGTATCGTATTTTACGTCATAACGTGGCTACAGTGTTATTTTTGGTCGGTATCGGCGCTGGAGTATACTTTATTTGTTTGTTCTGGCTGTCGGCAGAGTTCCGCGAGGCTGTGGATCGTAATTCTCCTGTTGACCTCCCATTTGCTTCCCGGTAAACTAAGAGGTCAGTATGTCGAATCAGTACTCAGTGGTTAGATAACATCTGATTACGGTTCTCACAAAGTCTCTCATGGTATATTTGGTGAAGATATTTACCGAGGTACAGATAACGAAGAGCCATGCAAGCAGTCGTACTCGCCGCGGGCAAGGGCACACGCCTCCGACCGCTCACCGACGACAAGCCGAAGGTGCTCGTCGAGGTCAACGGCACACCGCTCATTCAGGACGTCTTCGACAACCTGATCGACTCGGGCGCGACGGAGCTGATCGTCGTCGTCGGCTACAAGGCCGAACAGATCATCGATCGCTACGGCGACGAGTATCGCGACGTGCCGATCACCTACACCCACCAGCGCGAGCAGCTCGGCTTGGCGCACGCCATCCTCCAGGCAGAGCCCCACGTCGACGGCGACTTCATGCTCATGCTCGGCGACAACGTCTTCCGCGGGAACCTCGGCGACGTCGCGAGTCGCCAGAAAGAAGATCGCGCCGACGCCGCGTTCCTCGTCGAGGAGGTCCCCTACGAGGAGGCGTCTCGCTACGGCGTCCTCGACACCAACGAGTACGGCGAGATCACGGAAGTCGTCGAGAAGCCGGACGACCCGCCGAGCAACCTCGTGATGACCGGCTTCTACACGTTCACGCCCGCCATCTTCCACGCGTGTCACCTCGTCCAGCCCTCCGACCGAGGCGAGTACGAACTTCCCGACGCGATCGATCTCCTCATCCAATCCGGCCGCACCATCGACGCAATCCGGCTCGACGGATGGCGGATCGACGTGGGATTCCCCGAGGACCGCGACCACGCTGAGGAGCGACTCGACGAGCTGGCCGACGCCGACGGGAACGCGGAGACGGACGCAGATGACGACGCTGACGAAGCGGTCATCGACGGGTAGAATCCGACTACGGCGGGAAGTGATTACGGAGATGGATCGATCTGCATCCTCACTACGAGTAACCGAACTCACACTCTTCCTACCCTAACGACACCTACTCCGGAGATCCAGACAACCCCGACGACGACTCCCCCGACGACGTCGACCCGGCGTACATCGAGTGTCCCTTCGACGGCTACGTCCACGACACGATGGCCGACGCCTCGGCCTTCCGTGCCGCCACCGGCTGGGAGCCCGAGATCGACTTCGAAGAGGGCGTCGAGTTGGTGTGCGAGCCATATCGAGAGCAGTAACTGGTGACCCATCGCCGGATTCGATCACCCGGGATTCACTCGGTACGAGGGGTGTCTCCGTTGGGCTGTCATCCTGATTCGGGGCGGCATGTCCGGCAAAAGTACATTCGGTATGGAGTGTGTCTCACTGGGCCCGAGCTGCTCTACACAACTCTGAAATTGCTGATAAGACCCACGGGGGAGATGAATGGATCAGCGTCGTCACCACCGTCACGTCGTGTCCAATCATCACCTGATCCCAACCCACCGCATGGATGTGGTACTGTCCGTCGCCGTTCGTGTCTGAATCTAACCGCTGAGCAGCGTAGAGTCAGAGAGTATTACCCAACACAACGAGGACTCAGTGCCGAGATTGTTGGGTAACTACTTCTCACACGCATCCATCTCACGAATTCGTCACACACTACTCACGCTATTTTTACGATGAGGTGTGTAAATACGACCAACACCACCGGAAAATATATAACAATGTTCCTTGTTAGCGAGTGTGTATCATCAACAATAGCCAAGAAAGATCACCCAGTATGGACGACTACGAGCACAACCCGCACCAACGTCAGCAAAAACCACTGCCAGTGGCTCGAAAACGTTGCCGCCACTTCCCGCTCCGTCGGGGTCAGGATACAGGACTGTCGAGACACAGTGACAACCCCATCACCCACCATCCACGGCGTGAGCGGCCTCGCACGCAGACAGACGACGCGTGGTTGCAACCCCTGAGACGACGATCCACTGGGAGTTCCGATCGGGTGTCGGCGGCCACTGTCAACACCCACGGACCGCCCGCAACACCACTAACTGATCCGCAATGTCCCACGATACCCCTCCCGTTGACACTGACTGCCGTACCGATCACGAGTCACCCCTGACCGGCACCATCCCGCGACAGGCCGCAGTCATCGTTGTCCTCCTAAGCCTGTTCGCTGTTGAGCCCGTCGCCGCGCAAGACAACGCAGTCTGTAGCGCCGATAACCTCCCAAGCATGATTGAGGGGTTCTTCCAGTTGACAACCGCCCTCGGAATTGTCGGGCTCGCGATCGTCTGGCAGGCCGACTCACTCATCGAGATGTTCACACTGCAGCAAGAACAAAAACGGGGACTCAAACAGCACAAACGCTCTGCGATGAAGTCTGCGGTCGTCCTTGTCGTCCTTGGGCCACTGTACACAGTCGCCGGATCGATGATGGGGCTCCCGCTGGCAGACTGCGTCGATCTCGTCCCCTGGTGACCACCACACGAGTCTATCAGACGCTCCATGTCCCTCCACGCGCGCTCCGTGTTCATGGCCGGGTTGCTCATGGTGAGCCTCGTCACCGGGCTCGTCACCGCAGACCCGCCACGACCAGGCACGGAAGACAACGGCCTCACAGAAAATGAGTCGGCCACGCTGTGGTCGCGTGATGCAGACAGCTACATCAGCCAAGAGGAGTACTACCAGCGACACGGTGAGAACCGCTCTGCGGTCCATCAGGTTGCGAACGGGACGGACGTGACGTTCAAACGCCCACCAGACACGGCGGCGACGTGGACGCGCAACGACTTCGAGGATCTCGACGCCGGCGAGGCAGAGACAGCCGTCCATCCGCCGCACGCAGACCTCGAGGACGGCGTCTTCATCGAGGATGCCCACGCCACGATCTTTGCGGTCCAGCCCTCGACACGCGGGCATCTCGAATCCGGCGAGACGCCGTTGTACATTGCGCCGAACGGGACGCTGCGAGGGCTTGTCGATTATCGAGTTCGGGTCTCGGACGGGAATTCTTCGCAGAACACGACGACAGAGTGGTCGCTCACTGATCACGAGATCGACGAGGTCCGAATGAAGATGGACGGCGAGACCATCACCGAACAGGATGGCTCCCAAACGCCAGCGCTCGACTACCAGCTCGAAGATGGCGGGAGGACGACGCTCACACTCGAAGCGGAGATCACTGTCCGGCTGCAAAAAGCTGCCCGGAGCGGCAGAAGTGCTCAGCCAAACACCAACGTCACCTACCGGACAGAATCACGTACGGTTTCAGATTCGATCGACGTCGAGGTCTACGACCTCTCGACGGCCGTCTACGAAGCCGAGTACCCTAACGGCGACGCCGGCGTGGCGATCTTCCAAGCTCGACCGTGGCACGGGTACACCCTCACCGCGAACGGTGATACTCGAGTGCGCGGTGTCTGGCGGTTCTACACTGCACGCAACACCAACTGGGACACGCTCGTCCGATCTACCCAAGAGGAGCGCGCCACTGTCGAATCCGATGCGATCCCGGTGTCTGTCCACGCGTACCCCTCACGTATCGGGCCGCGTGTCGAGCCGGTCCGGGACGGACCAGAGATCATCGAGACCTGGGGAGCCCACCGGCCGTCACCGATCGACACCATCGGCGAGCACATCTCGATCGACATTGTCAACGAATCGTACACGCCGACGTACGGCGTCGCCGTCCGAGCGGAACAGATCGATCGTGACGCGTTCAACGTTACCGGAATCGTTCGTGGCGTGAACGCCTCCATCATCGAACCAGAGGGTGGCGCCGAGCGACAGCTCCGCCAGAGTGCTCTCACTGTCGACGTCCGCGAACAGAACCAGTCACAGGCGACACTTCGGATCGAGCTGCGAGAAGCAGACAGCGGCAATCCGATCATGCTTGGTGAGAGTCGCCAACAGCCGATTGGCCGGCCCGCCCGAGATGGGTACATCACTGTCGCCGATCAGCGCGTCGAGACCAACGCCTCCGGCGTGGCGACTGTGACAGTTGATGAACCGGGCATCTACACCGCCCGCTACCATCCGGGCTCGTGGCTGGGACATAATCCGGCGTACGTGAGCGATTCGGCGACGATTCGGTGGCACCCCCTCGGGACGATCGATGGCTGGTTCGCACTCGTGTTCGAAGTTGGCTGGCAACTGCTCCCGTTCTTCGTGATGTTCTACGCCGGCAAGCGACTCCTGCGGATGCTTAGCCCCAAAGATAGCCTTCGAAAGTACCCATGACACAACAGAAACCACACCTCGACAGACGGACCGCCCTCCAAACAGTCGCCGGCACCGCACTCGTGAGCGTGGCTGGGTGTCTGGATGGTAACGTAAGCCCGACCACAGATGGTAGCGAAAGTCCGTCAAGCGGGTCGAGTGTGTTCCAGCAGGTGACCGTTGATGGGACAACACTCGTGGTCGAATTCGCATCAGATTCAGAGCTCGACCAGATCAACCTGATACAACCGAATGGGGAGCTGTTCGGTCAGCGGGAAGTGGCTGCAGGCTCACAGCAGGTGTCCTTCGACCTTGGAACAGCCTACGAGCCAGGCGAGTACGAGGTGTTCGCTCTTAGAGGCGAGGAAGAAGTGGGGGAGATCTCGGCGTCTGTTCAGCCAGATCACCAGATCGTGGAGATGGGAACTGGCAGAAACCAGCCAGAGAAGATGTGGGATGGCTCGGAAGACGAGAGCGAGGAGGAAGCGTTCGTAACACTCAAAAATCAAGGGACAGGTCCTGATGCGGTTACAAAACTGCTCTTCATCGGTGATGTCCCCTACCCGTCCGACGAAGAGGGGACGAATTATGCGGATGACGAAGATGTAAGCGGGATCTATGACCCTGGATCAGATTCGGAAGTTAAACAGGTCACAATCTTCCCCGGAGAACGAGTTACGATATACAGTTCACGTTCACCCTTCGCATTCGTTCCGGGAGCGGGAACGTCCTGTTCGGAGGAGTCGAAGACTGGTGAGTACGACCTCATTCTCGAAACCCGAGTTGGAAGAGATCGAACCATCAAAACGTACGGTATCCAGTATTCAGCGTCTCAAGAATCCAATACCTGCGAAATTTCCATCAACGAGGACTAATCATGGTAAATCTAATCGACATCGTTCTGGAGGGGTTCAAAGAGGTCGTCGATTGGGTAATCAGCCTCTTCATGGACGGGCTGCGATCAGGCTACGAAATCCTCTCCGAGGAGATATTCGGGACACCTACACCAGAGACCGATGGTGCATTTGTCTTTGGCAATCCCAATAACGCTCCTTGGCCTGTGATTCAGGATACACTGGTCGGTGGTGAGATCATGTTGATCTCACTACTTCTCCTCGTGATGTGCGTCCAAGGCCGTCACACAGTCCGAATCTTCAATATCGGAAGCGCATACGAGGCCAGACGCACCAAGAAAACCGCCTGGGTCGGTGCATTCCTGATCATCACCTGGTACTGGGTGAGTATCCTTGGTCTCTACATCGTAGACGGATTCACCATCGCCCTGATGCCGAGTTTGGACTCTCTGAGTGATGCGATGCTCAACTTCTTAGAGGTCTCGCTCAGCAACCCCGGGCTTTCGCTCGTCTTTGCTCTCATTGGAGGACTCTCAATGTGGGCGTTGGAGGCACTCTACTACATTCGTGAGGTCCTGCTGTACGTCTTCGTATATGGGATGCCGATTGGGTTCGCTCTCGCATATGGAAACATCCCCGTCCTCTCCGATATCGCAATGGGGTTCAGTAAGCGATTTGTTCCATTAGCCATCCTGCCTCTCCCGGCAGCGGTAGTGTTCAAGGGATACGACCTTCTGTATTCTCAGAACGCAATCTCCCCGAGTACCCCCTTTTTGCGGTATCTGGTCGCAGTCTCACTTCCGGTCATCGCGCTCTACATCTCGTGGAAGACGTTCAAATTCGCGACCCCACTGACGGCAAAAGTCCTCGGTGGCGCGACAAAGGGGGCGACGCTTGTCGGCGGCGTGGCTGCCGGTGCGTACGTCGGCGGCGTCGGCGTCGCGACGACGGCCGCCCGATGGGGGCCGAAAGCCGCCGCAGGACACGCGCTTGCACAGAAAGCGGCCGCGCGCGGTGGCCACCGCGACGACGGCGACACACCGTCGTATCGACGCACCGAAAACGACCCAATAGACACCACGGGAGCGTCACAGACCACGGCCCGCGGAATGGAGTTTGATCGAGGGATCCAGTAACAATGTCACTAGACCCAGACGCAGCTGCACGGCGCATCATGAATCAGTTCGGTGAGGAGAGCCACATTCCGTACCTTAACATCGAGGAGGGCGACGTGGGCGTCCTCATCGCCTTTCCGATCGTCGGGCTCTTCGTCGCCGGAATCGCCGGCGTCGAGTCGCTTGCGCTTCCGTTTGTTGCCGGCGGGCTCGGGCTCGGCGTCGCAATCGTCTACGTCTCGCCAACCCACGTGAACGCGTGGACGTGGACGAAAGACGTCTCGCGATACGCTATGCGACCACAGATCACGTTTAGTGCCCCCGAGCACGCTGACGAGAGTCCCACCGAAACAGACCGGAATGCAGGCGGCCTCGCAAACTACACGCCGTTTACACCTGACGAGCGGACCCAAGACCTCACGAATATCGAACGGGCGTGGCCAGGTGCTGGGGCGATCCAACGTGCCGACGGGGGGATGGAGGCGTTCATCGAGATCGACCCGGACAACATGGACTTCGCGATGTCCGATGACTGGGCCCAGCTCCAAGACGCCGGCGAAGCGTTTGCCAACACGGAACTGGACGCAAAGCTCAAACTCCACGCGACAACTCGTTCGTTCCCGGTCGAACAGATCACCGAAACTATCGAGGACCGGCTCCACGACGAAGACGTCACAGCGAACCCGGTTTTCAAAGAACTCCTTGAGGAGTACCGAGAGACGCGCCCCAAAGAGATGCGCGAGCGGGGGACCCAGCAGATTCGCTACTACATCGGCGTCCAGGTCACCCCGCTGGAGGTGTATGACCGCTTCCGCGATGAGGAGACGCCCGCCGAGAAGCTTACCCAGTTCCCCGTGATCGGCTTCCTGTTCACCCCGTTTGTCACCCGTCGCGAGAATCTCACCGCCGTTGAGCGCCGCGCCCAACTGTTCGAGAAACTCGACAGTCGTGTCACCGACGTGCGCACCGAGTTCATCCAACAGGCCTCGGGGTGGTCTGCCCGCCGGCTCAGCACGGTCGAGCTGTTCGTCCTCAATATGGACTTCTGGAACGGCTGCGAGCACGACTATGACGACGCAGAGCGTATCGTGCGCGACCACGCAATTATGGGTCACTCGCGCCGGGAGGATGCGCACAATGGATAACCAAATCCTCCAGTCGGGTAGCGAGGCTGTCGGCCAGTTAGTGGAGTGGCTGTCGAATCCGATCGCAGCTGAAGGCGCCGCCCTCTACGTCGGCATCGCGGTTGTTCTCGGCGTCGGTGGGACACGGCTCTGGGACTGGTACTCCGAAGATGACGACGAGGAAGTCGCATTCTCAGATCTCCTCGACGAGGAGACACTCAAAGACGGCAAGGCCGAACGGCAACTGCTCGACGACATCGCCGAATCACACAAGACGATCACCGCACCGGCCGCCATCGAATGGGACACACGAGCCGCACGCGTCGGCGAGCAGTGGACGACGACGCTGTACATCACTGAGTACCCGGACTACCCGAACGACGGGTATCTGAGCGACCTTTTCGAGCTGACCGATATCCAGTTCGACCTGACGGCGCATCTCACCCCAAAAAATCAGGAGCGGGCGCGGAACGAACTGCAAGAGATCGCTGATGATCTCCAGGTGGATGCTGATCTCGAACAGAGCGTTCGGAGTACCTACCTGCAAGAGCGCGCCAACGAAGCCGCCGCGACCTACAAAGCCGTCGAGAACGGCGCGCGTGTCTTCGATCAAGGGCTGTACGTGACGGTGCGGGCCGACGAGAAAGACGACCTCCGAGATGCCGTCCAGACAGTCACCAGTGCGCTCCGTGATGATCCAGCGAACCTCACGCCGAAGACGGCGATCTGCCGGCAAGACCTCGCCCTCCAGTCTGCCGCACCCATCGGCAAGAACGTGTTCGGACGCACATCGATCGCGCTCGGGGGCGCCGTCGGCGCGATGCTTTCCTCACCACACAACGCGACGATTCTCGAAGAGGGTGGCGTCGAATTCGGAATTCACAAAGATACCCAGAGTCCGGTCGTCATCGATCCGTTCGCCCGGGAGAACGGCTATGCGATGTTCACGGTCGGGGACACGGGCTCAGGGAAGTCGTTCAGCTCGAAGCAAAACTTCATCCGCTCGATCGAGCAGAGCAAGGACCGCATCGGAATCATCCTCGAACCGCTGAACAACTGGGCCGGCGTCGCCGAAGCTCTCGGCGCCAAACGCATCACGGTCGGCGGAACGCTCGGGCTAAATCCCCTAGAAATTCGCGAAACCCCCGAACACGTCCAGCGGGCGATGGGTGAGGACGCGAGTCCCTTTAACGAAAAACTCGATGACGCGATGAGTTTCCTCACGAACTTCTTCGCACTGCGGGGGATTTCACTCGGGGATCGACGGACGACGCTCGAACTCGGGCTCAAGCGTGCCTACAAACGTCAGGGGATTACGGACGACATTGCCACGCACAGCAACCCGAGCCCGACCATCCGCGACATGCTGGATGTCTTCGAGGACATGATCGACGACCCTGAGGCGTTCATCGTCCGATCTGACGAGGAGACAGAGAAGATCACAGAGGATGCAACGTGGCTACTCGATCAGCTTCGCCCCTTCGAAGGGGGCGGTCGCCACGCCAATCTCGGTCAAGCGTCGGACTTCGACATCCACGACGAGAAGGTCATCTACCTCGATCTCGCCCAACAGGAGGGTAGCGTCGACAGCAGCACGGCGCTGACGATGCAGCTGCTCATCTCGCTGGTGTACGAGCGAGCGAAGATATCGGACACAGAGGTCGTGTTCTACATCGATGAGGCACGCTACATCATGCAGGATGCTGCGAGTCTGGCGTTTCTTGAAACCGTGTTCCGTCACCATCGGCATCACGATCTGTCTATCCGGCTGGTCACCCAAACCGTCGATGAGTTCTTCGAGCACGCCGAAAGCGAGGCCATCCTCGATCAGTGTGCCGTCAAGCAGTTCCATCGCCTCGACGGGATGGACGAGGCGTGGGCCGCCGAATTCGGGTTGAACTACGCACAGATGCGGTTCGTCCAGGATGCGGTGCCCGGCAACGAGGATGCCGGCTTCGCTGAGGCGCTCATCGGCGTCGACGGCGAGTGGCGCGGCATCCAGGTCACAGCGATGCCCAACGAGAAACGGGTCATCGACTTCGACCCAGCCACCCAAGAACTGGCGTCGCTTCCGGGCGCCGGCGACACCATCGAGAGCGAACGGGCAGCGTTCCACACCGCACCCACTCACCGAGCACCGAACAAGTGACACGCGTCACCGGTGTTTCAGCCGACACCCCGACCGCAATACATCACTCTTGAAGATGTGTAACAGCGGGGGTGATACCCCCCACCGATCGACGTCGCGCCCACAGGCGACTCGGCAGGGCGGCAGCGATCTGTGTCTCACCCGGTCGTACGCCGTGCTGTCCACCGTACGTGTCGTCGACGACGATCCAGTCGGGCACAACGCGGGGCCACGAGATACATCACGGCTGTGAGATGTTGATCGTAATTCTGTCGATCACCCCGGAAATAGTGGGAGTGATACCGGTGAATCTCGATGTCGGCCATCAGAGAGGTTACCGCCGTCGTCGACGACGACACGGATGCGCTGTCGGAAACAGCATCGATCGACTCTCGACGCCGTCGAGCGATTTTTAGAGCGTACCAGCCGATTGCGATCGGCCGTCCTGGCCGGTGTGTGTCGATCGCGTCTCTCCGGGGTGGTGACCCCAACAGTGTCACCCGTTGTCTGCAGTGTTATTGCGGACGGGAAGACCACCCAAAGACGGCAGGGAGACGGATCGAGATGCGATCGTACAGAGCGACCCGAAGATCTATACACGAGTACGACCCGATAGACGTCCCGCAACAATACGTGGTCGACGCCGACGTCGAGATGCTCGGTGAGTGCGTCTCTGGCGATATTTATTTGCCTGATCCGTGTGATCATGTCACGCGTACACTATGGGAATTCCCCCGACCGCCGACACCCTCCCGGACGCGCTCGTCGATCGTGACCAGTGGGTGTGCTGGCGAAGCCAACAGCGAGAGGACAAGCACACGAAAGTCCCGATTATTCCCGGCACAACGCAGTTTGCGTCGACGACGGATCCGGATACGTGGCGAGACTTCCAGACGGCCCGCAAGGCGGTGACATCAACCCCAGTCGATGGATTGGGGTTTGTGTTTACGACAGATGACCCGCTCATCGGGATCGATCTGGATGACTGCCGCGATCCTGACACCGGCGAGCCGACCGCGTGGGCCAGCCAGATCATCACCCAACTCGACTCGTACACGGAAGTGAGCCCCTCTGAAACCGGCTATCACATTCTCGTCACGGGGGCGCTCCCTGAGGGACGCAACCGCGCTGGCAACCTTGAGCTGTATGACCGATCGCGATTTTTCACTGTGACCGGCACACAACTTGCAGAAACACCCGCAACGGTAGCCGAGCGGACGGCAGCGGTGGCGTCGCTTCACGCTGAGAAAGTGGCTTCCGAGTCGTCCAGCGAGCCGCCCAGTACCACCACGGATCGATCCCCGAACGATGACACCACCGCACCTGAGACAGCCACCGCCGGCGTCGGTGCGCTTTCAGACGAGGAGCTACTCAATCGGGCAACAGCCGCTGCCAACGGTGCAAAGTTTCGTCGGCTCTGGGGAGGTGACACCAGCGGCTACGAGAGCCACTCTGAGGCAGACATGGCACTGTGTCGGCTGCTTGCTTTCTGGACGGGCCGGGATCGCGGTCGAATGGATCGACTGTTTCGACAGTCGGGGCTGGCCCGTGACAAGTGGGACGAGGTCCACTACGCTGACGGCAGTACCTACGGTGAGAAGACGCTTGAGCGGGCGATCGCTCGTACAGACGACGTGTACACGCCACCGGGGACAGCCGACGCATCACCACCGTCGACTGATGTCGCCGACGCCGCTCCCGATGACTCAGCGGCTCCCTCGACACCAACGGCGACCGATCCCGCACAGCACGCGTCGACGTCACCAGCCGAATCGACATCACCCAGTCCAGCGGAGGCGTCATCATCCGACGACTCTACAGCAGGGCCTCACTCTCCAACAGCGACGGCACCGAACTCCCTGCCGGCATCCCACCCACAGCGTGCCCAGGCACGCC
>Ga0306907_1000673_pt1 | contig 13715 bp, 14 predicted proteins | sample AntRauTorcE11898_FD_190415 | JGI IMG/M metagenome (GOLD analysis project Ga0306907, IMG submission 190415) | Saline lake microbial communities from Rauer Islands, Antarctica - Metagenome Torckler E11 #898 (v2) (version 2) | ecosystem: Environmental > Aquatic > Non-marine Saline and Alkaline >... | reverse complement strand
ACCCGCCGGCATGATCTTCGAGAGCGGCGCGCGCGCCGTGGGCGCGGCAGTGCTGCCCGCCGGGACCGGCCAGACCGAATTGCAGGCCCGCGCCGCGCATGATGTCGGTGTGACGACCTATGCCGGGACGCCCGATTACCTGAAGATCATCCTCGACAAGGCCGACGAGATGGGTCTGCCGCTGCGGATCACCAAGGCGGCGGTCGGGGGCGGCGCGCTGTTCCCGTCGCTGCGGGCCGAATACGCGGAGCGCGGTATCGCCTGCCTGCAATGCTATGCCACCGCCGATCTGGGCAACATCGCCTATGAAAGCGCGGCACAGGAGGGGATGATCGTCGACGAGGGCGTGATCGTCGAGATCGTGCGCCCCGGCACCGGCGATCCCGTGGCGCCCGGCGAGGTCGGCGAGGTCGTCGTCACCACGCTCAACCCCGACTATCCGCTGATCCGCTTCGCCACCGGCGATCTCAGCGCGGTGATGGAGGGGGCAAGCCCCTGCGGACGCACCAACACGCGGATCAGGGGCTGGATGGGCCGCGCCGATCAGACCACCAAGATCAAGGGCATGTTCGTCCGCCCCGAGCAGGTGGCCGCATTGGTGGCCGGTCATGCCGGTATTTCGCGCGCGCGTGTCATTGCCAGCCGCGAGGGCGAGGCCGATGTCATGACCGTTCGGATTGAGGCCACGTCCGGCGAGGCAGAGCATTATGCCGCCGCCGTCACCGATACGCTCAAGCTCAAGGGTCTTATAGAGATCGTGCCGCCCGGCAGCCTGCCCAATGACGGCAAGGTGATCGAGGATCTGCGCAGCTACGAGTGACGGGAACCGAAATCTTGCAAAGATTTCGGACCGCGATCTTTGAAAGATCGCGGGGGTTGCGCCCGGTGTCAGGTGAACCGGTTCGCGTCATAGGGGGCAAGATCGAGGTTGGGGCGCTTTCCCGACAGAAGATCGGCCACCAGACGCCCGGTTTTCGGCCCCGCCGTCAGCCCGATATGCTGATGACCGAACGCCGCATGCACACCGGTCGATCCGATCTCGCCGATCAGCGGCAGGCTGTCGGGGGTGGAGGGACGAAACCCCATCCATTCCTCGGCACTCTCATAGGTGAGCGCGGGAAACACGCGCGCCGTCTCGCGGCGGATCAGATCGAGCGGCGCGCGTGATGGCCCCCTGGTGATCCCGCCCAGCTCGACGGTGCCGGCACAGCGCAGCCCGTGCGCCATCGGATTGACCGCGAACTTGCCGCTGGCGATCATCAGCGGGTGGCGCGGCATCTGCGACGGCCCCCGGAAATGCAGGTGATAGCCGCGCTCGGCCTCCAGCGGCACGCGCAGCCCGAGCTTGCGCATCAGCGGTTTCGACCAGATGCCCGCCGCGAGCACCGCTGCGTCGCAGGGCATCGGGCCGCGATCCGTCTCAAGCTGCGCAATCCGCCCGCCGTCGAGCGTGATGTCCTGCACATCGGCCTGCCTGACCTGCCCGCCCTCGGTCTCCAGCACCTTTGCCAGATCGGTCATGTACGCGCCGGGATCGAGGATATGCCCATACCCTTTCAAGAGCGCCAGACATTGCGTGGCGGGGCCGAGCATCGGTTCGACCTCGCGCACCGCACCTCCGGTCACCACATCGGGCACGTGGCCGGCCTCGCGCTTGACCCGCCATGAAAAGGCATCGGCGTCAAAGGCGGCGCGACTGTCATAGGCGTAGCCGAAATCGCTGGTGGCCAGCCATTTCTCGGCAGGCGTGCCGCGCACCAGCGCGCGGTGCTGATCGACGCTGTCGCCGACCAGCGGGATCAGCCCCTCGACCATGCGGGCGGTGTCGCGGGGATTGGCGTTGCGCATGAACTGCCAGAGCCATGGCAGCATCCGAGGCAAATAGGACCATTGCACGAAAAGCGGCGCGTTCGGATCGCGCAGGTACTTGATCGCGGTGGGGATCAGACCGGGCGTGTTCACCGGCACGATCCCCCATCCGGCCAGAAGCCCCGCATTGCCCCAGGAGGCACCGGCGCCGGGGTGGTCGCGGTCGAGCAGCGTGACCTCGTGGCCCGCGCGCCGCAGCCAGATCGCCGAGCTCAGCCCGCAGATGCCGGCTCCGATGACGATGATCTTGCGGGATGTGCTCACTTGGGCCTCATGCGGACGGGTACGGGTGCGAGTGCCACGTAACCGCAGCACCGGTGGAACGGCAAGGGGGAAGGCCCGGCGATCCGGGAAGCGCGGCCTCTGTCGGCCTGTTGGCACCGAAGGTGTCAGGCCCGCGCATGGCGGGCTTGATCCTGTCAGCTTCGTGCTAAAATGAAGGGGATGGCCAACGCGCATCCCGACATGACCCCCCCCGTGCGCCAAACGCGGCCGCCGCGTTTTGTGCCCGCGTGGGCGCTACGGTTTGCTGTGGCCGCCCTGCTTGGGGCCGGGGTCGTATGTGCCCTGTCCCTGGGCGTGTTCGGCAGCAGCATGCCGCACGCCGCCGTGGTGACCGCGCTGTACCTGTCTGCCTGCGGGGCGGTCGCGGGTTTCATGCGCGGAAGCTATCCGCATTCCGCCATCGGGCTGTGCAATTTGGTCACGCTGGTGCGTCTTGCTCTGACCGTGGCGCTTGTGGCACCCATCCTCGGAGGTGGAAGCGGACCGGCCTGGGCTGTATTCACGATTGCCGTTCTGGCCCTCGGCCTTGACGGGCTCGATGGCTGGCTCGCCCGACGGCAGCATCTGACCTCGGCCTTCGGGGCGCGGTTCGACATGGAGGTCGATTCAGGGCTCAGCCTGATCCTCGCGGTGAACGCGTTCGTGTCTGGCAGCGCCGGTCCGCTGGTGCTGCTTCTGGGCCTGCCGCGCTATGCGTTCGCGGTGGCCGGTCTGCTCTTTCCATGGCTTGCCCGGCCGCTGCCGGATCGCTTCGAGCGCAAGGTTGCCTGTGTCTTGCAGATCGCCGTGCTCATCGCGCTGCAGGCCCCAGATCTGCCCTCGGTGCTGACCGGTCTTGCCTGTGTCGCCGCCGCGCTGGCGCTGGCCCTGTCCTTCGGGCGAGACGTGCAGTGGCTCCACCGGAGGCGCGCATGAGCCGGGTGGCGGCATCGGCGGGGTTGCGGCTTGGGCTGGCCGCGATGATCCTGCATCTGGTGCTGATACAGCCCAACCATCCCGACGCGCTGACCTGGCGGGCGTTGTCGATGTTTCCACTTGAATTGCCGGCCATCCTGTTGGCGCTGATCGCGGCCGGGGGGCGTGTCGCCCTCGGCCTGAGGATCGCGATGACCGGCGCGATCACGGTGCTCTGCGTTCTGAAAGCGGCTGATTTCGCGATGTTCACGGCGCTCGCGCGCGGTTTCAACCCGGTGGCCGATCTGGCCCTTGTCGAGGCGGGGCTGCGGCTCTTGTCCGGGGCGATCGGCATCCTGCCCACGGCATTCGCGGCCCTCGGCGCGATGCTGGCCTTGGTGGCCGTGGCCGCAGGAATATGGTGGGCGACCGGTGTCTGGGCCGCGATTGCCGTGCCGCGCGGCGCGAAGGGCGTGCCTGTCGCGGGTGCTGCCTTTTGCGCAGGTCTTGCGGTCGCTCAGGTCGGTCAGTCGATGGGCGCGTGGCGGCTGCCGGTCTCTGCGCCCGGTGCGGCCTTCACCGCGCGGATCGCTGTCGAACGGGCCGTGCTGGCGCGCGACACGCTGCGCGAATTGCGGGTCTTTCGCGTTGCGTCCTCGACCGATCCCTATGCCGGAGAGACCGGCCTGTTCGACCGGATCGACCGCGACGTCCTGATCGTTTTCGTCGAAAGCTACGGGCGCACCAGCCTCGATACGCCATATTACGCGGATCTGCACCTCGACACGCTGAGGCGCAACGCGGCGCGGCTCGAGGGTCTTGGCCTGTCGATGGCCTCGAACCTGCTGCGTGCGCCGACCCGGGGCGGCCAGAGCTGGCTGTCGCATGCCACCTTCGCGAACGGGCTGTGGGTCAGCGATCAGGTCCGCTACGGGGCGGTCCTGGCCTCGGGGCGCGAGACGCTCTATCACCTCGCCGCGCGCTCGGGGTTTCACACCGCGGCGGTGATGCCGCAGATCACGCTGGCCTGGCCCGAGGCGCAGGTCATGGGGTTCGACACGATCCTTGCGGCAAAGGATCTCGGATATCAGGGCGCGCCGTTCAACTGGGTCACCATGCCCGACCAGTTCACCTATGCCGCGACGGACCGGTTGCTGCGCGCGCCCAAGGATGCGCCTGTCTTCGTGCAGATCGCGACCGGATCGTCGCACGCGCCTTGGGTGCCGGTGCCGACGCTCGTGGCGTGGGACGAGATCGGCGACGGGCGGATCTTCAACGAGATGGCCGCGTCGGGCGATACCCCCAAGGAGGTATGGCGCGACCGTGACCGGGTGCGCGCGCAATACCGAAAGGCGATCGATTACGCGCTGTCGGCTGTGTTCGACTATGCCGCGCGCCATGCCGATGATCCACCACTGATGATCGTCATCGGCGACCATCAGGCGGCGGAATTCGTGGCGCTGGACGATCGCGCCGATGTGCCGGTGCATGTCATCGGACCATCCCGTCTGGTCGACCGGCTCTCGCAGCTTGGTTGGGAGGATGGCCTGATCCCCGATCCCGATATGCCGGTCGTCGGCATGGACCGCATGCGCGATCTTCTGATCGAGGCGTTTTCATCCGGTGCAGTGCCGGGCGGGGCAGGCGGGTGATGTGGCACCGTTTGCCTGCCGGACTGCTGCGCGCGGGGCAGATCACGCTCGCGGTTGCGCTTCTGGCACTGTTGTGGCGTGTCGCGGGCGGCGAGGACGTGCTGCGCAGCCTGATCTCGGCCAGCCCCGGCTGGCTGACCGCGGCGGTGGCAATGCTGACGCTGCAGACGGTGCTGTCGGCGATCCGCTGGAAGATCACGGCGGCCCGGCTCGGTATCCGTCTGGGCACGGGCGAGGCGCTGCGCGAATACTATCTGGCGCAGGCGGTCAATGTATCGGTGCCGGGTGGCGTTGTCGGGGATGCGGCCCGCGCCGTCAGATCACGTGGCGCGGCGGGGCTTCTGGCCGCCGGGCAGGCCGTGCTGTTCGAGCGTCTGGCAGGGCAGGCGGGGCTGTTCGTGGTCACCGCCGTGACATTCGCGGTCACCCTGGCGCGGCCCGGCGGGGTCGATTGGCCGGCATGGCTGATCGCGCCCGTCGGTATCTTTGTCGCCTCGGGGCTAAGCCTGCCGTTTCTCTTTTGCGCAGCCACTCGGATACGGGGGCGTATGGGGCAAATGCTGCGCGGGGTCCGGTGCGCCATCGCGCAGTCGCTGCTGGCGCGTCCGGTGATCGTGCCGCAGATCGCGCTCAGCCTTGCGACGACGCTGTGCAATCTGGCCGCCTTCGCGTTTTGCGCCATCGCGGTCGGTCATGGCCTGAGCCCGGTGGCCGTTGCGGCGTTCGTGCCGCTCATTCTTCTGATGATGCTGGTGCCGGTGACGATCAGCGGCTGGGGCCTGCGCGAGGGCGCTGCGGTCGTTCTGTTCCCGCTGGCGGGCTCGACGGCGAGCGGCGGGCTGGCCGCGAGCGTGGCGTTCGGGCTGATGCTGATCGTGGCCTCTCTGCCGGGATCGCTGGCGGTGCTGCTGGGGCCGCGTCGTGGTCCGGTGGGGCCATGACCTGATGACGACAACACGAAAGGACGATCGATGCAGCACTGGCTGGGATTTCTGCGGTCACTGACGATCTACACCAATCCGTCGATGATGCGGGTCTGGCGTCGGTTCTACGCCGAGCTGCTCGACCCGCAGGACCTGGTTTTCGACGTGGGCGCGCATATCGGAAATCGCAGCCGCGCCATGCGGGCGGCGGGCGCGCGGGTTGTCGCGATCGAGCCGCAACAGCCCTTTGCCGGGTTCCTGCGCCGCACGCTGCCGCGCGACATCACGCTGGTCGAGGCCGCCGCCGGCGGGTCCGAGACCGAGGCCGAGATGGCCGTCTCCTCGCGTCATCCCACCGTATCGTCGCTGCGCACCGATTTCGTCAGCGGCGCGGCCAGGGCGCCCGGATTCGAGCATGTCAGGTGGGATGCGACCCAACGGGTGCGCATGGTCACGCTTGACGGGCTGATCGCGCGCTTTGGCCTGCCGCGCTACGTCAAGATCGACGTGGAAGGGTTCGAGATCGAGGTGCTGGCCGGGCTGTCGCACCCGGTGCCGATCCTGTCGGTCGAATTCCTGCCGGGATTTCCGCATCTCACGCATGCGGTGATCGACCGGCTGGCCGAACTGGGCGACTACCGGTTCAACCCCGTGCAGGGCGAGACGGGTGGCTTCCTATGGCCCGACTGGCGGGACGGGGCAGCGGTCAAGGCATGGCTCGGAACGCTGCCGGTCGATGCGTCCTCCGGCGATCTCTTCGCGCGGCTGCCGACGGCCCTGCCAGGCGCCCCGCCACGCCGATAGGCTCTGCGCGCGGCCTCATACAGCACCCGGTGGGGCACTTCCCCGATTGACTGCATTTCTTGACACGAACGAGGATTGAGCGGATGATAAGGATCAGTGTGCCTGCGTAATTCAACTGGATAGAATATCCGACTTCTAATCGGACTGTTGGGGGTTCGAGTCCTCCCGCGGGCACCATATAAAGCGGCTAAAATGTTGTTGTGTATAGGAAATTTCAAATATTCAGCTTGGCGTATCCCCCTAATTATACACCCTTCACGTGTTGGCCGGAAGGGCACATTTCCGCAAACCGTGCGCCGAATCCGGTTTCAAGTTCTGCGGGATCGCTGTCGATTTGCGCCGCGTCGCCACCCTAAGGGGGCTACTGCGTGAACCTACCGGGCTATCAGAAACTGATCTCGTACCATCGCCCAGGCTTCCGCCCGCGTCATTGTTGATTGTCACTGAGACCTGACCCGGCAACTGCCAAGACTGACACCGAGATCTGACCCATGTGCAACCTTGCCCCGGCTTGAACCAGCTGGGGATCATCGGAGTGTCAGACATGGGATTTTTGAGGGTTATTCGGAAATGGGCGCTTCGCGACAAGATGCCCATGCGCGAGATCGCACGGCGGACGGGTGTATCTCGCAACACGATCGAGAAGTACCTGCGGGCGTGGATTGTTGAGCCGGAGTTTCGGACACCGGACCGCCCGAGCAAACTGGATCCGTATGTTGACAAGCTCGCGGGCTGGCTGGTGGCGTCGCTGCACAAATCGCGCAAGGAACGGCGCACGGCCAAGCAGATGCATGCCGATCCGGTTCAGCTTGGATTTGATGGCTCCTATGAACGGGTCGCGGCCTTCGTGCGGGACCCTGGCTAGCAGCATTGCCGATGTCTGGGAGGCCGAGAAGCCCGCGCTGATGCCACTGCCCACAATGTTTGACGGCTTTGTCGAAGAGAGAAAGCGGGTGTCGCCCACCTGCCTGATCACATTCGATCGCAACCGCTATTCCGTGCCTGCCAGCTTCGCGAACCGCCCCGTCAGCCTGAGCGTCTTGTGATCTTCATGCTGAAAGCATGCCTGCTGCGGCATGACGCCGAAGGCATGTCATCTGCACGCATGAGCGCATCATTGAACGGTCCCACCGCCAGCCGGGGCGCGTCATTTATGACTGCCTTCGGCACGACGCCGATGCTCTCGCAGCTGCTGAAGGCCGAAATGGCCGAACGCGAGGTGCGCTCCATCGCCTATCACATGAAGGCCGCGTTCGACGGGGATACAGTCCCCCGGACTGTTTCCTGATCCGTCTCACTCCCGGCATACAAGGATCTGTCCGGCTTCGACTTCGTCGCCAGCGAAGTCCGTGAAGCCCGGGTTCGCCAACTTCATCGCTGCGAGTTCATGGACGCCGCCGAGAATGTCGTGCTGATCGGCGGGTGAGCCATTGAAGCGCCACTGGTTCAAGCCCAATGGCGAACGGACAGGGAAATCCCATGTCGGAACGGCCCTCGGAATCCAGGCCATCGAGCATCACCGCAAGCGCGTGCGCTTCTTGCCGACGGTCGAGTTGGTCAATGCGCCGGAGCAGGAAAAGGCCCAGGGCAAGGCTGGAAAGATCGCCGAGGTGCTGGTGGAGACTGAATTGGTGATCCTGGACGAGCTGGGATACCTGCCGTTCAGCGCCTCGGGCGGTGCGCTGCTGTTCCATCTCCTCGAGCCAAGCTCTCCGAGCGCACCAGTGTCGTCATCACCACCAACCTGAGCTTCAGCGAATGGGCCAGCGTGTTCGGCGATGCGAAAATGACCACCGCACTGCTCGATCGCCTCACCCATCTCTGCCACATTCTGGAGACGGGCAATGACAGCTATCGGTTCAAGGCCAGCTCTGAGATCGCGAAAAAGAAGAGGAAGGAGACAACCGCATTGACGCCATTATGACGCGCAGAACATAACAACTGAGTGGGTCAAATCTCGGTGACAATGCCGGGTCAGGTCTCAGTGACAATCAACAGTGGCAGTTCAAAAAATTCCCGATAAACGTGAATTGATTGCAAATTCATTATTTGAATCGGTCAGATCCAGTGATTCAACTTTTACGATGTCACAAGATCTACCTTAGATTGCAAAGACGAACCAGAAAGAACGGGAAATCCAAAAAGTTTACAAAAACAACCGGCACACCGATTGACAGATAGGTATGAGCCGAATGAGTATGAAATCTGGAGTAAAACAGTAAAATGGCATTCGTTAGTTGGAATTGTGATGTAGTGTAGGTTTGTCTCAAGCATAGACTTAGACATACTGGAATGCCGCCCACCGTGACAACACGCGACATGCTGAGGATCTGCACGTTTGTCTTTCGCGCGGAAGGTGAATAGATCAGGCTGTTTTGTATATATGATCAATGTCTTGAGAAATGTTTGGCCTAAACAATGAATAAGAGTACCAATGTTAATTTGCAATCGGAGCGTGCATTCGATACTTGCTTTAGATCCAAAATTACGACCGCTTCAAAATTTTCCTCTATACGCACCGTCATTGTTGACCTCAACCGTTTTACAAGTTTTCCCACGCTGGCAATAGGGATCCTGACAGCTTCCCTGCGCGCTCGTGGGCATTCGGTCCAGGTCATTTGTCCGATGGCCCTCGGAATCCCCTGCGCGGTTCGTGAACGAGAAGAAACAGTCTGGGACGATTTACGAAGGCGCATCAGGCTCACGGATAATCCGGCGGTAAGGTGGTTTCGCGACGTCTCCCGAACGCCTCGCGAGTGGTTGGACCAGAGACCTCGTCCCGTCGTTTTGCGAGAGATAGAGAAGGCCATCGCTGAGGGCGCAGGCGCAATCCTTCTATCAGCGTATCTGGAAAACTATCACACTGTTCGGGCGATTGGGGCGCTGGCAAAGAAACACGGAGTTCCGGTGATTCTTGGCGGCCCCATGTTCAATATGGCTTCGGTTTCAGAGGCGTGGCGCAGCCTTCCCGGACTCGCTGCGATCGTGGGTGCCGAAGCCGAGCGGTTCCTGCCGGAACTGTTGGAGGCCATGACTGCCGGGGAGAGCCTTGATCGCTTCGCCGGCGTAACACTGCCGGACGGGACGCGGACTCATGCTGCGCCACCGTTGCGCCGGCTCGATGATAATTTGGTCCCCGATTTTGATGATTTCCCTTGGGACCGCTATCCGAACCGGATCATTCCGGTTTTGACGGGACGTGGATGTCAGTGGGACAAATGCACATTCTGCAGCGACGTCATTTCCGCCAGCGGTCGTACCTTCCGTACCAGAAGTGTCGAAAACGTTTTGGTGGAACTCCAGATCCAAGCGGATCGTTGCGGCACAAAGGATTTCATGTTCCTGGATCTGAAGCTGAATTCCTACCCCGGAATGCTGCGAGGGATCTCGAACAACATACAGAAGTATGTTCGCGGTGCGCAATGGATCGGCACCGTACATGTGGACCTTCGCAGCGATAATGGGCTGTCACGGCGCGATTTGTTTGCTGCCTCGGCTGCAGGAATGCGTCGGGTCAGTTTCGGGTTGGAAAGCGGCAGCCAGCGATTGCTGGATTCAATGCGCAAAGGTTGCTCTGTGGAAGCCAACGCGACCTTCTTGCGCAACGCCTACGAAGCTGGCCTGTCCGTGCGTTGCACCATGTTCAAGGGCTATCCGGGAGAGACCGCCGCCGACATGGAAGCGACTGCGGACTTTTTGGAAGCCAACGAACGCTACATCGATCGTATTCGATTCAACGATTTCGCAGTGCTCGTGGGCACACCGATCCACGAGGAACTTGGAGCGCAAGGCTCGGTGGATGGTCTTCGACTGTCAGGCGACGACGTACTGAGATCACGCGCGAACTATTCGCGTCGCGGCGCCGATCGTGCGTACCGGCGCGCTAAGGCCCGGGCGCTGGCGACGGTCTATGAAATCAATCGTCGGCCGCTGGGTGAAACGGTACGGCAATTCGACGGGTTGATGTGATGTTTCGACGTTGGCGAAACCGAGGGACAGGATGGGATCAGCTTCGAGGCACGGGCCCCTTGACGCATCGCTTGCGAAAGCTGACCACCCTCGAAAGGCTCGTGGAAGCCAAAGCCTTTCTTGATACTTTCATGCGCCGCGACCGTGGTCGGAGTGCTGATTTTCAGCAGAGGTGGGCAGAAATTCGCCGCGACTTGATCCGGCATGGGTTCTACGAGCACACTCCTGACGAGTTGGCATTCGGCGCGAAGCTGGCCTGGAGAAACCATGCACGTTGTATCGGCAGGTTGTACTGGGACGGCCTGGAGGTGCGAGACTGTCGTCACATCTCGACGCCGGAAGATATATTCGACGACCTCTGCAAACACCTGTCACTTGCAACGGGTGACGGGCGCATCTCCTCCGTCATTTCGATATATCCGCCTGCAAAGCCAAACGAGCAACCGAGTTACGTCGAAAGCCCGCAACTCGTCCGCTATGCAGGATACCTCGGCAGCGATGGGCGCGTAACTGGCGATCGGGGGTCCGTGGACGCGACCCGCGTCGCGCGTTCGCTGGGCTGGCAACCGCCCAAAAATCCAGGGTCATTCGATCTGTTGCCCGTGATCATGCGCGACTCTTGCGATCAGAGGCACATCTTCGAACTGCCGGCAGAAATTGTTCGTCAGGTTGCCATACGGCACCCGGAGTATCCTGAACTCGAAGAGCTTGGGCTGCGCTGGTACGCGGTGCCGGTCGTCAGCGACATGATACTGACGGTGGGAGGGATCGACTATCCATGCGCGCCCTTCAACGGGTTCTACATGTGCACGGAAATCGCATCGCGAAATCTGGTGGACAGGGGACGCTATAACCTTTTGGCACCCATCGCAGAAACGTTGGGACTCAATCCCGGCGGTGCGTCGCCATACTGGCGGGATACGGCGGTCACCGAACTCAACCGTGCCGTTCTGCATTCCTATCAGGAGGCCGGCGTCACAATGGTGGATCATCATTCCGCCAGCGACCAGTTCATGCGCTTTTGTGGCCGAGAAACCGCTCGCGGACGGTCCGTATCCGCAGACTGGGCTTGGGTGGTTCCGCCTCAGGCGTCAAGCTTGTGCGAAGTGTTCCATCTTGGAATGAAGGATTTGCGTTCAGTTCCGAATTTTTATCGCAGCCGTGCCAGTGATGGCAAAGGCCTGGCGCCCCGCTTCGAGATGGGGCAAGCGCCGTTTCTGCATCGGTGCCTCCAGGCTGCAAGGCGCAATACCTTGATGAGCGACGCCCATGGCTGACCTTCCCACCCTGACCGGACCCGTCGCGATGATCACCGGGACGTATCCATCGCTCTCCATGACATTTGTGGACCGGGAGGTTCGCGCGCTGCGCGCCATGGGCTGCGACGTTGTCACCTTCACTCTGCGGCAGCCGACGCAGGAGTCGGTGTCAGGCGAATTTCAGGCTGCGGAAGCCAAGCGAGTCATCTCACTCTATGCAATGTCCCGACAACCGAAGGATTTGATCGCAGCATTTCTGATGGCGGTGATGCGCCCTCTTCGGCTGGCCTCCACGGTACGGTTGGCGGTGCAGAGTTACACTTGGAAGGACCCCGGTCTGATCCGGCAACTCGCTTACTTGTGCGCGGCGATCCTTATGGCTCGGCAACTTCGTCAGCGAGGCATCACTCATATCCACAACCATTTGGGAGACTCCAGCGGCACGGTGGCCATGCTCACTGCGGAATTGACTGGGACGCCGTTCAGCATAACGTTGCATGGTCCCGAAATCTTTGACGAGGCAGTTCGTTGGCATCTGCGCCGCAAGATCGCCCGGGCCCAATTCGTGGCGTGCATAAGCAAATTCTGTCGCGCCCGTGCGATGTTGAATGCCGACCCAAGTGACTGGTCAAAGCTTGAAATCGTCCGTTGCGGGGTCGAACTGACGCAGTACCCGGCGAAAGCTTGTAATTCGGACGGGCGGAGATTGCTCTTTGTCGGACGTCTGGAGATCAGGAAGGGCATTACGACGTTGATCGAAGCCATGTCTCTTCTGCGCCGCCACGGGTGTTCGACGTATCTAACCGTCGTGGGTCAAGGCGCGATGCGTCCAGACATTGAAGGTCAGATCAGCGCGGTTGGGCTGGCGGAGGTAGTTGAACTCGCCGGACCAATGGATGAAGCTGGCGTTGCCAAAGCTTTGGGACTCGCAGACATTGTGATCGTGCCCAGTCTTTCTGAAGGGCTGCCGGTGATCCTTATGGAGGCCATGGCCTGTGGACTGCCCGTGATTGCAAGTTCTGTGGACGGGATTCCGGAACTCGTTTCAGATGGAGTCACCGGCCTGCTGGTTCCGCCTGCCGATGCTAAAGCGCTTGCGGCCGCAATCCAGCGATTGATGTCCTCCCCGGAACTCAGGGTGCGTTTCGGGCGTTCGGGTCAACAGCGCGTACAACGTGATCATGATGCCGCGCGGAACGCGCGCAGCCTATTGGATCTCATTGCATCCTGCAGCAGGGAGAAATATCGAACATTCGATTTCAGTCATTCTACAGCGTAAGGCTCCTGCGGAGGCCATCTGAATCTGGCTGCGATCCGATGTTAAGTCCGACTTATGTCCGATTTCAATTACCGCCCTCAAATCGAAGTCCTCTCCGCGGCAGAGGCCATTCGTCCTCTCCCCCCTTGCGGCCCCAGATCGCGTCGACCTTTTTTCTAAGCACCATAAGCACCATAAGCACCATAAGCACCATAAGCACCATAAGCACCATAAGCACCATCAGCACCATCAGCACCATCAGCGCCGCGGCTTCCGCCAGCGCCTTCTCCTTGCGCGCCGGTTCGCGCTCCAGATCCCGGATGCGCTTCCTGTCGTCCTTCGTCTCGTGCGCGAGTTCGCGGACCGCCGCCCGCTCCCAGTCGTTGGCCCGCTCACAGGCAGCGCGCCAGACGCGGAGCTGTTCAGGGTCAAGACCCCGTTGTCGGAAATACTCCGACAGCTCCGCCTCGTTCATCGCCGCCGTCTCGATCACCGCCGCGAACTTGTCACGCGTCGTCCACCCCTCGGGATCAGCATCAGGCATGAGTTCGCCCCGCGCATGGATCTCGGTCCGCCAGCGCGACAACGTCCCTTTCGATATGCCTTATTATTAAGGCCGCCGCCGCAACGGACTGTTGTGCGACGGAAGCTTCTTCGCAATCACAGATGCTTTCCGCTCCTCTGAATATGCCACCGGTCGTCCTTTCTTCCGCCCGCCTCAAGGTACCATTCACTTTTGAAACCAGGCAGCAACAGCTTTGACAGAGGGGCACCCCATCAGGGATCCTACCATGAGCGATCC
>Ga0306907_1000668_pt1 | contig 13744 bp, 12 predicted proteins | sample AntRauTorcE11898_FD_190415 | JGI IMG/M metagenome (GOLD analysis project Ga0306907, IMG submission 190415) | Saline lake microbial communities from Rauer Islands, Antarctica - Metagenome Torckler E11 #898 (v2) (version 2) | ecosystem: Environmental > Aquatic > Non-marine Saline and Alkaline >... | reverse complement strand
CACGTGACAAGAAGAGATCCGTCGCCGTCGACAGCGTCTCCTCGTCGAGGTCGAGCGTCGCGCACGCGTCGTCGAGCCGGTCGATCCACGCGGCGTTGTCGACGCGATCACTCGCTCGGTACATGTCTCGCAGTTGGGCACACCGGTTTAAAAAGGTCGCGCGGAAGGGTGGGTCGAATCGCTCGCGATCCGCCCCGGTCGTCGCCCTCAAGTCCGCGCCACCCATCGAATCGGTAATGTCGACGCACGCGTGGACCGAATCGCGGGTCCGTGAACTCCACGACGACTTGGTGTCGCTGTACGAGCCGGTAGACCGCGTCGCCGAACACGGCGCCGACCCGACCGCCGAGCCCGGCGAGGGGGTCCGGCAGCTGGTGACGACCATTCTCTCGCAGAACGTTGCCGACGCGAACACGAGTCGAGCCACTGGGGCGCTGTTCGATCGGTACGACGACTTCGCGGCGATCGAAGCGGCCGACCACGAGGAGCTGAAGGAGACGATCCGCGTGGCGGGGCTCGCCGACCAGAAGGCCACGCGGATCCAGCGCGCACTGGCCGCGATCCGCGAGGAAACGGGTGGGGCGTACTCGCTGGCGTTCCTCGACGCGATGGCGACCGACGACGCGAAGGACTGGTTGCTGGAGATCAAGGGTGTGGGACCGAAAACCGCGAGCGTCGTGTTGAACTTCCACTTCGGGAAGCCGACGATGGCGGTCGACACCCACGTCGAGCGCGTCTCCAAGCGGTTCGGGTTGGTGCCGGAGTCGGCGTCGAATCAGGCGGCACACGACGCGCTCGACGAGCTGGTGCCCGACGAGCTGATCTACCCGCTTCACGTGCTGTTGATCCGGCACGGCCGGGAGCACTGTTCGGCCCGCGGCGCCGACTGCGACAACCCGGTGTGTGAGACGTACTGCGACTGCGAGTTCTGCCCCTGAGCACGGGCGCCTATGGTCCTCCGGCCGATAGGATCGAACAGTCATGTACGCGTTGATCGGCGAGACCCTGAGCGGCGTCCGGTGGGTCGACCGGCTCGCCGCCGAGTTTGTCGCCGCGATCCGAACGCCGTTCCTGACCGAGACGATGACATCGATGACCGGCCTCGGCTCCGTCACGGCCGGCGTCGTGTTCGTCGGCCTGTTCTACCTCGCCGGCTGGCGCGAGGAGTTCGTCAAGAGCGTCGTCGCGCTCTCGCTCCTCGGAATCGTCGTCTGGGGGCTGATGACGCTCGTCGAGCGCCCGTTCCCGCCGAACCCGGTCTGTCTGACTGAGGGCGGCGCCGGGACCACAAGTTCGTTCCCGTCCGGGCACTCGGCCGCCGTGACGGCGTACGCGGGAATCGCGTGGCACTCCGACGAGCTCCCCTTCGCGGTCGCTGCCGGCTTCGCCGGGCTGATCTCCTTCTCGCGGATCTACCTCGGCACCCACTACCTCTCAGACACCATCTTCGGGATCGGACTCGGAATCGCCGCAGTGCTGTTCGCTGAGTGGTTCCTTGGCCGGGTCAGCGAGGAGGCGATCATCGATCGGCTGCCGTTCGATGCCGACATCTGAGGATCGCTGGTAGGCGCAGTCACCGGATCGGTAACGACAACTATTTTTGGGCCACTCGGGTACCATAGGTCGCGCGCGGGTTGCCGAGCCAGGCCAAAGGCGTAGCGCTTAGGACGCTATCCCGTAGGGGTCCGCCGGTTCGAATCCGGTCCCGCGCATGTGCTGCCGCACAGTTCTACGAGTCGACGTCGCCGGCCAACGAGTGCGATCACCGCGACCCCAGCAACGCTTGCCGCTGACGGGATTCTCGCACAAACACCACCGCTATCGGGGACCCCCGACAGAGTTGGCCGTGGAAGACCTGATTAAGGCGATACGGACAGATGGACGGGTATGGACACCGAATTCGCGTACTGGGTGCCGAACGTCAGCGGCGGACTGGTGGTCTCCGACTGGGACACGGAGACGGACTGGACGTACGACTACAACCTCGACCTCGCCCGCACGGCGGAATCGGTCGGGTTCGACTACGCGCTCGCACAGGCGCGCTTCTTCGGCAGCTACGGAGCGGACAAGCAGTTGGAGGCGCTGTCGATCGCCAACGCGCTCGCCGCGCAGACCGACGAGCTACACGTGATCGGCGCGGTCCACCCGGGCCTGTGGGAACCCGGCCCGCTGGCGAACTTCATCGCCACGTCCGACCGCATTAGCAACGGGCGGTTCTCGATCAACGTCGTCTCCGGCTGGTTTAAAGGGGAGTTCACCGGATTCGGCCAGCCGTGGCTCGAACACGACGAGCGGTACGCCCGCTCGTCGGAGTTCATCGAGGTGCTGAAAGCGCTGTGGACCGAGGAGCGCGCGACCTACGACGGTCGGTTCTACACGATCGGCAAGGGTATCGACGGCTTCGAGGGCGCGCCGTTAGAGCCCAAGCCGGTGCAGGACCCGTACCCGCAGGTGTTCCAGGGCGGGAACTCGCAGGCGGCACGGGAGATGGCCGCGAAACACGCGGACGTGCTCTTCATCAACGGCGGGAGCCTCCAAGAGATCCGCGCCGTCATCGACGACGTCGAGGCGTACGCCGAGGAGTTCGGCACGGAGCCGCCGCGGTTCGCCGCGAACGCGTTCGTCATCCAGCGCGACACCGAGTCCGAGGCCAAGTCGGTCTTGGAGGGAATCATTGAGAACGCCACCGACGAGGCGGTCGACGCGTTCAAAGACCAAGTGAAGGAGGCCGGCCAGTCGTCGGCGGCGGGCGAGGGGATGTGGGCCGACTCCGACTTCGAGGACCTCGTCCAGTACAACGACGGCTTCAAGACCGGACTCATCGGGACCGACGACCAGATCGTCGAGCGGATCCGGAAGCTGGACGCGATCGGCATCGACATCGTCCTCGCGGGCTTCCTCGACTTCGAGGCGGAGCTCGAACGCTTCGGCGAGACGATCATCCCGGCGATCGACGACGCCGATCCGCTCGACCCCGACGAGGTCGACGCAGTCGACGAGATCGAGACGATCGGCGGCGCGAAGGTGGCCCGGTAGATGACGGACCAGACACTCCTCGGGGTCGTCGGTAGCGTCTCCGCCGACTCCCGGACGCGGACCGCGGTCGAGGTCGCGCTGGACGCGGCGGTCGAGCGACACGACATCGAGACCGACGTGCTCCATCTCGCCGACTACGACCTCGCGACCGCTGACGGCCGCGGCATCGACAACTACGAGGGCGACACCGCCGAGGCGCTCGAGCTGATCGTCGAGGCAGACGCCTACGTCGTCGGGACGCCGGTGTACCGCGGCTCGTACTCGGGCGCGCTCAAGAACCTCCTCGACATGGTTCCGCGGGGGCAGTGGCAGGGCGACGTGGCTCCCTTCGAGAACGCGGCGGTCGGGCTCGTCGCGACCGGCGCGACCGACCACCACTTCCTCGCGGTCGATCAGGAGCTTCGCCCGGCGTTCGCGTTCTTCGGGGCGCACGCCGTGGGTGGTGCGACGTACGCGAGCGGAGCAGACTTCGAAGATGGCGAGCTCGTCGACGAGGCGATCCGCGAGCGTCTCGCCACACTCGGAGAGGCGACCGTCGAGCTGGCGGCCGCGATCGACGAGGGCGACGCTCTCCGGTCGCTCGGACCGGCGATCTAGGTGTCTCGCCGGTGCGACCGCGGCGGTTGTCTCACCCGATCGGGCAGTGGACCTGTCACCGGAGGCGCGGTGGGAGGACCCTCGCTACTCGCGCGGCTTCGAGAGGTTCTCGACGTCACCGCCGCAGTCGGGACACGCTGAAAGCCCGTTGGTGACGCAGTGGCGGGCGAGACACTCCCGACATTCGTATTGGGTCCCCGTCTCACAGGGAGACGAAGCCTTGTTCTTTGTCATCACTTCTCAATGGGGTCGCTCGGGGATAAGCCGTCGGGTGCGAAACCGAGCGCGTCGGTTCCCCCTAGGATCGCATTTTCGCGAAGTCTCGGAGACCGGTGGCGGGATCGCGCACAACCGAAAACGGATTCTGTATACACTGTCATGGATTGCTGGTTGCACCAATTCTATGTGGGCGTGTCGTATCGGTTGGTCCATGGCGGGACCGCCGATCCACGAACTACACTTCGCGGAGGAACCGAGCGTCGACCAAGTCCCCGGTCCGAACTCGCGGCGCCTCCTCGATAGACAAGAGGAGATCGACAGCAGCGCGGTCGCGTACCCGAACGACATCCCGCTCGCGTTCGAGGAGGGGCGTGGCGCGACCCTGAAGGACGCGGACGGGAACCTCTTCCTCGATTTCTTCGCCGGCATCGGCGTGTACAACGTCGGCCACGCGAACCCCTACGTCAACGAGGGCGTCCACGCGCAGATCGACAAGCTCACCCACACCGTCGACTTCCCGACGGAACCGCGCCTCGATCTCATCGACAAGCTCGACGAGATCGCTCCCGGAAGCCTCGCCGGCAACAGCCGCTTCGTTTTCGGCGGTCCCACCGGCAGCGACGCGGTCGAGGCGTCGATCAAGCTCGCGAAGTACAACACCGGCGGCAACGGCCTGCTCGCGTTCCGGAACTCCTACCACGGGGCGACGACGGGCGCGATGAGTATCACGTCGAACAAGACGTTCAAGAAACCGTACGCGCCGCTGTTGCCCGACGTGGTGCACGCGCCGTTCCCGTACCCGTTCCGAGAGGGCCGCAGTCCCGAGGAGTCGGTCGACCGTGCCCTGGAGGAGGTCCGCGCAATCGTCGAGGAGCCGTACGGCGGCCTCACGGACCCGGCGGGCATCTTCGTCGAGCCCATTCAGGGGGAGGGCGGCGTCGTCGTCCCGCCGGAGGGGTTCCTCTCGGGGCTGCGCGAGATCGCCGACGAAAACGACCTCCCGCTCGTCTTCGACGAGATCCAGGTCGGGATGGGACGCACCGGCGAGTGGTGGGCGTCGGACCACTACGACGTGACACCGGACGTGATGACGACCGCGAAGGCGCTCGGCGGCAACGGCCAGCCGCTGTCGGGAACGATGTACCACGAGGACCTCGACACGTGGGGGCCGGGCGACCACGCGGGCACCTACCGGGGACACGTCCCCGCGATGGTCGGCGGGCTGCGCGCGATCGAGTACATCCAGTCGCACGATCTGCTCGACCACGCGACGGAGGTCGGCGCGTGGATCCGCGACCGCCTCCGCGACGCGGGCGAGGGCGATCCGGGACTCGGCCAGGTCCGCGGGAAGGGACTCTTCGTCGGCGCCGAGTTCGTCGACGCGAACGGCGACCCTGACGACGACCGCGTCGAGGCGATCCAGCAGTACTGCTACGAGCACGGCGTCCTCGTCTGGACGGCGGGCCAGTACGGCAACGTCGTGCGGCTGCTGCCGCCGCTCGTCCTGACGCAGCGGCAGGCGGAGGTCGGGACCGAGATCATCGCGGACGCGATCGCGGCGACCGCCGAGTAGTGGCGTGCGGCGCTGTTGACAGCCTCAGTATCTGACACACCTGTTCCAGTCGCGGTCGGTATAGATGAGTCACGTATCGCTGGAGACTACGGTTTTCATGACACCTGTCAAGAATGCCGTGCGAGATACAGAGGATACATTCAGCGGGCTTTGTTGAAATCCTATTATTCAAATATTTTCTTGCCTGAAACGATCGGTCACTAACGGCTGTGTTCCGAGTAGAAACTGTGGCCTCGCCGTCGTACCCAACATTCTTTCCAATTTGTCTCAAGGATAGAGTATGCGGACAAAAGAATTCGCCCAAGATACCGACGTGGTGTTTGATGCTTGTAGAGAAGTGGTCGGATACGTTGGATGGAAGACAGCCGACGTTGACAGTGATAAATTGACCATGAATGCTCTCACACCGCTTTCTTGGAAGTCTTTTGGCGATGAAATTGAAATACGGGTGTCCAACAAGGGTGGTAACACCGTCGTGACGGTGTCATCGGAGCCAAGATTCTCGCTCATGAACTGGGGGAAAGACCTCGCAAATGAGGGCGTTTTCTTAGAGAAATTGGCACAAGAAATACACAGGTACAATTCCCGCTAACGAACAGCAACAGCCCATGCTGTACTGAGTGATCGAGGGTGAGAAATTATCAACTCCTGAGGATTTCAACAAAGCCATTCAGCGGCAACTCCGGTAACTGTATTCGCCAGTAGCGCATAGAACTGTTGATGAGCCAGCAGGATCGCGCTGTCACACCCGTTATCTCGACTATTCTTGTGGTGGCAATTGTCGTTATTTTAGCGGCGACAGTCTCTGTGGCCTTTCTTGGGGTTACACAGAATCTTACTGAGCCCGCACCAATTGTTGCGGATACAACTGGTGAATTTGAAGCTGGACCTGGAAACTATACACAAATTGTGCGGATTACACACGTTGCTGGTGATAGCATTGAAGTTGAAAATATAGAGATCATCGTTCGCGCATCCGGCCCTGGGAGTAAGTTGCCAGTCGAAACGCGGATAGTTAATTTACCCGGTGGAGATGGTAGTGATTTTTGTGCGGGTAAGGGGTATCCTGGAGGTAGACTCAGTCAAAATAATATACAGGGTGAGAGATTCTTTGTAAAGGAATCTTGTGCTCCGAATCAAATTATTACTGCTGAAGACTCGAATACGTGGTCACCGGGTGAAACAATTCAGTTTCAGATAAGCTCAAATAAAGCTGATTTCAGCGCGAGCAGTGGCAACAACGAGGCCAATAAACTTGAAGTTATTATTGTCCACACTCCGTCGAACGCGATTATTTCAGAGCATGTGTTCAGACCATAGACGTTGGATATGCGCGTTATATCTTGCACAGCTAACGGAACATTCCCGTGAAATGACAGAAACTCCGGTGGTCAATACGTAACCGTCGGCGACTGGCTGTTCCATGCTGCATGATCTCTGAAAGAGAGGAGTTCAACAGAGCCCGGCGTGCCGGATTCGATAGAGAGCGAGCCCTACGCCGGCAGCGCCGATTCGGGCACCGTTCCGTCGTCGTTCCACCCACGAAGCTCGTAGTACGAGTCGATGGCGTCGTCGAGCCCGGGAAGCTCCTCTTCGTAGGGGAGCCGGTCGTCGTCGCCGTCGATCCCGCGCCGGTTGTTGAAGTGACGCTCTAGCGTCACCGTCCGGGCGCCCGCCGCGAGCAGCTCCTCGAAGTCGGCGTCGAAGAGCAGTTCGTAGCGCTCGGGCGTCATGAAGTCTCGCGAGAACTTGCAGACGACGCCGCTGTCGTTGAGCGCCATCAGGTTCTCGCGTTCCACGAGGCGATCGGCCTTCCCCTCGAACCCGGCGGGCTCCATGGCCTCCGCTTCCTCGACGAGCGGGTATTCCACCGAGTAGAACGTCGCGTACATGTGGTCGGCGCCGCGGTTCGCGACCGCGTACGAGAGCGCTTGGCCGTGGAGGAGTCGCCCCTCGTGGGCCGCGAAGTCCATGTTCTTCACCGACCAGTTCCCCACGCCGAGGTCCTCGTGGATCCGACCGATCCCCTCCGCGAGCGTATCGCCCACGCCGTCGCGCTGGGCGATCTTGTCGACGAGATCCCAGATGAGTTCGCGGTTGCCGAACTCGTCTTCGGCGGCGAGGTACGCCGCGATCGTGTTGCCCGCGGAGATCGCGTCCAGCCCGTACTCGTCGCACAGGCGGTTCGACTCCATCACGTCGACGATGTCGTCGACCCCCGAATTCGAGCCGAACGCCATCGCCACCTCGAACTCGGGGCCCTCGGTCTCGACGCCGCGCGCCTCGTCCCGGGTCGGGAGCTTGCAGGCGAACGCACACGCCGAGCAGGTTCCCTTCTTGTACTTCTTCTCCGCGACGGCGGCGCCGTTGATCCCCTCGACGCCCGCGAAGGAGCGCTCGGAGAAGTAGTACGACGGCAACCCGTCCATCTCGTTTGCGAGGTCCATCACCGCCACCGTCCCCTGCTCTTTCATGATGTGGTCCTCGGTGGCGGCCTCGCGGTGGATCTCGTTGGCGGTCGCCGAAATCTCGAGCCCGGGTGCCGAGTCACCGCCGAACGTGACGGCCTTGACGTTCTTCGCTCCGAGGACGGCGCCCAGCCCGCCGCGACCGAACGCGCGCTCCTCGGTCGTCATGATCGACGCGAATCGGACTTCGTTCTCGCCCGCCGGCCCGATCACCGCTGTCCGGTCGCTGGAGATGTCGCGTTCGTCCTCCAAATAGCCGGTCGTCTCCGAGACGGTCGCTCCCGCGAGGTCCGGTACGGCTTCGAACTCGACACCGTCGTCGCGCACGTGGACGATGACCAAGTCGTCGCTTGCACCCGCAAGCTCGATCGCTCCGTACCCCGTCGCCGCGAGGTGGCGCGACACGAAGCCGCCGGCGTTCGATGACAGGAGCCCGTCCGTCAGCGGCGAGAGCGCGGTGCAGTTCGTCCGCCCTGTAAAACTCATCTGGGACGCCTGCATCGGTCCGGTGGTGAACACGGCGCGGTTCTCGGGGCCGAGCGGATCCGCATCGAACGGGACTCGCTCGTGCGCGAGCCGCGTCGCCACGCCCCGTCCGCCGATGTATCGCTCCTGAACCTCCGTGATATCGGTCTCTACCGTCGTCCGCTCCCCGACGTCGATCGACAGCAGCGGTCCGGTACTGTGTAGCATGTCCGGTGATCCGTGGAGGCGGTACAAAAAACCGAGCCAACCCGCCCGAATTGAGGGTTTCAAGCCCTGGTAATGCGTTCTACGCCGTATCATTTGTTCCAGAGCGGAGCGCTACCGTGTGAATTTGGCGAATCCGAGGAGCATATCGTACACAATATCTGTGGTCAATGTACACGGTGAATTTATACTGGTGGTAGATAATTTCTCCGTAGACGCCTGTTATCATGCCACGAGAACACATCTTCGACGAGGCCGAGTACGAGCGGCGGGTGGCTCGGACGAAAGAGCGGTTGCGCGAGCAGAACCTCGACGCGATCGTGGTCGCCGATCCGGCGAACATGAACTACCTGACCGGCTACGACGGCTGGTCTTTCTACGTCCATCAGGCGGTCGTGGTCACGCCCGATCGCGACGAGCCGATATGGATCGGTCGCGACATGGACGGCGACGGCGCGCGGGCGACGACGCACCTCTCCGACGACAGCATCCGCGCGTACAGCGACGACCACGTTCACTCACCGCACGACCTCCACCCGATGGACTACGTCGCCGGCGTTCTCGAAGAGTTAGATGTCGCGGACGGCCGGATCGGATTGGAGATGGACGCCGCCTACTTCACCGCGAAGTCGTACATGCGACTCCAGCAGAACCTCCCGGACGCCGAGTTCGAGGACGCGACGCTGCTCGTCGGCTGGATCCGTGTCAAGAAGTCGGACCAAGAGCTGGAGTACATGGAGCAGGCCGCGCGGATCTCCGAGAACGCGATGCGTGCCGGCCTCGACGCCATTGAGGAAGGAGTCCCGGAGTACGAGGTCGCCGCTGCGATCTACGAGCAGTTGATCGAGGGGACAGAGGAGTACGGCGGCGACTACCCCGCGATCGTCCCGCTAATGCCGTCGGGCGATCACACCGGGACGCCACACCTCACGTGGACGGATCGACCGTTCGAGGAGGGCGACCCGGTCATCATCGAACTCTCCGGCTGTCGGCACCGCTACCACTCGCCGCTGGCCCGAACGACCTTCGTCGGCGACCCGCCGGCCGAGCTGCAGGAGACCGCGGACATCGTCGTCGAGGGGTTGGAGGCGGCGCTCGACGCCGCGGAGCCCGGCGTCAAATGCGAGAGCGTCGAGAAGGCGTGGCGGACCACCATCGAGCAGTACGGGCTCGAAAAGGAGGATCGCATCGGGTACTCGATGGGGCTCGGCTACCCGCCGGACTGGGGCGAGCACACCGCGAGCATCCGGCCGGGCGACGAGACCGTCCTCGAAGAGGACATGACGTTCCACATGATCCCGGGCATCTGGACCGACGAAATCGGCATGGAGATCAGCGAGACGTTCCACGTCACGTCTACCGGGGCGGAGACGCTGGCCGAGTTCCCTCGCGAGCTGTTCACGGCCTGAGCGGGGTTCCGACGGTTACCGCCGTCACTCGGGCGTGACGACCGCGTTTTCTAACTCGTCACCCGCGTCGAGCGCCGCGACGTTGGTCGCGACGATGTCGGCCAGCCGGTCCCAGTGTTTGGGGGTATGGCCGCCCGTGTGCGGGGTGATGAGGCAGTTTTCTACGTCCCAGAGCACGTGGTCCGACGGGAGCGGCTCGGGGTCGGTCACGTCGAGCGCGGCCCCGCGGATGCCCTCGGTCTGGAGAGCCGAGACGAGGGCGTCGGTGTCGACGAGCCCGCCGCGAGCCGCGTTCACGACGACCGCGTTCGGCGGGAGCGTCGCCAACTCGGCCTCGCCGACCATCCCGCGAGTCAGATCGGTAAGCGGACACGCGAGCACGACGTAGTCGCTCCGGGCGAACGCGTCGTGGACGTCGCCGTCGTCGAAGCTCAGCACTTCGTCGGTGGGGCCGCCCTTCTCAGGGGTGTACCGGATCCCGATCGTCGCTACCTCGAACCCCGCGAGCCGTTGGACGACCGCCTGTCCGATCGATCCGAGCCCCACGACGGTGACCGTGCTGTCGGTGAACTCGTGCGACTGGAAATGTCGCCATTCGCTGTTCGACTTCCGACGCCATCCCTCGTGGAGATTGCGTGCGAACACGAGCATGTTGGCGATCGACTGCTCGGCGATGCCCGGAGCGTGGATACCGCCCGCGTTCGTCACGGTGACGCCGTGGTCCCGCAGCGCGTCGGTCGGGACATGGTCAGTGCCGGCGAAGGTGCACGCGAACAACTCCAGTCGGTCGGCGCGATCGAGGAGGTCGGCGTCGAGCGTGATCCCGGTCACCACGCGGGCCTTCGGTACGAGTTCGCGCTCCTCGGCGGGCGTCCGAGCGAGCGCGACCGTCTGGTCCGGGAGTCGCTCGCGGAGCGCGTCCGCGTACGACGCCATCGACAGGCCTTCCGTTCCCTCCCGCAGCACGACGATATCGGGATCAGCGGTCTGGTGTGAGCTCATGAGCTGTGGGCGCGTCGAGACGACGCGTTGGCGGATCATTATGAGGCCCTCTCTTAGCCTTTTGTGTATCTCGCGTACACGACAATCGTGTACCATTAAGGCAGTCGAGCGAGAGGGTGTCTCGCATGAACGAACCGATCCGGGATCGGCTCGCCAGCGTTCGCAGACGATTCCACCGTCATCCGGAGCCAGCGTGGCGTGAGTTCCTCACGACGGCGACCCTCGTCGATGAGATTCGGTCGATCGGCGTCGACGAGCTCGCGATCGGGCCGGACGCGTACGACCCGGGCGACCGCATGGCAATTCCCGACGGAGACCTGGATCCGTGGATCGAGCGCGCCCGGGACCGCGGGGCGGACGACGCGCTGCTCGACCGCATGACTGGCGGGAACACCGGGGCCGTCGCCGTGCTCGACCGCGGCGAGGGGCCCGCGATCGGGCTTCGCGTCGACATCGACGGGCTGTTCATCGAAGAGTCAACCGACCCCGACCACGACCCCGTCGACGAGGGATTTCGCTCCGAGATCGAGGGGACGATGCACGCCTGCGGCCACGACGTTCACATGACGTGGGGGCTCGCGGTACTCGAAGCGATCGCCGACAGCGACTTCGCCGGGCGCTTGGTCGTGTTCTTCCAGCCGGCCGAGGAGACCGGCGGCGGCGGTCATCCGATGGCCGAGAGCGCGTACGCGGACGATCTCGACTACCTATTGGCAGTTCACGTCGGACTCGATCACCCGATCGGCGAGGTGGTGGCGGGGATCGAGAAGCCGCTAGCGATGGCGCACCTAGACGCGACGATCGAGGGGACCTCGGCACACGCGGGGAAGGCACCGAACGAGGGCGACAACGCGATGCAGGCGATGGGAACGGCGATCGTGAACGCCTACGGGATCTCTCGACACGCTGAGGGTATGACACGGGTGAACGTCGGCCGGGCCGAGGCCGGCACCGCGAGCAACGTCATCGCCGAGCGCGCACAGATGGAGGCCGAGGCACGCGGCGAGACGACCGCGCTGATGGAGTTCATGAAGAGCCGGTTCGAGCGCACCGTGCGCGGCGCCGCGACGATGCACGGCTGTCGCGCGAGCGTCGACGTGGTGAGCGAGTCGCCGCGCGCGGACAGCGACCCGGAGCTACAGGCGCTGGTGACCGAGGTCGCCGAGGGCGTCGACGGGATCGACACCGTACTCCCGGCGGCGGACTTCGGCGCGAGCGAGGACGCGACGTTCCTCATGAAACGGGTCCAGGAAGAGGGCGGGCTGGCGACGTACCTCATCGTCGGCACCGACCACCCGACGAGTCACCACACCCCGACGTTCGACGTGGACGAGCGGAGCATCCGGCACGGCGTGGACGTGCTCGTCGGCGCGATCCGCGACCTCGAACAGCGACATCCCGTCCCGCAAGTCGAGGACGAGGCGGCGATCCGGTCTGAACAGGACTGACCCTCGACGGACCGCCTCAGGTGGCCGTCGCGCTCGCGCTCACGGCGTCGATCGCGTCGAGGAAGATTCCCGTGCCGAGCGCGATCTCGCGTTCGGTCGCGTCGAGCGGGGGAAGGAGACGTATCGTCTTCGTCCCGCAGCCGAGCGTCAGGAGTCCGCGGTCGAGGGACGCCTCGACGACGGCGGCGCGACGCTCGGCCGTGTCGAACTCCACCGCGAGCATCAGCCCCTTGCCGCGCACGTCCACGACGGTGTCGGGCGCGTCGTCGCGGAGGAGCTCTCTCGCCTGCCGGCCACGCCGGGTCGCGTTGGCCAGCAGGTCGTGTTCCTGAATCGCCTCCAACGTGAGCGCGCCCATCATCGAGCCGAGGACGTCGCCGCCGCCGAACGTCGAGCCGAGGCGGTTCTTCTCCGACGGGAACACCTCCGACCGGGAGATCGTCGCGCCGACGCGCAGCGCCTTCGCGCTCGCGATCACGTCCGGCTCGATGGCGTAGTGGTCCGACGCCCACATCTCGCCCGTGCGGCCGACTCCGGACTGGATCTCGTCGACGACGAGCGGGATGTCGTACTCGTCGGTGACGGCCGCGACCTCGTTCATGAACGCCTCGCTCGGGAAGCGGTAGCCGCCGACGCCCTGGATCGGTTCGAGCGTCAGAAAGGCGATCTCCGCGGGGTCGACGTGGCCGCCCTCGGGCGCGAGCATATTCCGAAGCCGCGAGCCGCCGCCCGCGAAGAAGCCGCAGTCGCAGCTCGCGGCGTCGCAGCCGCGGTCCGCACAGAACGGCACCGTCTCGATGCCGCTGATCTGGGGGTACTGGCGCGTGTACACGTCCTTCGACTTCGTCAACGAGAGGGTCCCGAGCGTTCGGCCGTGGAAGCTCCCGGTGAACGCCACGCCGTACTTCGCGGGGGCGCGGTAATCGTGCGTGATCTTCATCGCGTTCTCCATCGCCTCAGCGCCGGAGTTCGAGAGGAAGACCGTGTCCATCCCGTACTGACTGGAGATGTCGGTCAACGTCTCCATGAGGTGGCTCGATCCGGGGAAGTCGGCGTCCTCGGGCGTCGGTCCCGACCCGAAGTACATGTCTTGCCCGGCGATCTTCAGCGGCTCGACGAGGTCGAACTCCCGCAGTTTCGAGAGCACCTTCTCGTTGTTGTAGCCGAGCGGGGCCGCGCCGATGTGGCAGGTAAAATCGAGGAGGACGTTGCCGTCGACATCGGTGACGAACGGCCCGTCGGCCTCGCGGGTCACGTCCCAGACGAATTCGTGTGAGTACTCGCTGGGCGCGGAGTGTGACT
>Ga0306907_1000661_pt1 | contig 13865 bp, 9 predicted proteins | sample AntRauTorcE11898_FD_190415 | JGI IMG/M metagenome (GOLD analysis project Ga0306907, IMG submission 190415) | Saline lake microbial communities from Rauer Islands, Antarctica - Metagenome Torckler E11 #898 (v2) (version 2) | ecosystem: Environmental > Aquatic > Non-marine Saline and Alkaline >... | reverse complement strand
CGCCGAAGGCCAGCACGCCGGAGATCGAGAAGCCGAGCGTCTGCAGCAGGACGAGGCCGACGCCGATCAGCACGGTGGCGCGCAGGAGTTTGCCGATCGCCTCGACGGTGGAGCGGTCCGGGCCCTCTTCCGGACTAAGCGAGACCGTGCGCACGCGCTCGATCAGTCGGCCCTCGACCGCGCGGGTCAGGCGCAGCGCGAACCAGCCGAGCGCGCCGATGACGCCGGCCTTGCGCAGGGACTCAACGTAGCCGAACAAGGCGGCGTCCGTGTCCGCGTAGCGGCCGATCGCCTCGGCGGCGATGGTGATGCCGAGCACCCAGATGATGAGGCCGATGGGGCCGACCAGCGCCCAGAGCACGGTATCGTCCCAGAGGTTGCTCGTGCGGTGCGCGCGGCGCACCAGACTGCGGATGACGAGGCGCTGGGTCAGATCGAGCGCGGCGGTGGCGAGCAGGATCACGAAGACCCAGATCATCCAGCGGTTGCCGCCGGCCCAGGTGGTGAGCTCGATCAGCCAGTCGGGCATGCTCATGACGGCTCCCGCTTCATTCTCCGTGTTCCGTATGACCGATCCGGTCCACGATCGCGCGGGCCTCCGCCCACTCGGCGGTCCACTCGAGATCGCGGTCGATGCCGTCGGCCGGATGACCGTGCAGGCGCATCAGGCGCGCGACCGACACCGGGCGATCCTCGACCGGGAGCGCCTCGACCACTTCGGCGGCCTGCCTGCGGTCGTTGCAGACGAGGACCATGTCACAGCCCGCGGCCAGCGCCTTGCGCGCGCGCTCGACGCTACCGCCGACCGTCCCCGCCCCGGCCATGGCGAGGTCGTCGCTGAAGACGGCGCCGTCGAAGCCGAACCGATCGCGCAGGATGTCGTTGATCCAGATCGACGAGAATCCGGCCGGTACGTCATCGACCGCCGGGTAGGTCACGTGCGCCGGCATAACGCCGGGCAGGCCCTGGTGGGCCAGGCGCTCGAACGGGATGCCGTCGAGCTGGAGGATATCCTCGCGGTCGCGCGGGTCCACCGGGCACTCGTGGTGCGAGTCCGGCGCGACGCTGCCGTGCCCCGGGAAATGCTTGCCGATGGCGGCCATGCCCGCCTGCCCCATGCCGCGCATGACGGCGGCACCGAGGCGCGCGACGGCATCCGGGTCATTGTGGAACGCGCGGTCGCCAATCACGGCGCTGATATCGCGGCGCAGATCCAGCACCGGCGCGAAACTCAGGTCGACGCCGACGGCAAGCAGTTCCGCCGCCAGCAGCCAGCCGAGTGCGCGCGCCTCGGCCTCGGCAGCATCCGGGTTCTCGTCGTAGCGCTCGCCGAACCGGCCCATCGGGGGCAGTACGGTAAAACCCTCGCGAAAGCGCTGTACGCGGCCGCCCTCCTGATCGACGGCGACCAGCAGGTGCGGCTCGCGCAGGGCATGGATCTCGTCGACCAGCGCCGCGAGCTGGTCGCGGTCCGTGTAGTTGCGGCTGAACAGGATCACGCCGCCCACGTTCGGGTGCATGAGCAGCTCACGGTCTTCCGCCGTGAGGCTCGTGCCGGCGATATCGAGCATGACCGGGCCGAGCGGCATCAGCGCGCCTCCAGCAGGACGACCGCGTGCGCGGCGATGCCCTCGCCGCGGCCGATGGAACCGATGCCCTCGTGCGTGGTCGCTTTGACGTTGACGGCGCGCCGGTCGAGGTCGAGTTCGGCGGCGATGCCCTCGCGCATGGCGTCGATGTGCGGGCCGATGCGCGGGCGCTCGGCGATGATGGTGAGGTCGGCGTTGACGGCGCCCCAGCCGCGATCGCGGACGAGCGCGACCGTGCGCCGCAGCAGTTTCTGGCCGGAGGCGCCGGCCCAGGCCGGTTCGGTGTCCGGGAAGTGGCGGCCGATATCGCCCAGCGCCGCGGCGCCGAGCAGCGCGTCGCAGAGGGCGTGCAGCGCGACGTCGCCGTCAGAGTGGGCGCGCAGGCCGAAGGGGGCGTCGATCCGCTCGCCGCCGAGCATGACGTGATCGCCGTCCGTGGTCGCGTGTACGTCGTAGCCGTGTCCGATTCGCATGGTCATTGTCCGCCGCGCATCGCCAGCACGGCCGCCGCGAGCGGCAGATCGTGCGGTCGCGTGATCTTGATGTTGGCCGGGTCGCCCTCGACGAGGCGCGGGGCGTAGCCGACGCGTTCCATGGCCGAGGCCTCGTCGGTGATGGCGGGGTCCGTCGCGTCGCCGATGGCCTCGCGCAATGTATCACCGTGAAAGAGCTGCGGCGTGAGCGCCTGCCACAGCCCGCTGCGGTCCTCGGTGGCGGCGACGCGGCCCTCGGCGTCGGCGCGCTTGAGGGTGTCGCGGACCGGCACGGCGAGGAGCGCGCCGGCCGGCTCCGATGCAAATGCGAGCAGCCGTTCGATCTCGTCGTCGGACAGGCACGGGCGGGCACCGTCGTGCACCAGCACGGGGCCGTCGGCGGCGGCGCCGAGGGCATCGAGTCCCGCCGCTACCGAGGCCGCCCGGCTCGCACCGCCGGTCACGGTCTGCACGCGCGCATCGCCCGCCGCCGGCAGTTCCGCGAACCGGCTGTCATCGGGTGCGAGCGCGACCACCAGCCGCTGGAGACCGGGGTGCGCGAGCAGCGGCGCGAGCGCCCATTCGATGACCGCGTGGCCGGCCAACGGAAGATACGTCTTCGGCGTCGTGCCGCCCATGCGCGCGCCGGCACCGGCGGCGGGGACGACTGCACTGAATGCGATCGGGCTCACGGGCTGTCGGGCTCCGGCGCGGGACTGTCCTTTTCCGGGGCGGAGTCGGGTGACCCTTCGGACCCGGCCCCGGGCGGCGGTTCGACCTCGCTGGCGTCCTTCTCGATGATGCGGAAGTAGGTCTCGCCCTCACCCACCATGCCGAGTTCCGATCGGGCCCGGGCCTCAACCGCCGCCATGCCCTTCTTGAGGTCACGCACCTCGGCGGCGAGCGCCTCGTTGCGTTCGCGCAGGCGGGCGTTGCGTTCTTCCTGCGCCGCGATCTCCTGCTTCAGCCGGTGGACTTCGACCAGACCGCCCTCGGCGAACCACAGGCGATACTGAAGCGTCAGCAGCAGTGCGAGCAGCACACCGATCAGGATCCTCAATATGCCTCCCGCAGCCGCTGTCGGCCGCCGGCCCGATCAGGCGAGCGGACCGAACACGCCCCGACCGCCGTAACGGCCGCGGTCGCCCAGCCGTTCTTCGATACGCAGGAGTTCATTGTACTTGGCCACGCGGTCGGACCGGGACGCCGAGCCGGTTTTGATCTGGCCGGCGCCCGTGGCGACCGCGAGCTGCGCGATGAACGTGTCCTCGGTCTCGCCCGAGCGATGCGACACGACGTTGCGATAGCCGGCGGCATCGGCCATGCGCATGGCCTCCAGCGTCTCGGTGAGCGTGCCGATCTGGTTCACCTTGATGAGGATGGCGTTGGCCGCCGCGCGGTCGATACCTTCCTGCAGGATGGCCGGGTTGGTGACGAACAGATCGTCGCCCACGAGCTGGACCTTGTCGCCAAGGCGGCGCGTCAGTTCGATCCAGCCTTCCCAGTCGCCCTCGGCCATGCCGTCCTCGATCGACAGGATCGGGTACTGATCGACCCAGGCGGAGAGGTATTCGATGAAGCCGTCGGCGTCGAAGCTGCGGCCCTCGGAGGCGAGGTTGTAGGTGCCATCCTCGCAGAACTCCGAGCTGGCCACGTCGAGCGCCAGCCAGATGTCGCGGCCCGGGCGGTAGCCGGCCGCCTCGGTGGCCTCGAGGATGGTCTCGATGGCGGCCTCGTTCGACGGCAGATCCGGCGCGAAGCCGCCCTCGTCGCCGACGCCCGTCGCGAATCCGCGCTGTCCCAGCACCTTCTTGAGCGCATGGAAGATCTCGGCGCCGCAGCGCAGGGCTTCGGAGAAGCTCTCGGCGCCCGCCGGCACGATCATGAACTCCTGCAGGTCGACGCTGTTGTCGGCGTGCGCGCCGCCATTGATGATGTTCATCAGCGGCACCGGCAGCGTGCGCGCGCGCTCGCCGCCGAGGTGTTCGTACACCGGCACGCCGGCCTCGGCGGCCGCGGCCCGGGCGTTCGCGAGCGACACGGCCAGCAGCGCGTTGGCGCCCAGCCGGGCCTTGTTTTCAGTGCCGTCGAGATCGATCAGCGCACGATCGAGCGCCGCCTGGTTGCCGGCCTCGAAGCCCTGCATCGCCGGGGCGATCTCGCGGTGGACGTGGGCGACGGCGTTGCGCACGCCCTTGCCGAGGTAGCGGCTCTTGTCGCCGTCACGCAGCTCGATGGCCTCGCGCACGCCGGTCGACGCACCCGACGGCACCGCGGCCCGGCCGTAGCTGCCCGACGCGAGGAAGACATCCGCTTCGATGGTGGGGTTGCCGCGCGAGTCCAGGATCTCGCGGGCACGGATATCGATGATCTCGCTCATCTCGATGCTCTCCGTTCGGTTCTTCGCGTCGTGGTGGTGGTGATTGGGGTCATTCCAGTACCGGGTTGCCAGCCCGAGCGCATTCCCGGATTCCGTTTCACTTCATCCGGGCTAAGGGTGCTACCCGGTGTTTACCGGTTCAGCAAGTCATTTTCCGCGTAGGGCTGGGCTTTCACCACCCGGTCCAGTTCGAGCAGCGTCGTCAGCAGCGATTCGAGCCGGTCCAGCGGCCAGGCGTTGGGGCCGTCGGACAGGGCCTGTTCCGGGCGCGGGTGGGTCTCCATGAACAGCCCGGAGACGCCGGCGGCGACCGCCGCGCGGGCCAGCACCGGGATGAACTCGCGCTGCCCGCCGGACGAACTGCCCTGCCCGCCCGGCAACTGCACGGAATGGGTCGCGTCGAACACGACCGGGCAGCCGGTGTCGCGCATGGCGGCGAGGCCGCGCATGTCCGAGACGAGGTTGTTGTAGCCGAACGATACGCCGCGATCGCAGACCATGATGCCCTCGCCCCCGGCCGCGCGCGCCTTATCGACGACGTTGACCATGTCCCAGGGCGCGAGGAACTGGCCCTTCTTGATGTTCACCGGGAGCCCGGCGGCGGCCACACGCTGGATGTAGTCGGTCTGGCGGCAGAGAAAGGCCGGGGTCTGCAGCACGTCGACGACGGCGGCGACCTCATCGACCGGGGTGTATTCGTGCACGTCGGTGAGCACGGGCAGACCGGTCTCCGCGCGCACGCGCTCGAGCGCCGCCAGGCCGGCCTCCATGCCCGGTCCGCGGTACCCGGATACGGAGGAACGGTTGGCCTTGTCGTAGGACGCCTTGAAGATCACCGGCACGCCGGTGCGCCGGGAAATGCCGGCCAGTGCCTCGGCGACCTCGAGCGCGAGCGACTCGCTCTCGAGCGCACACGGGCCGGCGATCAGGAAGAGTGGGCGATCCGGGCCGACTTCGAAACCGCAGAGGTCCATCAGCGGTGTCCGGCGTAAACCAGTGCGGCGGCCACGAAATCCGTGAACAACGGATGGCCGTCACGCGGGTTGGATGTGAACTCCGGATGGAACTGGCAACCGATGAACCACGGGTGCTCGGGCAGTTCGGTGACCTCCACCAGCGCGTTGTCGATCGAGGTGCCGGAGAAGTGCAGGCCGGCCTCACGCAGGGTGTCGAAGTAGTTGTTGTTGAACTCGTAGCGGTGGCGATGACGCTCCATGACCGCATCGGCGCCATAGATGCGGCTGATGCGCGAACCGGGCGCGAGCTGCGCCTGCTGCGCGCCGAGGCGCATCGTGCCGCCGAGATCGGAATCCTGCGAGCGCTGTTCGACCTCGCCGGAAACGGTCTGCCACTCCGTGATGAGGGCGATCACTGGATGCGGCGTCTGCGGATCGAACTCGGTGGAGTTCGCGCGCTCCAGCCCGGCGACGTTGCGCGCGTATTCGACCACCGCGAGCTGCATGCCGAGGCAGATCCCGAGGAACGGCACGCCCTTCTCGCGGGCGTAGCGCACGGCCGTGACCTTGCCTTCGACGCCGCGGACACCGAAGCCGCCCGGGATCAGGATGGCGTCGAGGCCGTCGAGTTGCGCCGTCCCTTCCAGTTCGATCTGTTCCGAATCGATGTAGCGGATACGGACCTTGCTGCGGGTCTTGATGCCGGCGTGGATCAGCGCCTCGTTGAGCGACTTGTAGGAATCGGCGAGGTCGATGTATTTACCGATCATCCCGACCGTGACTTCATGTTCGGGATGATCCAGCCCGTCGAGCACGCCCTCCCAGTCCGAGAGGTCGGCCGGCGGCAGTTCATCCAGCAGGCCCAGGCGCTCGAGCATGATGTCGTCCAGGCCCTGGCGCTGGTAGATCTGCGGGATGCGGTAGATCTGGTCGACGTCGATCGCGGAGGCGACCGCGCGCTCGGGGACGTTGGTGAACAACGCGATCTTGCGCCGCTCCTCCTCCGGCAGCGGTTCGGCCGCACGGCACAGCAGCATGTCCGGCTGGATACCGATCGAGCGCAGTTCCTTGACCGAGTGCTGCGTCGGCTTGGTCTTCACCTCACCGGAACTGGCGATGTAGGGCACCAGTGTCAGGTGAATGAACATCGCGTTCTCGCGACCCTCTTCCACGCCCATCTGGCGGATCGCTTCCATGAAGGGCAGCGATTCGATGTCGCCGACCGTGCCGCCGATCTCGACCATGGCGATATCGGCATCGCCGGCGCCGTCGCGGACCAGGCGCTTGATCTCGTCGGTGATGTGCGGGATGACCTGCACGGTCGCGCCGAGGTATTCCCCGCGGCGTTCCTTGGAGATCACGTTCTGGTAGACGCGACCGGTCGTGAAGTTGCTGCGCTGGCTGGTGCGGATCCGGGTGAAGCGCTCGTAGTGACCGAGGTCGAGGTCGGTCTCGGCGCCGTCATCGGTGACGAACACCTCACCGTGCTGATACGGGCTCATGGTGCCCGGATCGACGTTGATGTAGGGGTCCAGCTTGAGGATCGCGACGCGCAGTCCGCGCGCTTCGAGCAATGTACTGAGGGATGCGGCGGCGATGCCTTTCCCGAGAGAGGAAACGACACCACCGGTTACGAATACGAAACGGGCCATTTGAGTTCGCGCAACTCGGCTGAGGGAAGGGGTCCGCGTGCAAACGGCGGAGGTTAGCAGACCCCCCGAAATCGCACAATTGCGGGATGGGTCGAGGGGGCCCGACAGTACACAGACGTAGGCCGGCTTTGCGCGGTCCCACGCGCTCGCCACCGGGCCAGGCGTCTCACCGCGCAATGCCGGCATTCCCCGGCGGCGGGTGGCGTCCATGCCTGAAAGTCCACGGGCGCCGGCCGGGGAAAACCGGCCTACGTCCCGTCTATGCATGGTTGTGGACGTAGGCCGACCTTCGCCCGCAACGAAGTGGAGGGCGAATGCCGGCACGGCGTGTCCAGGATCGATAGCGTTCGGGCATAGCAACCGGTTGCCGGCATTGCCCGGCACAACCTGCGCCGGGCACTGAACCGCCGATTCATTGCCGGGCAAGGCCGGCCTACTATCGAACCATTACGGCCGCGGGACGCCGATCGCGCCGATGAGGTGGCCGTCGACGTAGACCAGCGGGATGCGGTCGCGCTCCCAGGGGGGGACGCCCTTGTCAGCGAGCCAGCGTTTGAGGGCAACACTGCCGTGGCCGTCGGCGCGAGGCAGGCGTTCGCCGCCCTGGCGGAAGCGGATTTGTACCTGGCTCGCCGGGTCAATCGCGGCCATGAGCGCCGTCAGCGCTTCCGGCTGGATGCGGCGGTGCGGCAGATCGAGGGCCCGTGCGGTGTCGGTCCAGTCATAGACCGCTCCGGGATCAATCTCCGGCGCCGGTGCCAGCGCCCACGCCTCGCCGCGCCAGCGGCGTACCTCGCCGCCGGGCCACGCTACGTGGGGATTGCGGTCGGCGGCGGCGCCGACGAGTTGCCCGCGGAGCGATTCCAGGCGCGCGGCACCGGGGCGGGGCAGGCCCTCGCGCTGCACCCACCAGCGCAGGAGCGCGCGCTGGCGGAACGCCGGCAGGGTCGCGAGGGCCGCACAATCCAGGGTCACCGCGTGCGTCCCGCGACAGGTCACGAAATCGTGCGCGGCGAGGCTGTCGACCCCGGCCGCGGCCTCGCCGGCCTGCCCGGCGGCGCGGGCAAGCGTGGCGTCGACCTCGGCGTGGCGTTCGCGCAGGACCGGCAGCACGCGCTCGCGCAGCCAGACGCGATCGTAGTCGGTGTCCGTGTTGGCCGGATCGTCGAGTGCTTCGAGGCCACGGTGATGCAGCTCGGCCTGCAGGCGCTCGCGCGGGATTTCGAGCCAGGGCCGCAGATGCAGGCCCGCCCCCAGCGTTCGGCGGCCCGGCATGCCGGACCAGCCGTGGACGCCGCCGCCGCGCAGCAGCGCCAGCAGGAGGGTCTCGGCCTGGTCATCCCGGTGATGCGCCGTCAGCAGGACCTCGCCACTGCGCAGGCGCTCGCCGAGCGCGGTGTAGCGGGCCTCACGGGCGGCGGCCTCGGGTCCCTCCCCGCGCGTGGCGCCCGCGTCGACCCGCACCTCGTCGCAACGCAGACCCAGGCCGCGCGCGACCCGGCGACAATGATCCGCCCAGGCACCGGCATCCTGATGCCAGCCGTGATGGATATGCAGGGCGCGCACGCGACGCCGCGGCAGGGTCTCGGCGGCCAGATGCAGGAGCAGCGTGGAATCGGGCCCGCCGCTGAACGCGATCACGACGCCGCTGCGCTGCGGCGCCTGCTCGGCCAAGACGGCCTTGAGCCGTTCGGCGGGGTCCGGTGAGTCTGTCGCGCGCTGGTTCATGACGGATTCTGGAGCGGGGTCTGTGCGGGATCGCCACCCGCGGGCGAAGGCGGCGAGCATGGCCGGTATGAGTGGCGCGTGCTTCGGGGCTTCGCGGCCGACACGGACAGAGCGATTATTGCGCGTGCGATCCGTCGTGTCGCATCAGACCCGGATCAGGCCGCGTGATGATTCGCCTGACGGCTCGCGGTGTCACTTGCCCAAGACGCTGCGCGGACCGCGCGGGACGTCGTTCAACCGGTATCGCGGTAGCGGCCGTAGGACGTCAGGCGCTTGTAGCGCTGCTCGATCAGTTCGTCGGTGTCGCCGCCGTCGAACGCGGCAATCGCCTCGATCAGCGCGCCGCGCAGACGCTCGGAGGCGTCGTCGTAGGCGCGGTGCGCGCCGCCTAGCGGTTCGCCGATGATCTCGTCGATCAGGCCGAGTTCCTGCAGCCGCGGCGCGGTGATACCCATCGCCTCGGCCGCCTCGGCGGACTTCTCCGATGATTTCCACAGGATCGACGCGCAGCCCTCGGGCGAGATCACCGAATAGGTCGAGTATTCGAGCATCATCAACCGGTCGCCGACGCCGATGCCCAGCGCGCCGCCAGAGCCGCCCTCGCCCACCACGGTGGCAATGATCGGAACACGCAGCTCGGACATGGCGAAGAGGTTGCGCGCGATCGCCTCGCTCTGGCCCCGTTCCTCGGCACCGACGCCAGGGTAGGCCCCGGGCGTGTCGATGAAGGTCAGGATCGGCATGCTGAATTTCTCGGCCATGCGCATCAGCCGCAGGGCCTTGCGGTAGCCCTCCGGGCGCGCCATGCCGAAGTTCCGCTTCAGCTTTTCCTTGGTGTCACGCCCTTTCTGGTGGCCAATCACCATAACCGGACGCCCATCGAGCCGCGCCGGGCCGCCAACGATGGCCGGGTCGTCCGAGTACGAGCGGTCGCCGTGGAGTTCGGTGAATTCCTCGAATACGCGATCGAGGTAGTCCAGCGAGTACGGGCGCATCGGATGCCGTGCGAGCTGCGCGATCTGCTGCGGGCGCAGTTTGGCGAAGATGCTGCGGGTCAGCGACTCGCTCTTCTGCTGCAGCCGCTGGATCTCCTCGTTGATGTTGATCTCGGGATTGGCGTCCGAGCCGAGGTGGCGCAACTCGTCGATCTTCGCCTCGAGTTCCGCGATCGGCTGTTCGAATTCGAGAAAATTCGGGTTCATGGTTTAGCGGCTGATCCCTGCATGTTCCTGACAATTGGGCGCGATGATACAGGGAGATCACCGCCTTGTGCACGTTCGCGGGGTGGGGAGGATGCCTTGAAAGTCAAAACCGCCTCTCGCAGAGCCGCCGAGCACGCGAAGAGAATGCGGGATAAAAAACGGCGTAGTCGACGCCGGATACGCGCAATGATGCCCTGCCGCCGGCAGATCGCTCGACTTGTTGGGTTTCCTTCGTCAACCCAACCTACGGCCGCTGACAACGGACCGCACCTCGCCCCGGAAATGGGGATCCCGGCATTGTCCGGCGCGGGCGCATTGCACCGCCCGGCGCACCCCGAAAGCCCAACCTGCGATTTTGCCCTTCCTTGGCGTGCTCCGCGCCTCTGCGAGAGGCGATTTTGACTTTTTTTGCGCCCACCCTACCGCTGGTACTCGATCTCGACCGCGCCCTCGTCGGTGAGCTGGCGCAGGCGGTGGAGGAGTTCGTCGGTCGGGTGGATCTGCCAGTCCTCTCCGAGGTTGAGGCGGGCGCTGGCGCTGGGGCCCTGGTATTCGACGGCGATGGGCGTGTGGCCTTCGCGGAAGGGGCGCAGGGTGTCGCGCAGATGGTCGATGAAGCCGTTGCCTGCGGCACTGCCGTTGACGTGCAGGCGCAGGCGCCGGGCGAAGCGTTCGCGGGCGTCGTCGATGCTGTAGATCTCGCGCGCGTTGATCTGGTAGCCGCCGTTGAAGTCGTCGTAGGCCAATTGGCCCTCCACCACCAGCACGCGGTCGCGCACGATGGAATTATGCCGGCGTTGCAGCAGTTCCGGGCCGATCTTGACCTCGACGCGGGTGCTTTTGTCGTCGATGGTGGCGAAGCCCATCTTGCCGGTGGAGGTGTTCTTGGTGCGGAACGCGTTCACCAGACCCGCGAACACCTCGTTGCGATCCTCGCCGCGGCGCCGGCCAAGGCTTTCGAGCTTGCCGCACTGGTCGGCCAGCCGGCCGTTCGTAAAACGGGCCAGCTCGTCGCTGTAGCGGTCGATGGGGTGACCGGAGAGGTACAGACCGAGCGTCTCTTTCTCGGCCGTGAGGCGGGTCTCGTCGTCCCAGTCCGGCTCCGGCGGGATATCCGTGCTGCCGACCGACGGTTTGTCGCCGCCGCCGAACATATCGTTCTGGCCGGTCGCGGCATTGGCGCGGTGCTGCTCGGCCGCGCGCACGGCGTGCGGCAGGCGCTTCTCGATGGTCGCGCGGTTGGGGCCGAGGCCGCCCAGCGTGCCGGCCCGGTTGAGCGCCTCGAGCACCCGCCGATTGACCTTGCCGGCATCGACGCGCACGCAGAGATCGTCGAGGTCCGCGAACGCGCCGCCGCGCTCACGCTCGCGCAGGATCGCCTCCAGCGCCGATTCGCCCACGCCCTTGATCGCGCCGAGGCCGAAGCGCACGCGGCCGGCGTCGACGGCCGTGAAGCTGAAGGCCGAGTTGTTGATATCCGGCGGAATGACGTCGAGGCCGATCGACGCGCACTCGTCGATCAGCGTGACGACCTTGTCGGTGTTGTCCATGTCGGCGGACAGCACGGCGGCCATGAACTCGGCCGGGTAATGCGCCTTGAGCCATGCCGTCTGATAGGACAGCAGCGCGTACGCGGCGGAGTGCGATTTGTTGAAACCGTAGCCGGCGAATTTTTCGATCAGGTCGAAGATGTACTCGGCGGTGGCCTGCTCGACCCCCTGGGCCGTCGCCCCTTCGACGAAGCCCGAGCGCTGCTTGGCCATCTCCTCGGGCTTTTTCTTGCCCATGGCGCGACGCAGCAGGTCCGCGGCGCCGAGCGAGTAGCCCGCCAGCACCTGGGCGATCTGCATCACCTGCTCCTGATACAGAATGACGCCGTAGGTGGGCTTGAGGATGGCCTCCAGCCACGGATGCGGGAACTGGACCTCGGCGTGCCCGTGCTTGCGGGCGATGAAGTCGTCGACCATGCCGGACTGCAGCGGCCCGGGGCGGAACAGCGCGACCAGCGCGACGATCTCCTCGAAGTTGTCCGGCTGCAGGCGCTTGATCAGCTCCTTCATGCCGCGTGATTCGAGCTGGAAGACGGCCGTCGTCTGGCAGGCCTTCAGCAGCTTGAAGGCAGCCGCATCGCCCGTCTCGAGCCGGTCCATGCTGATCGGATCGCGGCCCTCGCCGCGCAGGCGCTCGTTGATGGCGTTGACCGCGCGATCGATGATCGTGAGCGTGCGCAGGCCGAGGAAGTCGAACTTCACGAGGCCGATCTTCTCGACGTCGTCCTTGTCGAACTGCGTCACCAGGCCCTGCCCGCCCGGCTCGCAGTACAGCGGCGCGAAATCGGTCAGCGCCGACGGCGCGATCACGACGCCACCGGCGTGTTTGCCGGCGTTGCGCGCCAGGCCCTCAAGCTTCATGCCGAGGTCGAGCAGCGCGTGGACGTCTTCCTCGTCGTCGTAGACCTGCTTGAGATCCTCCGATTCCTTGAGCGCGCGGTCGAGCGTCATGCCGACCTCGAACGGCACGAGCTTGGCGATCCGGTCGACCATGCCGTAGGGGTGACCGAGCACGCGGCCGACATCGCGGATCACCGCGCGCGCCGCCATCGAGCCATAGGTGATGATCTGCGAGACCTTGTCGCTGCCGTATTTCTGCGCGACGTAGTCGATCACGCGGTCGCGGCCGTCCATGCAGAAGTCGACATCGAAGTCGGGCAGCGATACGCGCTCAGGATTGAGGAAGCGCTCGAACAGCAGGTCGTAACGCAGCGGATCGAGGTCGGTAATCCCCTGCGCGTACGCCACGAGGGAGCCCGCACCGGAACCACGCCCCGGCCCGACCGGCACGCCGTTGTTCTTCGCCCAGGCGATGAAGTCGGCGACGATCAGGAAGTAGCCGGGGAAGCCCATCGAGTTGATTACGCCAAGCTCGCGCTCGAGGCGGTCCACGTAGGGCTTGCGGAATTCCTCGTCGTTCGCCTTCCGTTCCCCGTAGAGCTGATGCAGGCGCTGGTCGAGCCCCTCGAAGGCCACCTCGCGGAGATAGCTGTCCGCGGTGTGTTCGGCCGGGACCGGGAAATCCGGCAGGTAGGATTCCCCCAGGGTGATCTTCAGATTGCAGCGCCGCGCGATCTCGACCGAGTTTTCCAGCGCCTCGGGGATGTCGCTGAAGAGCTCGACCATCTCCTCTTCGGTGCGCAGATACTGCTGGCCGGAGTAGCGTTTCGGGCGGCGCGGATCCGCCAGCACGCGGCTGTCGTGGATGCACACGCGCGCCTCGTGGGCGTCGAAGTGGTCCGCCTCGATATAGCGCACGTCGTTGGTGGCGACGACCGGGCATTCCATAGTGCTGGCAAGTTCCAGCGCGCCGTCGATCCACGCCTCTTCGTTCTCGCGGCCGGTGCGATGGATCTCGAGGTAGAAGCGCCCCGGGAAGCGCGCCATCCAGCCGGCGAGCGATTCCAGCGTGCGCTCGCGGCGGCCGGCCAGCCAATTGCGCGCGACCTCGCCGGTGCGCCCGCCGGACAGCGCTATCAGGCCCTCGGTGGCGCCGTCCAGCCACTGCCGTTCGATGGTCGGATCGCCATCTCGCTGCCCCTCGAGATACGACCGCGAGACGAGACGGATCAGGTTGCCGTAGCCGGCATCGTTCTGCACCAGCAGCGTCAGCGGCGTCGCCGGCTCGCCCTGGGCCTCGCCGCGCAGGAGCACGTCGCAGCCGATGATTGGCTTGACGCCGGCGGCGATGGCGGCGCTGTAGAACTTGACCATCGCGAACAGGTTGCTCTGGTCCGTGAGCGCGACCGCGGGCATCCCGCGCGCCTTCAGCGTCTCCATGAGTTCGGGGATGCGCACGGTGCCGTCGACCAGCGAGTAGTCGGTATGCAGGCGC
>Ga0306907_1000654_pt1 | contig 13967 bp, 15 predicted proteins | sample AntRauTorcE11898_FD_190415 | JGI IMG/M metagenome (GOLD analysis project Ga0306907, IMG submission 190415) | Saline lake microbial communities from Rauer Islands, Antarctica - Metagenome Torckler E11 #898 (v2) (version 2) | ecosystem: Environmental > Aquatic > Non-marine Saline and Alkaline >... | reverse complement strand
TCAAGGCGGTTGACGAGAAAGTTAAGAAGCTGGTCCTCGTGGATCTCACCGTCTGCTTGTTTGGTTTTAGACACACCTTCAGCAAGCAGACGTTCTAACTAAGCGGCTTTGTGAAGTACTGATACTGAATTCAAACGTCTCTCCAGGCCCTCTGTTAAACCGTTCGGAGAAGTAAGTGAACCGATTTTCTGACTCCACGATTTCACGCCGTTCTTCGATTTCAGCTTGAAATTCCGTGCCTGTACTCTGGATGATTCCCGTTAGCCACGAATAGTAGACGTCCCGGACGCCGGGTGACTCTAAGGAAAGGTTGAGATGGAGTTCTGTCTCACGGGTCCACTCTGGGGGACCTTCGGATTCCTCGCCTGTATCCGACGTACCCGGGAATTCTGCCAGCGAAACTTGATCGTCAACGTGATTCGGGAGCGCCTCGATGAGATCGGCTTCAGTGATCCCTAGGTAATCCCCTGCTGACAAGTCTGGCGATGTTCCCTCCCCGTGTGGGATACCGTACGGCCAGACCGGGATTGGGTCAGGAAGTTCGACATCCTCGTACTCAGGATGAGTCCCAACGTAGTTTTCCTCGAAGAGCCAGAGGACACTGGTATCGCCGGTGAAGTAGCTGGCAGTCGTTTCCGTGAGGTCCTTCTGTTCGTTCCGGTACTGTACTTCAACAGCGATTCCTTGTCCGAGAGGGAACCGTGGCTGATCGAATTCGACGAAGACATCAGCACGACGCGGGACTTCGTCGGTAACAAACTCAACGTGCACTGACGCATCAGGATACTTGTCTTTGAGTTTTTCAACCGCGATCGATTTCATCCTGAGATGCAGAGCAGATTCACCAGAGCAAGAGTGGTCTGGCGGATGGTAGAAATGCCGAGCAGTAGAGGGGCCTTCTCGAACACGGAGAGAATCGTTACAGACTGGGCATTGAACTTCTTCGTCGTCATCGACGCCGATCGGGATTCGCGGACGATTATCAATAGGATCCACCGCAATGAAGGGCATCGGAGTAACCAAAGGAGCGAGACACTATATATTTTCAACCGGAAACATATCCCTGTGTCTGCTTAGGGAAAATCAGGAACCCGAGGATCTGCGAGCCTGGTACGGTGAAGATGTGCTTACCAGTTTCCATCGAAATGCACACTCAATCCAACTTTGCCTGCCATGCGTCTCAGTTCCGTTTGTTTCGAGGGTTTATCGAATTTCGTGTCAACATAGTATTGGCCAGTGACTGGCTTGTAGTCAGGGTCGGCGTCGTCCCAGTGTGGTTCGTTATTGAGTACTGCTTTTGTTCGACCTGGAATCCATGGGATCGTGATTTCGTCAATCAAGTCGTGATTCTCGATGAGGTAGTTCGTTGCTTTGACCATCGCTTCGGTTTGGTTGGTGCCGCTAACTGCTGCTATTTTACCGCTCTCATCAGCAATCTCCACGACGAACTGCCCGGATGTATTCCACGGGCCTGTAGTCGGGTTCTGCGTAACGGCTTCGCTCTCGGAAGCAGGGTCTGAGTCGTGTGTTTTCTCTTGAGAACAGGGAGGTACTGAGGATTCGTCGTTGGGTGTGAACGGCTTACTGGTATCTACCTCGTTCTCGATCTTGGTCACGAGAGTGTCGATCAGTTCTTTGGTTTGTGTCTCTGCGAGGGGTGCGATCGCTTCCGATACGTTGTTAGTTAAGACGTCGGTGAGCTGTGCAGAGAGTTCTTCTTTGTTGTTTTCAAGAGTGTCTTGTGCAGCGTCGAGTTCGTTAATACGGTTAGCTATTTTCTCTGCGTCTCCTGTCTGTATCGCCTCGCTGGTGAACGCTCGCAGAATAGGTCGCTGGTTGGGTAACTGTTGCAGGGTGGATTCTGTGAGGAGTTCTACGCTGACGTTCGAGTCAATCACCTGCCGTTGAAAGAACTGGTATTGCTTTCCGTTTGATAGGATCCCCCAGTTGATGTTCTCGTTTTTCATGTAGGTGGCGAGCTGTTCACGATGGTCGCTGTTTAAGTCCGTGTCAACACCTTTTGCTTCGAAAAACGCGACTGGTGTACCTTCAAAAAGCAACGCATAATCTACGTTGTATGATCGAGTTCCGACTTTGACGGGATACTCAAGCTGCGTGTTCGCTGGGATTTTCCAGGTGAGCAGATCTAAGAAGTCGTGTAAGACAGCTGCTTTCGTATTTGCTTCATTCATTTGCGGGGCGTCATCGATAACCGACTTGGCATACTCCACGTATGCTCTTACCTCCTCGTCACCCAGATTTCCATCATCCATAGTTGTGTAACAGGTGCCCAACGAATCCTTATCAAAGTGCCTTCATATCCGTCGCGCCGGAGCTTCTATACCAGATATCAATACGTAGATTCACCGAAGTACTATACGAGTCCACTGACTTTCCGAATACAGAACTGATGGTTCAAATTGAGGATCTCAGTCATCCTGCGGTTGAACTCAAATTACCTCTTGACGGTGGACACCACCGGTATAAGATACCACAGAGTATGACACTGTTTTTCTGGGGGACGGTTGCTGTGGGGACACCGGAACGAATTCCACAGATCCAGTCGCCCCATGGAAGTCGTCTCTTCAACAGAGGGATCGAGGCGAAGGACCAAATGACGTGGTCAATGTCAATCGACGGTGAATCGGTTCCTCTTCTTTCCGATTCCTATTATAGAATCGAGGGATACAAAGGGTTAGCGTGGTGGATCGCGGTTTCCTCTGCAGAATTACCCGCTACAGTCTGCGTAGAATTCGAAACAAACGGTGACCAACCTACAGTCCAAGGAGATCCAGTAGTCCTCTGGACTGAACAAGGCGAGATGGTTCCTTGGGGAGCAACAATTGAGAGTACGATCGAACTTAACACATCTGATTCACCAGCCAGTACTTTCCCGAGTCGTCAAGAATCGCTTTGGAGACAGCATACGGTATACAAACCACAGAACAGCAGTGAGTAACCGACACCAGATCAGTTGAGGAAACCTGTTTAAGACAATTAAACAGAGTGTCTCGGATTAGAGGGTTGGATTCGTAATAAGGTCGCGCGCTTTTTCTGTTGGTCGGATCTTGTGGTTTGAATCTCGCTCGTAATACTCGTCCAGTTCTGTACTTAGGTACTGCCAGGCGTCTTTTCCTGCACTTAGCTCCCACGCGTCGGCCAATTCACCGTTCGATGTCGGTGCTAACTGCACGATATCTTCGACCCGCGACCGAACCTGCGGGTCAATAGTAGCCGCTTGTGTCGAGACATCGCTAGAGCTGCCTTCGGATTTATCGATACGATCTGCAGTTGGATCCGAGTCGTGCGACTGTCCATTCGCTGGTTCGACTACGTCCGGTGAATCACGTGGATCAGGCGGGGGCACGTCGGATGGATCGATCCCGTCAATCCAAAGGCCACCGTCCCAGTTGAAGACGCCGCCGTGCTCGGCAGCGTATCGGATGAATGCGCGGAGCGTGTTTTTCCACGGTGCTTCGTTTTCGATGGCGGTTTTGTTGCCGACCATGATGAACTGGTCTTTCGGGCGGGTGCAGGCGACGTTGAATCGATTCTTGTTTCCGGCGAATTGTAGGCCGTATTTTTCGGTGTTGACGGCGCTGAAGATGATCGTGTCTCGCTCGCGGCCTTGGAAGCCGTCAACGGTTGAGACTTCGACACTGCCGTAGTCGGTGAGTTCGTCGCTGATTAGGGTGCGTTGGCCGCGATACGGTGTGATGACGCCGAGTTCGGATTCGGGGACGCCGTGTTCGTCTACGAGGTGGGCGACGAGGTCTGCGACGACATCGACTTCTGCGGTGTTGACGGAGCCGCTGAAGCGTTTGCGCCAGGATTGTTCGCCGGTGACGTCGACGAACGTGACGGGCGGGCCGTTACAAATGGCTTCGACGTTCGAGTCGGGATCGTCTGCAGGATTCCATTCGAATCCTTTGGGGCAGGAGTCGTCGATGGTGATGTTTCCGTCGTAGATGTGTTCTTGCGAGAACCCGATGATGTCGGCGTGGCTTCGGTAGTGGTATTCGAGCCACTGATCGATATCGTACCGGTTGCGGAGGAACGAGAAGATGGAGGCGTCGTCGGGTGGGCTGCCGTCGCTCGATGAGTGGGATTTGAGGACTGGTTGGAGTTGGTGGTGGTCGCCAACGACAACCCATTTGTTCGCGTTGATCATTCCGAGCAGGCCGAGTGGGACGGGGATTTGGCTTGCTTCGTCGATGATGACCGTGTCGAACTGAACCTGGGCGAGGCCGCCGAGTTGGGAGCGGATGATCGTCGCACCGGTAATGTCTGCGTTCTCGATGGAGGTTTTCTCCGCTTCCGACTGGAGTTCCTGAATTTTCCGTCGGGTTTCGGAGAGTTTGGCTTGCTTCGCATCGATCTCGTTCTTGGCCTCGCTTATCTGCGTGCTGTTCCCCGGACCAGTTTCGGCCGCTCGCTGCAACATCTCGTATTGCTCTTGGTCGTGCTCCAACTGATCACCCATGGTGCTGATCTCTGATTTGAGATCCTCGACTTCGGCCAGCAACTCTGAGACGGAGTCGTCGTCGCTCTCGTCGATGACTTTCGAGAGCATCACTTCGGACGTGCCCTTTGACATTTTCTCTGGCCGGCCAGCCCGGACGAGTTGATGCGTATCTCGGTGGCTGAGTTTCTCGATGACGTTGTCAACCGCGATGTTGGTGTGCGACGTGACGAGGACGGACTCGCCTCGGTTCGCAAGTTCGTGAGCGGCTTTGGCGATAACCTCAGTTTTTCCGGAGCCAGGTGGACCAACGACGAGTGAGAGGTCACCGGGTTCGAGACCGAGGATGTCGGCCAGCACGGATTGCTGTGAATTATCCAGTTCGAACCCATCGAGACTCCGCGTATCATCTAACTCGACAGGTGTCGTCTGGGTGATTGTGGATTGGTCCAGCGTGTCGCACAGCTGCGGACCATTGACAGCGAGTTTTGCCACTGTCGGGTCTGGGTTCTGATTGTTCCGCCAGCCGGCGAAGTCGCGGCGCAGCTCTCGTAACAACCCGAGTTGCTGGGTTGTGGCGATCATCGTTTCGGAGCTGCAGACCGTGATGCCCTGTCCTGCTTCGAGGCTCGTGGCGACGCCGCCCCAGTAATCGACCTGGATGTCGCGGTTATCGATATTCACGACGCGCCCCATGTCGTGGAGGCTACCGTCGATGATCTGACCGATTTGCCCGCCTTCTTCGATCCACCCGGGAAGCGATGTGTTAGAGCGAAGGACGAGGAATCGTTTCTCGGTGTTCTGGCTCAGTACGGTGACGTCAAGCTGTTCGCGCCATTTCGAGTTGCTCTGTTCTTCGCCTTCACCGAAGACGAGTCCGGACCAGCCAGGAAATCGCGTACCACACGTTTCGCAGCGATAACTGAACGCCGTTTCGAGTTCTTCGCCGCAGTACTCACAGTACTCGTGCGGGTTCTCGTCGTCGTCATGTGCGTCTTCAATTCGCTTGAGTTCCATCGTGTTCGAATCGAAATACGACCGGACGTTCTCAACCTCGGCAGTGATGTCGTGCCGTGAGATGTCCTGCAGAAAGTCGTCGATGTAGCCTCCGAGGATTGCGAATCCCATCGTTAAATCACCCTCTGTACGGGAGGCGACCTCTGATCCGACAGCATGGATCGTCGCGGCGACCGCGGCGTCCTGCCCGTAGCGCTCCTTACAGAATGCGATTCCTTGCGTTGGGTGTTCGTCGAGCCACGTGACCTGCGTGCCGAAATTGGGTAAGTCGTAGTTCAGATACGGCGGCTGATTTTCAGTGAGATAGCCGCCATCAGCCAGCACGTTGATGAGGTGCATCGTCTCAGGAGGGACATCAAGATCGATTGCGATTTGTTGATATACCCGCCAGGGAATCATGATAATGAGAACCCAAGTCGTACATTTATAGATTTGGCAAGAGGTTGATGAGATGGTGTTTCAATCGCTGTTCCTTCTGTGAGTCTCCCAATAAGCGGCTCTGATTGAGCCGTGTTGACTAAATGGAAAGCACGATCCGAACCTGCTACACCGTGTGTTGTGCCTCTACTGTCTCTGGGGCGTATCCGGCCTCCTGCAGGTTTGAGAGGATGTCGTGGATGGTTTCGAGGGTGTTGTAGAGGTTTTCTGTGGTGCGGCCGCTACTGAGGAACCCGTTGCTGTCCGTGTTTTCGACGAGGAGGTTGGCGTGGGCGACGTCGTTGCGGAGTTGGGTGACTTCGTGGAGTCGGGAGTCTGCACCGCCTTTCGTGGAGAGCCCGCAGGTTTGCCAGCAGGCTTCGACGCTGGTGGTGATGGTTTCGAGCGTAGAGAATTGGGCGTAGTGGAGTTCGTCTAAGGCGACGTTGGCGGCTTGTGCGTCTTCGTATCGGTCTTCGATGTCGTCGAGTTCGTCGGCGGTGACGGGCGTGGTTTTCCAGTCGGGTTTCGTGTCGAGGATGAGTTCGCGGAGGTGTTCTTCGAGGTAGGTGATGCGATCGAATAGGTAGATGCGCGCTGGGGCGGTGTTGAGATCGGCGCGGGTGAGGATACCGGTGACGTGGTTGTGGCCGCCGAGAAAGTAGACGGGTTTCTCGATGAGTGCGGATAGGACGGCTGTGAACGAGGTGTCGCCGCTGATCATGTAGTCGATGGTCAGCGGGGTGAGGTGGTCGTCGAGGGTGTTGCCGTCGTCGTCGGTGGTGACATCGTGTTTGTGGATGAATCCACTCGGGTCGTCGTCAGCGTAGACGGGGGCGGCGTCGTAGCCGCTCTCAGCGAGCCACTCGGCGACGTCGCTTGGTGGCGTGTCGTGTTCAAGATGTTCGACAGAGTGGGTTGCGAGTTCGGCTGCGGTACAGTCGTAGAGGTCACGGGGCACATCGCCTTGTGAGGAGGCAGGGATAGTCAAAATAGGGGAGGTGCGGTAGTCAAAAATCGAAGTACCCAACCACCACAAAACTAATGCCTGTAGAACATATATATTTATTTGATTATGCCCAAAGGGCATTTTGAATCATCGGGGGCGAGTATCGAGTACGGTGCTGCTGGCTGTCTTTTGCCCGTCGATGACCTGGATGCGACGGTGCTCCAGTACCGAGATGCCCAGATCGCGCTCGACGACGTCGATGGATCAGACGTCATCATCGTCGCCCCGACGAGTCTTGCAACCAGTTACTTCCTCACCGGGCACGCGCTCACCGCAGTCCCCGTCGGCAGTCTCTCCACTGCAGTTCAGACCCAACTCGCCACCGAGCTTGACGACCCGGTAGACACGTTCGAGTTCATCCAGATCGGTAAGTGGAACAGTACCAGTGTAAATCATTCTCTCGCTGAGTTCACCGACGCCTGACCCCCAACGCTTGGACGTACTGACGCAAACAACACCAGCAGTACACGGCTACCAAGGACTGAGACACTCGCCGAGGAGTACCCGGAGGCCGCTCCGTACATCGAGCAAGCCGTCGATGAACACGGTGAAGACTGGGTGTTGGAGAATTACTACCAGTAACTGTACCCGCTCGGACGGGTAATGGCGATACCTGAGAAGGACGAACTCCCGTTCTACGACGCGGACGAGCACGACACGATGACAGAAGAGGAACGGGTCGAAATGTATCAGGCGTGGGCTGAGTACCGGGAGAATCTCCGTACTGGAACGAAACTTGGCGAGTGACTGCTACCCTACATTTTTCTCGACGGTAGTTCTTGAGTGACGTATGGATTCAGATCGAGCGCGTGGAATGCTACTTGGGTTAGCATGCGGAGACGCGCTCGGACGGCCAGTCGAGTTTACGTCTGCGTCGGAAATCAGTGCTGAGCACGGCCGGCTCGACGAGATGGTCGGGCACGGCACGTGGAACCAGCCAGCCGGGACGATCACAGACGACACCGAGCAGGCGCTGTGTATCGCACGAAGTCTGGTAGAACACCAAACGTTCGGTCCGGCGGATGTCGCTGACCGGTTTGTCGCGTGGTACGATAGCGGGCCGTTCGATATCGGACGGATGACGATGCGGTCGCTCAGCCGTCTCAAACACGGTGACACGTGGGACGACGCAGGCCAGCACGTGTGGGAGCAGAGCCGGGAAGGCCAGAACGCAGGCAACGGGAGCGCGATGCGGTGTCCACCGCTCGCCATCCCGTACGCGACGGACTGGGACCGACTCGTCGAGGTAAGTCGGCAGTCCTCACAGATCACGCACGCTGACCCACGATGTACTGATGGCTGTGCGATCCTGAATCTCACAGTGGCTGGCCTCCTTGAAGATGCGGACACGCCGTTGCAGGACGCGCTTGACTACGTCGGTGCGGACGCGCCTGAGGAGCTCGTGATGTCACTCCAACCGCTCGCTCGTGGCGACGCACCTGGAACGCTGGAAACGTCAGGGTACGTCGTGCATACACTGCAGACGGCACTCCACGATGGCCTCGTCGCGGACAGTGCCGAGGACGCGATTGTGACGGCGGTGAATCGTGGCGGTGATACGGATACGATTGGCGCGATTACTGGCGCAGTCGCTGGCGCGCGGTTCGGAGCGTCACAGCTTCCGGATCGATGGTTGGGTGCTATCGACGAGGTCGACGAACTCGAAGGACTGGCAACCCAGCTTACCAACGTAGGGTAACTCAGGGGAAATGTGTTGGCCAGGATCTGGATGCAGTGTGTTTTAATTCGGTCTGTCACCTACGCTGATGTGATGACTGCCTGCGTCTATTACCATTATCTCGAGGATTCTCAGTATTCTTTCGCATATGTTACTCAGGACAGGAATGAGATAACGACGCCTGGGCAAGATGCAATTATCGGCTGGAGTCGTTTCGCAACTCTTCTTCCAAGGCAGTGAGTTCTGCATCGAGTTTAGACTCGTCCACCTGTACCGGTGTCTTGTTTTCTTCATCCTTGGCAGAATCGCCGATTGGACGTCTAAGAAGTCGGTCTAACTGATTGAGGCTGGCAATGAAGCGCCGGAACTCCTCAACGTCCATACTGGAAGGCATGTGCCCTACTGACAAAAACGTCGGTATCGGTTGCTGGCGGAGCAACTTGCGTTGGTATGATACAGGTGATGGAAGGAACACTCCTGTTTTGTGTCGGTGTCGAAGGTGTATTTAGATTCTATGTACGCTGAGCGGCTATGAGGACGACTTTAATCAAAACAATTCTCAACAACCACCTTTATACCGAGGGGGATTTAGACTCTATGTACGTTGAGCGGCTATGGAGTCAACAAACGACGAAGAGAATCAACGGAAGAGCCTGTCGACGCGTGAGTCGCAGGCACTGTCACGGCTCGCAAGTGAGAACCGGCAGGTCATCAGTATTAGTGACATCGCGGGCGTCCTCGACATCCAGCGGAAGTCGGCAAAGGACATGGCGTATGCGCTTAAGGAAAAAGGGTGGCTTGAGCGGATTGCGCACGGGAAATACCTTATTCTGCCGCTCGCTGCGGGCGAGAACGCCGTGTATACCGAACACGAGTTCGTGATCGCGTCAGCACTTGTGGAGCCGATGTACATGGGGTACTGGAGTGCGTTGAATCACCACGGGCTGACCGAGCAGATGTCTCGCACGGTGTATGTCGTGACGACAGAGCGCGCTCAGGAGCGTGAAATCCACGGGGTCACGTATCGTCCGGTAACGGTTACTGAGCAGAAGTTCTTCGGCTATCAACCGACTGAGGTCGGGTCGAACCAGGTGAATATGTCGAGTATCGAAAAGACGCTGGTCGATTGTGCCGACCATCCGGAGTTTTGCGGGGGTATCAGCGAGCTTGCGAAGGCGATGCAGAACGCTATCGACACGCGCTGTTCGTGGGAACGCGTCGTCGAGTACCTGCGGCGGGTTGGGAACGGTGCCGCAACGAAACGAATCGTGTATCTCGCCGACCAGTTGGACATCGATCTTCCGGAGTACCGGGACCTCGTCGAGAACTTCACGACCGGGTATCCGCTGCTCGATCCGACGAGAGAATCGACGGGAACCCGGGATAGCACGTACCAACTCCGCCTAAATGTTGACCCCGAATCGTTCCTTCCTGGTGACTTTTCATGATTTCCCAGAGCAGATCTCTCGCAAAACATTCGAAGAGGTAGCAAACAGCGACCGAGATGACGCCTTCTATGCGCAACAAGTGCTGAGGTCTCGGGCTGAAAGACGGTTGAACCGGTCACGGTAACAACCAACTCGTTCTCTCAATCGAGAGCGAACAGAAGCAAACTGCACCGTCGACTTATATTCCCCACTGCTTTTGTCGACACATGACTGTCGACGAAGCTATTGATCCTCCGACGTTGAACGAGGAGACACCACCGCTTGATGCACCCGTTGCTGTGGAGTGGTGGCACAGGTTCAAAGATGACGGGGAGCCGGAACTCGACACTCATCACGGATTCCATGATGCTGAACACGTCGTCTCTGGATCCCCTCCGACGGTTAGGGATGGCGAGTTCGTAACTGCGTCAGGTGCACGTGTTACCGCCGACAGCCAACCCGAAGATATGCGAGAGTCGCGGCATCTCTATATCACACACAGGGAAGCACTCTCGCGTAACCTCACGCCGTGCGTCGAATGCTTTCCTCGGTACGCGACCGAACGGCAACTCGATAGCGAGCGAGAAGACGGGATTCTTACAGAAGCGGGCGTGGACGGAGCAGTATTTCCTGTGTGGATCAGGGCGGACAAGGAGTCGGGGTGGGCTCTCGACTCCGTTCATGATTCGTACACGTCGCTCCTCTATCGAGCATATGCAATCCGGAACCACGCAGGATCTGTTGGGGGACGACTTCGATACTCGTTACGACCGATTCGCAGGAGCAAGTACTCGTCGTACCAAGAAGCTGCTACCGTTGATCCTTCGATGGCGCACGTCTCCGATCTCAGGACAATTCAACCGGAGGAGCTGCCAGAAGTCAGGGAACACCTCGGCGACGAACTCCTTTCAACACTCGTCGAACACGAACACCGATCCACGGATACAGGAGAAACACGTGCTTCACAAGTACACCGCGCGGAAAACCCGCCGTGTGGGTACGACCCCGAGGCACGGCTTGGGCTGTTAGACGAAGTTGACGATGAGCGCCAAGAAGAACTGGATTCGGAGCGACAATCAATTGCCGACGTCATAGAACGCGGGCATGTCGTCGAGTTCTGTGAAGTCTGCTTTCCGGAACTCGCTGCCTGGGAGACGGAATCACAGGACTGACTACCCTAATGGTATCGCGGAGACGGCGTAACCTCGCTGTCCATCGGTTACAAAGATTCCATTGAGGCTGGGTTCTCCTCCCTTCCGAGAGCAGCACCTCTCAATACCGTCACGGAATCCGTCGTTATCGGCGCTGACGATGGGATTCTTCGTGTTTACGCTTTCACGACCCGATACTGGGATTTTCGTGAGTGGCAAGGGTTCTTATTCACAAGTTCCATTTAACGGGTTTAGACCGATGGCAAAGACAACGAAAAACGAATCGTCTGGCGAAGTATTCCCGTCTGAAGTTCGGTGTCCGGTGATCGGTGGTAACCAACTTCAGCTTCCTGCGCGACTCGTGCGTGAAGTCGGATTCAGGAGCCCTCGATGGGATACTGTTCGAAGTGCGAAGGTTGCGTGGTACTACCACGAGGAGGATGAAAAGGCAGTACTCGCAAACAACGCGATAAGCAGACCATCACTGGAATTGATGGGAGCTTCTGCACTCTCCGGAGTCAGTAACGAGGATTTGGACTCAGGTGATGTAAGCGGTGCGCGGGTGACTATCATAAAAGACCTGCCTGACTCCCTCTACGAGAGGCTCACACAGGACAGGCTCGTACTGAAGCCCTTGTACGCCGCCCAGCACCCTCAGTTGGAGAGTACTTGTGTCTCTGTCTACCCTGGTGGAGAGTACGATCGTGGAGCACTCCCAAATGTGAGTCACCACCGAATCCCAGATGGTGGTAACGAATCAAACTCGAACGACACTTCGGACGTAGTCGGAACGTACAACGACCACGCCAACTCTGTCTGAAATCACATACCGATTGATTCGCTCCCGAATCATCTGTTCGTAAGAGTAGTATCGAATTGGTATCTCATCGCTACGTGAAACTCCGTTACCCGTCAACCTATCTGAATTTATAGCATACTATTCAGTGACATGATTGATTTGGAAAACGCAGTACTGCGGAGGGTTACACACAATAGATTACGCACGGCTGTTTCGGGTGTCGCTGAAATCGAGCGACGGGACGGAGGTGAGATGCAGAGCGAAGAATGGGTTTGACATAGAATTCAACACGACCGTGAGTAATTATGACGGTATTCGAATAGTATCGTTCGAGACGGTGATGGGAGTGACTGAACGATTCATGAATGCGAAAGTGGATCGCTGCAGCTATGGATTAAATAGCTTTGTTGAACACCCCAATAGAGGACATATCCAGGCCCTGTTGGGAGCGATACAGCCCCTGTACTCACCGTCTATCCCGGCCAAAAGTCTACGCAAATAAGCTATTTTGAAACTGGCGTTAGACGGTTTTCGACATCTGACCGTCTGCCCAAACCGACTCCTCATAAATGTCAACTACCACCTCCGCTGACTCCGGCAAACCACCCACGTCCACCATTACGATAACTGGATGGACTCGTTCTACCTCCTCGCTCACGGTCGCCAACATCTCCTGCTGATTTTCCGTCAGCCGAACTCGATCCCCACTCGATACTGCCTTCACCTCCACCGCATAGTACGCTAACAGGTCTGTCGTCGGGTCTAACTCCTCTCCCGAACCCGACGGACTCGGCGTACCCTCCACTGGTGTCAGTGCCTCCACTACAAGGATGTCGTCAGGTATCCAGCCTTGCGAATACCCCCAGTCACCGTCTTCCGGTAATGTAACGCCCTCTAATACCCCTAGGTGGACTTCCTCCGTCAGATTTCGACTCTTCGAATGAATTCGGATGTCATCTTCGCTATACTCCTCACCCTCAGACCGGTCTGTCGCGTGTCCCGTAATCGCCTCCGTAAGCGGCTCCGGAAAACCACCGTATCGCCCTGCAATCATCTCTGCAATCAACCCCACGTCCATTCTCGACAGATCGTACGTAACCATCGGACTCTACCGTATCCGTTCTTCCGCCGGCCGTTTTGTATTGGGTGATTTTGGGGCGGTCAAATTCCTATTCTGAACGGTTAGAAATCGGTCGTGCCACGGCTAACAGGACGATTCGTTCGCAATCCTACGTAGCGGCAATTTCATTGAGAATGGCGTCTGTCCATGGGGCGCTCTAACAGGGCATCAAAAACTTATCGACGATACATATTTTCATCACGCACAAATCTTCGCCGCGAACATATATTCATTCTGGTAAGTTCTATTTTAATCCCCCCGTTATGGAGAGATATGACGAACAGCCCAGAAGACGACTCAAACAAACCCGAAGGGTATCGTGACTGGAGCCATGATCTGGCCGCCCTTCAGGAAATCGGAGAGGACCTCCTCAAAGAATGGAAAACGGAACACCCGCAATCACCCCGGGATTACCCAGCGGCGCGATGGCTAACCGAGAACGGCTACTCGCACCTTCGCTGGATCCTTCGTGAGAAACATGACATGGGAACACCCGAATTCTTTATTCTACTCACTTCCGCAGGCGGATCGGAAGAGTACGAATGGAGCATCAACGACGTCGCCACAATCGAACGGGCCAACGCATATCTCGATGATCGCGTCGAGTGTCGAGGGTGGAGAGCGTCCACAACACGAACACAACGCGCACGGATTAACGAGGTTCTCCGCCGGTTCAGTGATGAGTACGGCGATGACAGAATCCTCGCCATTGCGAACGAGCCCGAACTCAAGACCGAAGTCTACGACTCGTTTAAAGAGGTAATCAAAAACCTCCGTGAAGAGCTGACCTCGGACGACTCAACTCATCACCACGTGCGTGCGACACACCGCCTCTTCGAGTGGCTCGACCGGTCCAACCGGATCGCCTACGATCCGATGGAAAGCAT
>Ga0306907_1000652_pt1 | contig 14001 bp, 13 predicted proteins | sample AntRauTorcE11898_FD_190415 | JGI IMG/M metagenome (GOLD analysis project Ga0306907, IMG submission 190415) | Saline lake microbial communities from Rauer Islands, Antarctica - Metagenome Torckler E11 #898 (v2) (version 2) | ecosystem: Environmental > Aquatic > Non-marine Saline and Alkaline >... | reverse complement strand
AGCGGGCCGCTCTCCGGACTGAAATTTGGCGTCAAGGACCTTTATGACGTGGCTGGCCGCGTGGCAGGCTGCGGTAACCCTGAATGGAAGCGCACGCACCCCGAGGCGACGGCGCACGCGCCTGCGGTCACGGCGTTGTTGGAGGCCGGTGGGCGGCTGGTCGGCATGACCCATACCGATGAACTGGCCTATAGCCTCATGGGCGTGAACGCGCATTACGGCACACCGATCAATTCCGCCGATCCGCGCCGGGTGCCGGGCGGATCGTCTTCGGGGTCCGCTGCCGCCGTGGCCGCCGGGCTGGTCGATTTCGCGCTGGGCAGCGATACGGGCGGGTCGGTGCGCCTGCCGGCCTCGTTCTGTGGCGTCTGGGGGATCCGCACCAGCTTTGGGCAGATCAGCCTAGCGGGGGCCATGCCCTTCACGCACAGCTTCGACACCGCAGGCTGGTTCGCGCGCGATGCCGCGACGATGGACAAGGTGGCGCAAGCTTACGGGCTGGCGGAAGGTGCCGCACCACGACAATTGCTTTTGCCGGTCGATATATGGGCGAGGGCCAGCGCCGACACGATCGACGCGCTTGCCCCCGGTCTCGCCCGGCTGGAGGCGCGGCTTGGTCCCGCGCGGCCGATCCGCCTAAGTTCCGAGGGCCTGGAGGCCTGGCGCGAAACCTTTCGCATCTGTCAGGCGTCCGAGATCTGGGATGTGCACGGTGATTGGGTCAGTCGGAATACGCCCGATTTCGGCCCCGGCATCAGCGACCGTTTTGAAATCGCGTCGAAGATCGACCCTGTTGACGCGGCCGAGAGCCAAGCCGAGAAGACCCGGATCGCCGCGCATATCCGGGCCATGGTGCCACCTGACTGCGCGCTTGTCCTGCCGACCAGCCCTGACGCGGCCCCGTTCCTGACCGACCCCGAGGACGCGCTCAACGGTTTCCGCATGGCGGCCTTCGAGATGCTTTGCGTCGCCGGTCTTGCGGGTCTACCGCAACTGTCGGTGCCGGTGGGCCGGGTGGATGGCGGACCCGTCGGGCTGAGCCTGATCGGTGCCGCCGGACAGGACCGCGCGCTCATCGCGCTTGCGAACGCGCTCGAAGACGCGCCATGAGGCGCAACGCCACGGAAACGGAGTTCCAATGATGTCAGACCCTGTCACTGCCGCAAAAGCCTGCGTCGAAGCCTATCTCGAACGCTCCATGATACCCGACCCGGACGGGGCGGCGGCCTATGTGGCCGATGATCTGAAGATCACCTTCACGGGTGGGCGACAGTTCACCAGTCCGGCCGGGCCTACGGCGTTCAACGCGAAGCGCTATAAATGGGTCAAGAAGCGATTCCTGCGCACCGATGCCGCACTCGACCCGGAGACGGGTGACGTTCATGTCTACAATTCCGGCTATCTTTACGGCGAATGGCCCGACGGTACGCCGTTTGATGGCAATCGCTACATGGATGAATTCGTGGTGCGCGGCGGCAAGATCGTCAGCACGAATGTCTGGAACGACAGCGCCGAGATCCTGCTTCACCGTGCGGGTCTGGCCGAGGCACCCCTGTAGGACATTGGAGGGTCACGCCAGTACTTGACCTGGTCAGGTATCACCTCACGAATGGTCCGCCTCATCAGTAGGTAATTCCGGAATAGAACTGCGCGGGAAGCCAGAGCGTCACGATTGGCAGGAAAGTGATTATCATGAGCGCTGCAATCCCGACCATAATGAACGGCAGCGCACCGATGATCGCCTCTCGGAAGGTCACACCGAGGCTGACCGACACGAAGAGGTTGAGCCCGAACGGGGGCGAGAACATTCCGATGGCGGCGTTTACCGCGAGAATGATCCCCAGATGCGTCGCATCGATGCCGGCCGCAAGCGCAACCGGCGCAATGAACGGCACGAGAATGATGATGATCGAATTCGGATCGAGGATCATGCCCGCGATCAACACGATCACATTTATCAACAGTAACAGGTGGATCGGGTTCTCGGCGAATACCGAAAGCGCAGTGCCGACATTGCGCGACACACCGGACGTGGTCAGGTACCACGCGAAAACCGAGGCCGCAGCGATAATGATCATGACCTGAGCCGTCGTGACAGCGCTCTCGATCGCGCACTCCCAGATGCCTCTGAGGGTCATTTCGCGGTAGATCACAGTCGATACGAACATCGCGTAGCCAACAGCCACGGCGGCCGCCTCGGTCGGTGTGAAGAGTCCACCATAGATACCGCCCAGAATGATCAGCGGTGCCGCCAGACCCCAGATGCAGCTCCGGCCTGTTTGCAGGATGTCCCGGAAATCCCACGATCCGGAATCCTGCATTCCGGTGATCTTTGCATACCCGATGGCGACACCCGCGAATAGCAGGCCATAGATCAGACCCGCCCCGATACCCGCAAGAAACAGGGCGCCGATGGAGGCACCGGTGACAGCGCCGTAGACGATCATGAAAATCGACGGCGGTATGATGATCCCAAGCGCACCGGAACTCATGAGAATGCCGATGGGGAAGGCCCGGCCATAGCCGCGGCTGATCATCGCCGGCAACATTGTCTTGCCGACCGCGATTACGGTGGCCGGGCTGGATCCGGAGATCGCCGAGAAGAACATCGAACTGATGACAGAGGTCACGCCAAGCCCTCCGGCCAAGGGGCGCATCAAGGCGCTTGCGAAATCGATCAGCCGCCGGGACATGCCGCCGCGGGCCATCAGATTGCCGGCGAAGATGAAGAAAGGGATCGCCATCAAGGGAAACTTGTCGATGCCGGAGAAGAACCGCTGGATGACCAGCATCTGCGGCGTCGATGTGGTGAACTCCAGCATCCCTATGACGGGCAGCAAAAGCACGATGAAAACCGGAACGCCCAAAAGCAGAAGGAACGTTAGGGAAAGGGCGAGAATGACTGGCACGGCGGCTGTCCTCAGGCGGCTGAAAGCGCGACCTTGCCGCGCGCATCATCCCGCGCGGCAACGTCGAAAACGCTTTGCAGGAAACGCACACTCATGAGGGCGCACCCGATCGGAACCGACATGTAAATGATCCACATCGGCCATTCCAGCGAGGGCGATGTCTGTCCGAAGGTGCGCATTTGAAGTGTGAGGTCGAACCCGAACCACGCCAGCAATGCGCAGGTGAACGCCGACAGAAGCGCTGCGATGCGGGCGATATGGATGGCCAAGCGGCGTGGAACGATCTCTGCCAGAAAATCGATCGAGATATGCGCCCCGTGACGTGCGCCGATGCCGCCCGCGACAAACACAAGCCAGATGATGGCATACCGCGTTGCCTCTCCGGCCCAGGGAAGCGCATAGGAGAACGCCGCACGCAGCAGGATATCGACCAGTATGACAACAACCGCGACAATCAGCAGTCCGCCCGCGATCATGTGTTCGAGACACCGGGTCGCCTCGTCGATGCGACGTAGGCGCGACGGCTTCGGGGCAGGGGTCTCGGTCGTTTGCGTCATGGATATCATCCTGGCGTGGCGACGATACGGGGTACGGGTCCGGTTCCCGGTGAATATGGCTTGACGTGCTGTCTCGTCCTGCCTCTCGTGAGCTCTATTGCGACGCGGTGGCCGCCTCGACTTCGGCATAGGCCGCGTCAAGAAGGTCACGGCCGATCCTGTCCGCAAAGGCCTCGTGAACCGGCTTCATCGCGTCGGCGAAGACCTCGAGCTGCTCGGGCGTCAGTTCGATGATCTCCGTTGTGCCGGCATTGGCGATTTTTTCCAGCAACGAGTCTGCATCGGCGATGGATTGCTCGCGCTGATAGTCACCTGCTTCACGCGCTGCTGTCAGCAGCATCTCCTGATCGTCCGCCGACTGCTGGTCGAACCACACTTTCGAGAAGATGAACGCGGTTCCGAGATAGCCGTGGTTCGAGATCATCATGTAATCCTGAACCTCGTAGAACTTCATCGAGTTGATCGATACGATAGGATTTTCCTGACAGTCGACGACGCCTTGCTGTAGCGCCGAGTAGACCTCGGTAAATGCGATCGGGATCGCCGTTGCGCCCATGGATTCGAACTGGGCGATCAGCAGGGGGCTTTCCATGACGCGCACGCGTTGGCCGTCGTAATCCGATGGCTTTGTGACCGGATGATTGCATGTAAGCTGCTTGAAACCCGACTCCCAGAACGCGGCGCCTACAAAGCCGGCGTCGGCAAGCCCGTTCAGCAACTCACCGCCAACGGTTGGCGCGTCCAGAACCTTGTATGTGGCCTCTACCGACGGGAACAGGAAGGGCAGATCAATCAACTGGAGCGACGGGTTGAAGTTCGACAATTTGGCTGTCGGTATCGGCGCCGCCTGCACGGCGCCGAACTGCATTTGCTGCGCGACCTCGACATCATTTCCCAAGGCGTTGTTCGCATAGATCTCGACCGTGTATGCGCCGTCGCTGCGATCCTCGACGAGTGTTCTGAACCTTTCAGCCCCGCGATGCTGCGCCGAGTCCTCGGGTAGGTCGTGGTGAAACTTTATGATTTCTGCCGAGGCAGAGCCCGCAAGAAGTGCTGTAACGACCGCGATGGCAGTCCCCAATTTCTCGATGCTTTGGGACGTCATTGGTTCGGCTCCATGATGCTGTTTGCAAATGTGCACCCACGGGTCGGGCATGACGATCTGGGTTGCAACATGGGACGTCCAGAAGAGACCTCGGTAGGCTGCAGTACAGGCGGTTCGATTAATTACTAATCCAAATATGGAAAAGTGCCAGCCAATCAGGCGTTTTGCGATGCTTGATGTCTTTGTCGGGTTGTGGTCCTTATCTGCACCGCAGCCCGAGACGGTATGGCCGTAAACGCCCCAGGAAACCGAAAACACCTTTAGAAGCGACATATTCTCTGGCTAGAACCAAATCGGGTTTCGGAAAGCCTCGAACTCTTTGACACATTCCACGGCGTAGATATGCGATCCTTTATGCCTCGGCGGCCACCGCCTTTTGAAGCTCAGCAATCCTGCGCGGAACAGGGGTGAGATCCTTTTCAAGGGCGGTAACCTGATCTCTGCCACGACCGGGTCAGGTAAATCGGCACACGGCATGCCGCATAGGGCGATATACCGTCAAAAGGCCAGAGCCGCGCCATCCGCGCGGGGGTCGGACGCCACTTCTATCAACCCATCAGGGTAATGAGCCACGCCGCCTGCATGTCCTGCGAGATTGCTGAAGGGGGCGAGGATTTCGACCTCGTGACCTGCGGATTTCAGGGATGCGACAAGGGCCGGATCGAACCGGTCTTCCAGTTTCAGGCTCGAGGTCGCATCGCCCCAAGTCTTGCCCAGCAGCCAGCGCGGGGCCGTCACCGCTGTCTGCAGATCCTGACCGAACATGGCGTAACGGGTGAAAACCGCACCTTGGGTCTGTGGCTGACCCTCGCCACCCATCGTGCCGTATGCCAGCACACGCCCGTCTTTCAGTTTCGCCAGAGCGGGATTGAGGGTGTGGAACGGGCGGGCATGTGGCCGTAACTGGTTTGGACCCGGCCGTAGGTCGAAGCCTGCGCCGCGGTTCTGGAAAAACACCCCGGTCTCGGGGCAAACGAGCCCGGATCCGAATTCCCAGAACACCGACTGGATGAAGCTGACCACGCAGCCATCGGAATCCGCTGCGCCCATCCAGATCGTGTCGCCCGGCTTGGCCGCTTCCGGCCATGGCCGCGCCTGTGCCGGATCGATCCGCGCGACCAGCGCATCAGCTGCGTCCGGGTCCAGCCAGTCCTGTGCGGGCGTGCTCATGTAATCGGGATCGCCAAGCTCTGCATTGCGGCGGATGAAGGCAAGCTTCGTGGACTCGATCAGCCCGTGCAGGTGGTCGAACCCTTCGGCCTGCGAGACGCCCAGCCGGTCGAACAGGGCAAGGATCATGAGCGACGAGACACCTTGGGTGGGTGCGCCGGTATTCCAGATCTGACCCGCCTGCACATTTGTGGTGAGCGGGGGCGCGACATCGGCGGTGTAGCGTTCGAAATCCGACTGGCGCAATGGGCTGCCGACACGTTCAAGAAACCGGCCATGCGTTTGCGCGATATCGCCGCGATAGTAGTCGTCCAGACCCGTCGCCGCGAGATGGGCGAGTGTGTCGGCCAATGCCGGTTGGCGCAACCTGGCACCTGCCATGGGAGGTTCCCCATCGATCAGGAATGTCTCGGCAAAGCCCGCCACATCCCGCAAGCCGCCCAGCTTGTCGCGCGTCGTGCAGGACTGATTGTCCGTCACCGCGACGCCGTCACGGCCAAGCGCGATGGCCGGGGCCAGAAGGTCCGTCAATGGCAGGCGGTTGCCGCGTGGGCATAATTCAAGCGCCATCTGCCAGCTTGCGATCGTGCCCGGCACGGTCAATGCAGCCAGCGGGCCGCGCGTCGGCAGCGCATCGGTTATGCCCTGCCCGCCATACCACTCGACACTGGCCAGTCCGGCAGCGCGCCCGCAGCCGGACACGGCGACAGGATCGTGGCCAGGGCGATGGATGATCCAGAATCCATCGCCGCCAATGCCGTTCATATGCGGATACGCAACCGCGATGGTGGCGGCGGCCGTGACCATCGCCTCGACGGCGCTGCCGCCGCTCGACAGTATGTCACGACCCGCAAGCGCAGCCGCGCGATGCGGGGCGGACATTCCGCCAGTGAATCCGAAAGCGGAACTCAACATGTCACCATCCTATCGCTTTTGGCAGCCAGTTTGCGCGACCGTGCAGGTAGAAGACAAGCAGCAATGCGAGAAATTGCATGCCAATGAAGGGCAACACGCCCTTGTAGATATCCATCGTGCTGACCTCCGGCGGCGCAACCCCCTTGAGGAAAAAAGCGACCATCCGAATGGCGGTGTCAGAAAGCTTGTCTGCAGGTTAAGACAGATCAGAATCCTCAACCAGACCGGATCGGTACCTGCCTGCATGAAAAAGGACAGGAAGAGCGGCAGGGCGATATAGGTGATCTCGATCCATTCGAGGAAAAAACCCAACTCGATTATGCAGGAGGATCAGGAACAGGATTGCCCCGTTACGCCGCCCGGCACAAGATCGAACATGCGCTCCACCAGGTTCTCGCCGCCGAGACCGCGAAAGGCCAGCCCGAAGACCTGGGCGCAGATCAGGATGAAAAAGACCATGGCCGAAATCAGCAGGGTTGATCTGGCGACCTGGAACAGCAAGCCGAATGTCAGCCGACCGGACAGAAGCACGAACAAAAGCGCGCCGACCGCGCCCATCGACGCCGCCTCGGTCGGGGCGGCGATGCCACCGATGATGCTGCCCAGAACCGCGAAGACCAGCCCGATCGGGGCCCGGTGCCTTGAGACGCTGCCGCAGGCGGGCAGTCTATGCGCGCGACCCTGAGCGTTGCCGCCTCGATAGCCGCAGGCCTGCCTGCAATTGCATCCTTTAGTGCAAGGATTTACCCGGCCCTGCACGGACCGACAAAACCCTGGCCTAAGTGGTGACCGCAGCGCAGCCCGCGACGATCCGGAAATGTGCAGATTGCGTCAGGTCCGGGGTGCCGAAAGCGGTGCTGCGCCGGATGCGCGGAAACTGGGAGATATGGCGTTGGCCGTATCCTGAAGCTTGGGCACGATCTCTGCAACGATCCTCGCGCGCGTCCATGTATGCGCCGAGACAGAGCATTGGACAGCCGCGAGGGCACGCCCGTCATGGCCGATGATTGGGCTGGCGACCCCGATCTCGTTGAGGATCATCTGCCCGCTTGAAATCGCGAAGCCTTCACTCGCGGCCTTTTCAAGGCTTGCGGCGATCTGCGCGCGATCAAGCGTCGTGTTTGGCGTGAAAGAAGTGATCGGCCATGTCTCGATCGCCCGGCGCCTTTCCTCTTCGGGAAAGGTGGCGAGCATCGCCCGACCGGCAGAGGTGGAAAGCGCGGGCAGTCTTCGGCCAATGATGGTGGCCGCGAAATAGGTGCGTTTGCAGGGCAGGCGGCTAACATAAATGATGTGATCGCCCGAGATCTCCGCAAGGTTGACCGTCTCGCCCAGATCCTGGCTGAGGCTGATGAGCTTTGGCATGGCCTGACCGATCAGCGGGTCTGACCAATAATAGGCATAGGCCATCTGCAGCCAGGCATGCGACGGGCGAAAGCGGCGGGTGACCGGGTCCTTGTCGAGCATGCCCTCGACATGCAGCGTATTGGCCAGCCGTTGCGTGCCGCTCTTGTCGAGCCCGGAACGTTTTGTCAGTTCGCCAAGCGAAAGCTCGCTATGCGCCTCGTCGAAGGCGCGCAACAGACGCAGCCCCTTGGCGAGAGAACCGACGTAGAGCGTGTCCTGCTTCGATTTCATGCATTCGCTCCAAAATTTGTCAAAGCGTCGCATGCGAGGGTTGACGCTGTGACGAATATTCGCACTAATGGATCACATGGCGATGATAGGTATCACTATGTAATACGTCAAGATCAACACCGCATCCCGCGCCCCGCCATGCCAGCGCGCGATCAAAATCCAAAACAGGAGGGAGCGACATGAAACAGTCCTCTTTGAGACATGCACTGGCCGGTCTGGCCGTCGTCGCGTCCGCGGGCGCGGCCTGGGCGGACAAGGCCGATGACACGCTGCGCGTGGCATTCACCAAGGAACTCGAGAACGTCGACAGCTATTTCAATTCCTCGCGTGAGGGTGTGGTGCTGCAGCGCGCGATCTGGGACGGGCTGATCTATCGCGATCCGGTGACCAACGAATACGAGGGCAATCTGGCGACCTCGTGGGAGTGGATCGACGACACGACGATCGAGTTCACTCTGCGCGAGGGGGTGACCTTTCACAACGGCGATGCGTTCGATGCTGATGACGTGGTCTACACCGTCAATTTCGTGTCCAAGGAAGAGAACGGCGTCAAGACGCAGCGCAATGTGAACTGGATGGAGTCGGCCGAAAAGATCGACGACTACACCGTGCGCATCCACCTCAAGGACAACTTCCCGCCGGCGATCGAGTTTCTGTCCGGTCCCGTGTCGATGTATCCTGCCGATTATTATGCCGAGGTCGGCCCGTCGGGTATGGGACGGGAGCCTGTCGGGACTGGCCCGTACAAGGCGGTGTCGGTCACACCAGGTCAGCATTTCGTGCTTGAGAAATACGAGGACTATCACGACAGCCCCAAGGGTGAACCGACCGTCACGAATGTCGACATCCGCACCATTCCCGACGTCAACACCCAGATGGCGGAACTGTTCAGCGGGTCGCTCGACCTGATCTGGCAGGTGCCGTCCGACCAGGCCGAGCAACTGGCGCAGCGCGACGAGTTCACGGTCACCAACGAATCCACGATGCGTGTAGGGTATCTGTCTATGGATGCGGCCGGCCGTTCGGGTGAAACACCCTTCACCGATGTGCGCGTGCGCCGGGCGGTCAACCATGCGATCAACCGCGAGGAGCTGGTGAACGCATTGCTCCGGGGCAATTCCACGCCCATCCATACCCCCTGTTTCCCCAGCCAGTTCGGTTGTGTGGAAGAGGCCGCGACGCAGTATGAGTTCGATCCAGACAAGGCCCGCGCGCTTCTGGAGGAAGCCGGCTATCCCGATGGTTTCTCCACCGAGTTCTACGCCTATCGCGACCGGGAATATGCCGAAGCGATCATGAACTATCTGAACAATGTGGGAATCGAGGTGGACTTCAAGTTCCTGCAATACTCCGCGCTGCGCGAGATGAACATGACCGGCGACGTGCCGCTTTCGTTCCTGACCTGGGGCAGCTTCTCGGTCAACGACGCGTCGGCGATGGTCAGCCAGTTCTTCAAGCATGGCTCGCTTGACGACGCGCGCGACGATCAGGTCCTGGCCGATCTGGATGTCGCCGACAGCTCGACCGACCCCGACACGCGGATCGCGCATTACACCAAGGCCATAGAGCGGATCACCGATCAGGCCTACTGGGCGCCGATGTTCTCGTACAACACCAACTATGTGTTCACCAAAGAGGTCGACTATACACCCACCGCTGACGAGGTCCTGCGCTTCACCACGGTCGAGTGGAACTGATCCGCGTCACCTGACCGGAGGGCCGTGCGCGGCCCTCCGTCTTTGAAGCCGCCAGCGATCTGCAAGCAAACGAGGAGCAAAACCCCGTGCTCTTATTCACCATGAAACGTCTGGGCCTTGCCGTGCTGGTGGCCTTTACCGTCTCTTTCATCAGCTTCAGCCTGTTGTTCCTTGCGGGCGATCCCGCAGTGGCGATGGCCGGCGAGACTGCAAGCGGCGAGGATATCGAAGCTGTCCGCCGGCTCTACGGTTTCGACCGGCCGATGCTGGTGCAATACGCCGACTGGCTTCTCTCGGCAGTGCAATTCGATTTCGGTCAGAGTTATTATTTCCAGATGCCCGTGTCCGAGTTGGTCCTGAGCCGGTTGGGCGTGACCATGACGCTTGGTGTCTGCGGCATAACCTTCGCGATCCTGACCGCCGTGCCGCTTGGTGTGGCTGCAGCGATCCGTCCCAACTCGCTGATCGACCGGGTCGCGCTGTTCCTGTCGGTGGCCGGGCAGGCGATGCCGAGTTTCTGGTTCGGCCTGATCCTGATCGTGATCTTCGGCATCCAGCTGGGGTGGTTGCCACCTTCGGGCGCTTCGAGCCCGGCGCATTTCGTGATGCCCACGATCGTCCTTGGCTACTATGCAATGCCCGCGATCATGCGGCTGACGCGGGCGGGCATGCTGGATGTGCTGTCGTCGGACTACATCCGCACCGCGCGCGCCAAGGGAGCACCCGAAGGCCGCGTGCTGTTTCGGCACGCCTTGCGCAACGCGATCATCCCGGTGGTCTCGCTGGCCGCCGTTCAGATGGGGTTCATGCTTGGTGGCTCGATCGTGGTCGAATCGATCTTTGCGCTGCATGGCGCGGGATATCTCGCCTGGGAAAGCATTGCGCGCAATGATCTGCCGACGGTGCAGGCGCTGATCCTCGTATTCTCGATGTTCTACATCGTCTTCACCTTTCTGGCCGATGTGCTGAATGCCTGGCTCGACCCCCGGATGCGGAGCAGCTGAGATGACCTTGAGCGAGACACATGACCCGATCCTGAAAGAGATCACCGGCCCGACTCCGGGCCAGATGCTGCGCAAACGCGTGTTCGGCCATCAGGGCCTGATGATCGGCGTGGTGGTGATCGCGATCCTGACGCTGGTCGCGATTTTCGCGCCGCTTCTTGCCCCGCACGATCCTTATGCCCAAAGCCTGATGACGCGGATGGAGCCGCCGGTGTTTCTTGGCGGCGAGTGGGAGCATCCCCTCGGTACCGACCATCTGGGGCGGGATTACCTGTCGCGGCTGATTTACGGCGCGCGCGTGTCGCTTATGATCGGCGTGATTGCCGCGCTCATCTCAGGCGTGATCGGCACCGCAATGGGGGTGGCCGCAGGCTATTTCGGCGGGCGCGTCGACATGGTGGTGACTTTCCTCATCAATGTGCGGTTGGCCATGCCGGTGGTGCTTGTGGCGCTGGCCGTGGTGGCGATCCTTGGTGGATCGCTTCAGGTGGTGATCATCGTGCTGGGGTTGCTGTTGTGGGACCGGTTCGCGGTCGTGATGCGCGCCTCGACGCTGCAGGTGCGCAACCGTGAATACGTTTCCGCCGCGCGCGCGATCGGGGCCTCTACCCCGCGGGTGATCCTGTCCGAGATCATGCCGAATATCGCCAATAACCTGATCGTAGTGGTCACGCTGGAAATGGCGCATGCGATCCTGCTGGAGGCGGCGTTGTCCTTCCTCGGGCTTGGCGTGCAGCCCCCCACCCCAAGCTGGGGCCTGATGGTGTCCGAAGGCAAGAACATGATGCTGTTCGAGCCGTGGATGGTGGTCATCCCCGGCGTGGTGCTGTTCGTGCTGGTGCTGGCGATCAATCTGATGGGCGACGGGCTGCGCGACGTCACCGCCCCAGAAAACCGGAGCTGAACACATGGAAAAAACACTTCTGAGCGTCCGTAACCTGGCGCTGAACATTCCCGTTGGCGGTGGCACATTGCGCGCCGTGCGCGGCATCGACTTCGATGTGAAACGCGGCGAGACCCTGTGCATCGTGGGTGAGAGCGGGTCCGGCAAGTCGCTGACATCGCTCGCGCTGATGGGCCTGCTGGGCAAGACCATCGACCGGACCGCCGACCGCATGGAATTCGACGGCACGGATCTGTTGCATGCGGGTGCAGGGACCATGCGCAGCTTGCGGGGCGCGCGCATGGCGATGATCTTTCAAGAGCCGATGACCTCGCTCAACCCCGCCTACACGATCGGCGATCAGTTGATCGAAGCGCTCTTGCTGCACCGGTCTGTCGGACGCGCGGCCGCCCGCGCCCGCGCCGTGGAACTGCTGGAAAAGGTCGGCATCACCGGCGCGGCGAACCGTCTGGGCCAGTATCCGCATCAGCTTTCGGGCGGCTTGCGGCAACGGGTCATGATCGCGATGGCGCTGATGTGCGAGCCGGAACTGATCATCGCCGATGAGCCAACCACGGCGCTTGATGTCACCATTCAGGCGCAGATCCTGCGGCTGCTTTATGATCTCGGGCGCGAGATGAACATGGCGATGATCCTGATCACCCATGATCTGGGCGTCGTGGCGCGCGTGGCCGACAAGGTCGCGGTGATGTATGCTGGCGAGCTTGTGGAAACCGGCCCTGCGCGGGACGTGTTCAACACGCCATCGCATCCCTACACGCGAGGGCTGCTGCGTTGCATCCCGCAGCCGGGCAAGACCGAACGCGGCAGTACGCTTGGCACCATTCCCGGCATCGTGCCGTCGCTGATCGGCGATGTCGAAGGCTGCGCCTTTCGCACGCGCTGCCCGCATGCCGAGGACGCGTGCCGCGCCGCGATCCCCCGGCATGAGGAGGGAACGCATGCGTTCCGCTGCATTCACCCCGACGGCAAACGCCATGCCGAAGAGGAGGCCATCGCATGACCGACCCCCAACCCTCCGCCATCCTGGAGCTGCGCGGTGTGACAAAGACCTACCGTGTCAAGCAGGGCCTCCTTGGCAAGGCGCGTCCGCTGACGGCGGTCAACGACGTATCGCTGTCGCTGCCGCGCGGCGAGGTGCTGGGCCTCGTGGGCGAGTCGGGTTGCGGCAAGTCCACCCTCGCCAAGATCCTGCTGGGTCTTGAGGCGCCGACCTCCGGGCAGGTGCTCGTGGACGGCGAAGAGATCAAGGCGCAGGATCGCATGACGCTGGCGCGGCGCATCCAACCGATCTTTCAGGATCCGTATTCCTCGCTCAACCCGCGCAAGAGCATCTTCGACATCGTGTCGCTGCCGCTGCGGGTGCATGGCATCGGCGACCGAGCTCATTGGGACGACGAGGTGCGCAAGATCCTCGACATCGTCGGGCTGCCGGCGCGGGTGATGAACACCTTTCCCAACCAGATGTCGGGCGGTCAGCGCCAGCGCGTGGCGATCGCCCGCGCGCTCATCATGAAGCCCGAGATCGTGATCTGCGACGAGCCGACCTCGGCGCTGGATGTGTCGGTGCAAAGCCAGATCCTCAACCTTCTGGGTGACCTGCGACGCGAGTTCGGGCTGACATACCTGTTCATCAGCCATGATCTGGCGGTGGTAGAGCATCTGGCGACGCGCGTCGCCGTGATGTATCTGGGCCGCATCGTCGAAGAGGCGGACGTGGCCGGGCTGTTTGATGAGGCAGCACACCCCTACACGCAGGCGCTGCTGAAATCGGTGCTGACGCCCGAGCCGGGGCTGGGCGTGCCCGACACGCAGCTTGGCATGGCCTATCCCAACCCGATCGACCCGCCGACGGGCTGTCATTTCCACCCGCGCTGCCCGTTCGCGACGGATCTGTGCAAGACGCACCCGCCGCGCCCGGTGGGCACGTCCGTCGGCCATGTCGAATGCCACCTGCACGACCCGCGCGGGCCGATGTACCAGACGAGGGCGGCCTGACATGTCGGTGAACCTGTCGCGCACCGCGACCACCTCGAAGACCGTCATCGAGAGCGAACACGGCATTGTCGCCGCCCAGCACCGGCTGGCGGCACAGGCCGGTG
>Ga0306907_1000647_pt1 | contig 14034 bp, 11 predicted proteins | sample AntRauTorcE11898_FD_190415 | JGI IMG/M metagenome (GOLD analysis project Ga0306907, IMG submission 190415) | Saline lake microbial communities from Rauer Islands, Antarctica - Metagenome Torckler E11 #898 (v2) (version 2) | ecosystem: Environmental > Aquatic > Non-marine Saline and Alkaline >... | reverse complement strand
CCTCGGCGAAATGAACCCGGACCAGCTCTGGGAGACCACCATGGATCCCGATTCCCGGCGCCTGCTGCAGGTTCGGATCGAGGATGCCGTGGCCGCGGACGAGATGTTCACCACCCTGATGGGCGATCATGTCGAGCCCCGCCGCGCCTTCATCGAGCGCAACGCCCTGGCGGTCAGCAACCTCGATATCTGATTTTTCACCACACCGAAGTAACTGGAATATTTGTGACCGACGATTCCGCGTCGAACCCGCTGGTGGACTATCCTGGCCTGCCGCCGTTCACCCGCATCCATGCCGAACACGTTGAACCCGCACTCGATCGACTCATCGCCGAGGCGCGTGAGCGAATCGAGTCGCTGCTCGAAAACCACGAAGGTTTCACGTGGAACAATTTCGTTGAACCGCTTGAGCGTGAACTCGATCGGCTCACCCGCATGTGGGGGCCCGTGCGGCATCTTCATGCGGTTCTGGGCGATGACGAGTTGCGGGACGCCTACAATCGCTGCCTGCCGAAGCTGAGCCATTTCCACACGGAACTGGGCCAGCATCGGGGGCTCTACGCCGCCTGGCGGCAGATCGCCGACGGCGACGAGTATCAGCGGCTCGATGCCACGCAGCGCAAAGCGGTTGATGACACCCTGCGGGACTTCCGGCTCGGAGGTGTCGCCCTTGAAGGCAACGATCGCGAACGCTTCGCCGCAATCGAGGCCGAACTCGCGGAACTGGAGTCGCGATTCCAGGAAAACGTGCTCGATGCCACCAACGCCTGGCGGAAGACGATCACGAACGCGGACGATCTCTCCGGCCTCGGCGAAGATGCCCGCGGAATGGCCCGGGCAGCGGCCGAGCGCGAGGGGGTCGACGGCTGGCTGCTGAACCTCGAGTTCCCGCTCTTCCACGCCGTGATGACCACGGCCGACGATCGCGATCTTCGGCGCGAGGTCTACGAGGCGTGGACGACACGGGCGTCGGATGAGGGACCGCAAGCCGGCCAATGGGATAACGGCCCGGCCATGGAGAGAATCGTCGCGCTGCGCCAGGAGAAAGCGCGATTGCTCGGCTATGCGAATTATGCCGAACTGTCGCTCGCGACCAAGATGGTCCGCGATCCGGACGAAGTGCTCCGTTTCCTCAACGACCTCGCCGGTCGCGGCCTGCCGGCAGGCCGCGCCGAGGTCGAGGCGCTGCAGGCGTTCGCGGCCGAGCACCTCGGGATCGACGAACTCAAGGCATGGGATACCGCCTACGCCAGCGAGCGGCTCCGCCAGGCCCGCTACGAGATTTCGGACGATATACTGCGCCCGTATTTTCCGGCGCCACGCGTTCTCGATGGCCTGTTCCGCATTGCCGGAACCCTCTACGGGATCGATATCGAAGCGGTGGAAGGCGTGGAAACCTGGCACGAGGACGTGTCGTACTATCGAGTTCTTGATGCCAACGGCGTTGAACGTGGTGGCTTCTACCTTGATCTATACGCGCGGCCGGGCAAACGCGGCGGCGCATGGATGGATGGCTGTACGAACCGCATGCGGATTGACGATGGCGTGCGTGCACCGGTCGCGTTCCTGACTTGCAACCTGACGTCTCCGGTAGGGGATCGCCCGGCGCTGTTTACGCACGACGAGGTCATCACGCTGTTCCACGAATTCGGCCACGGTCTGCACCACCTGCTCACGCTGGTGGATGTACCGAGCCTTGCGGGGATCAATGGCGTTGAATGGGACGCGGTCGAACTCCCGAGCCAGTTGATGGAAAACTGGTGCTGGGAGCGCGAGCCCCTGGATATGCTTGCGAACCACATCGATGACGGCTCACCGCTGCCCGACGAATTGTTCTCCCGCCTGCGCGAAAGCCGGAACTTTCACGCGGCGCTTCGCCTGATGCGTCAGATCGAGTTCTCGCTGTTCGACTTCCGTCTGCACCTGGAGTGCGATCAGCCGGCCGTTGCCGACATCCAGGGCCTGCTGGGAGAGGTTCGCAACCAGGTCGCGCTGATCCGTCCGCCGGCCTTCAACCGCTTCGCCCACAGCTTTATGCACATCTTCGCCGGCGGCTATGCCGCGGGCTATTACAGCTACAAGTGGGCCGAGGTACTGTCGGCGGACGCCTTCGGCAAGTTCGAAGAGGCGGGGATTCTTGACCGGGCCACGGGCGAATCTTTCCTGCACGCATTCCTGGAGCAGGGCGGTTCCCGACCGGCGCTGGAATCCTTCAGGGCCTTCCGCGGCCGCGAACCCGACCCCAACGCACTCCTGCGCCAATCGGGGCTTGCGGCGTAGTCGTGTGGTGCGGGTTTTCGCTGCATCCAAGTCGAACCCAACCCTAACTCACTGATTCTGCAGGTCTTATGAAAATCGCCAGCTGGAACGTCAATTCGCTCAAGGTGCGTCTGCCGCAGGTGCTGGCATGGCTGGAGGAGGCGCGGCCGGATGTGCTGGGGATCCAGGAGACGAAGCTCGCGGACGAGAATTTCCCGCGCGCGGCCTTCGAGGAGGCCGGCTGGCATGTCGTCTTCAGCGGGCAGAAGACGTACAACGGCGTCGCGCTCGTGGCACGTTCCGAGCCTGTGGATATCGTCACGGATATCCTTGGGCTCGATGACCCGCAACGTCGCATCATCGGCGCGACCGTCGATGGCGTGCGGATCTACAACCTCTACGTCCCGAACGGCTCGGAGGTGGGCAGCGAGAAGTTCGCGTACAAGCTCGACTGGTTCGAGCGCATGACGGCCAATCTCGCCGCCGAGCACGCACGCCACGAGCGGATGGCCGTCGTCGGCGATTTCAATATCACCCCAGCCGATGTCGACGTCTATGATCCGGTCGCACTCGCCGGCGATATCCACTGCAGCGAGCCCGAGCGCAGCGCGCTTGAACGGCTGTGCGCCGAGGGATTCACCGATACGTTCCGTCTGTTTGAGCAGCCCGAGCGCGCCTTCTCCTGGTGGGATTACCGCGCGAACGCGTTCCGCCGCGATCTCGGCCTGCGCATCGATCTCATCCTGGCCTCCGCGCCGTTGGCCTCTGCCTGCCGTTCCTGCGCAATCGATGTCGGCCCGCGGCGCAATGAACGTCCGTCCGACCACGCCCCGGTTATCGCCGATTTCGCCACCTGAGAGAGACGCTCATGGAATACCGCGACCTGCGCGATTTCATCGACGGGCTGGAGCGCTCGGGCGATCTCATCCGCGTCCGTCATCCTGTGGATCCGTATCTCGAGATGACGGAGATCTGCGACCGGACGCTGCGGCGTGGCGGGCCCGCGCTGCTGTTCGAACGGCCGACCGGGTACGACACGCCCGTGCTCGGCAACCTGTTCGGCACCGAGAAACGCGTCGCGCGGGGAATGGGGGCCGAGGATAAGGAAGCGCTGCGCGAGATCGGGCGCCTGCTGGCGTTCCTCAAGGAACCGGATCCGCCCAAGGGGCTGCGCGAGGCCTGGAAGAGCCTGCCGCTGTACAAGAAAGTCCTCGGCATGACGCCGAAGACGGTCCGCCGTGCGCCCTGTCAGGAGGTCGTCCAGTCCGGTGACGAGGTCGACCTGAACCAATTGCCGGTGCAGACCTGCTGGCCCGGTGACGCGGGACCGCTGATCACCTGGGGTCTGGTGGTTACCCGCGGTCCCGAGCGCGAGCGCCAGAACATGGGCATCTACCGCCAGCAGGTGATTGGCCCGAACCGCGTCATCATGCGCTGGCTGGCCCAGCGGGGCGGGGCGCTGGATTTCCGCGACTGGCAGGCCGCGCATCCGGGCGAGCCGTTCCCCATCGCCGTGGCACTGGGGGCCGACCCGGCGACCACGCTGGCGGCGGTCACGCCGGTACCGGACGCGCTCTCCGAACACGCGTTCGCGGGTCTCCTGCGCGGCAGCCGGACGGAGCTTGTGCGCTGCATGGGCTCGGACCTGCAGGTACCGGCCCGGGCGGAGATCGTGCTCGAGGGGCATCTGCATCCGGGCGACACCGCGCCCGAGGGGCCGTTCGGCGACCATACCGGCTATTACAACGAGGTCGAGGAATTCCCGGTCTTCACCATCGACCGTATCACCCACCGGCGCGATCCGATCTACCACTCGACCTACACCGGGCGCCCGCCGGACGAGCCGGCAGTGCTCGGCCTCGCGCTGAACGAGGTCTTCACGCCGCTGCTGCGCAAGCAGTTCCCGGAGATCGTCGATTTCCACCTGCCGGCCGAGGGCTGCTCCTACCGTTTCGCCGTCGTGACCATGAAGAAGCAGTACCCGGGGCACGCCAAGCGCGTGATGCTCGGCGTCTGGTCATTCCTGCGCCAGTTCATGTACACGAAGTTCGTCGTCGTTACCGACGACGACGTCAACGCCCGCGACTGGAACGACGTCATCTGGGCCATCACCACCCGCATGGACCCACGCCGCGACACCACCTTCATCGACAACTCGCCCATCGACTACCTCGACTTCGCCTCACCGGTCGCGGGCCTCGGCTCCAAGATGGGCCTCGACGCCACCAACAAATGGCCCGGCGAGACCGACCGCGAATGGGGCCGCCCGATCCGCATGGACGACGCCACCGTCGCGCGGGTGGACGAGATCTGGGATGAGCTGGGGATCGATACGCCGAAGTAATCCGGACGTTGTGAGATGGCCTTGGCCGATCCGGCGTGGTTTGTTGGTTCTCGCAGAGGCGCTGAGGGCGCGGAGAAAAGCAGGAAGACATAAAAAGTGAATTTAAGCCTGACGGAGCGCGGCAGCGTGTACGCTAGTCAGTCCCGCAACCCCGAATTCCCGTGGGCGAAAAGGAAGCGCTTCGCAAACCGACACGCCGTCATGTCGGGTTAAAATCCAACCCATCTCCTACCTCTTTCTTCGTTCTTCCTCGGCGTGCTCCGCGGCTCTGCGAGAACCGGTTTTTCTATCGCCAGCGGGTGCCGTACACGACAAGCCGCACCCATAAGAGCCCGGAATCGCGAATACGGGCTACGGTCTAGCGCTTGGCACGCGCAACGAATTGCGCGAAGATCGGGGCGGTCTCACAACCGGGCGGGGGCGCCATGCGGCAGATCATGGTTCTGAACGCGAAGGGCGGGTCGGGCAAGAGTACGATCGCGACCAATCTCGCGAGTTACTACGCCACGCAGGGCAACGACGTCGTCCTCGCCGATCTGGATCCGCAGGGTTCATCGCTCGCCTGGCTTGAGGAACGGCCCGCCGGCCGGCCGCCGATCCGCGGGGTCGATGCCACCACCAAGGGCGCACGGCTCCCGCGCAGCGCCGATATCGCGATCTTCGACTCGCCCGCCGCCGTCCACGGGGCCGACCTCGGCAACCTGATGCGCCGCGCCGATACGTTCATCGTCCCGGTGCTGCCGTCGCCCATCGACTGGCGCGCGGCCGACAACTTCCTCGAGGAGATGCGGCGCAACAAGCGCATCCAGTCGAAGCAGGCCAAATTCGCCCTGATCGAGAACCGTGCCCGCACCTACACCCGCGTCTACAGCGACCTCGATCAACACCTGCGCGGTCAGAAGGCGCCGATCCTGACCACGCTGCGCGACAACATGAACTACATCCGGGCGGCGGAACGCGGACTCGGTATTTTCGAACTCGCACCCTACGCGACCGCCACCGATCGCGAGCAGTGGCAGCCGGTGATCCGTTGGCTCAACAGCAAACGCAGCAAACCGGCCTGAGCGCCGCCCTTCCGCAACTCGCATTCATCGGCCACAATCGCCAATCCTCCAAACCAAGGCCGAGCAAAGCCCTAATGGCGAACCGCGTCCTTATCCGCCCCAGTGGGCATGAGATCAGTGTCGAATCCGGTGAGAGCGTGCTCGACGCCGCCCTGCGTCAGGGGTATGCGCTCCCCTATGGTTGCCGCAACGGCACCTGTGCGGCCTGCCTCGCCGAGGTCGTCAGCGGCTCGTTCACTTACGCCCATGGCCGCCCACCGGCATTGACGGAAGAGGGCGAAGCGGCGGGACAGGTGATCCTATGCCAGGCGGAGCCGCAGGAAGATGCCGAGGTCGAGGTCCACGAGGTCGAAGAGGCCCGCGACATCGTCGTGCGCACGCTGCCGGTCCGGCTCGCGGCGGTCGAGGACCTCTGCCACGACGTCAAACTCCTGAAGCTCAAGCTGCCGGCCGCCGAACGCCTGCAGTTCCTGGCCGGCCAGTACATCGATCTCCTGCTCAAGGATGGAAAGCGCCGCAGCTTCTCGCTCGCCAACCCGCCGCACGATGACGAATACCTGCAACTGCATGTGCGGCGCGTTCCGGGCGGGCGTTTCTCGGACCAGTTGCTCGGTGACATGCAACCCAAGGCGGTACTTCGTTTCGAGGGTCCGCTGGGATCGTTTTTCCTGCGCGAGGAATCGGACCGGCCCGCGATCCTGATGGGGGGCGGTACGGGCTTCGCGCCGCTCAAGAGCATGGTCGAGCACGCGATCGCGAGCCGCAACCATCGCCCGTTGCACATCTTCTGGGGCGTGCGCGCGCTGCGCGACCTGTACATGGCCGACCTCGCGCAGAGCTGGGCCGACGCGCACGACTGGATCGAGTTCACGCCGGTGCTGTCGGATCCCGAGCCCGAGGATGAGTGGACGGGTGCGACCGGGTTCGTCCACGAGGCGGTGGCGGCGCGCTATCCGGATCTAAGCGGCCACGAGGTCTACATGTCGGGCCCGCCACCGATGATCGAATCGGGGCGCAACGCCTTCCGCGCTGCGGGGTTGCCGCGGGATGCGCTGTTCTTCGATTCCTTCGACTATGCGCCCGATGCCGTCCAGGGTATGGCGGCTGCCGGTATCGATCCCGGCTGAGCATCGGCAATTCGCGCCCTAAGGCGCTCCCGCAGTTCCTGGCGGGATCTCGAACGGTCCGCCAAACGCGACCCAGCCCGGTAGCCCGGATGTAGCCCGAAGGGCGGAATCCGGGGCGTTGGTCGAGGCGCTCCCCGGATTGCCAGGCCCGTCAATGGGCCTGGCCGCCTGCCGGCGGCTGGCGCGGTGATGCGCTCCTGCGCATCGTTCCGCTTCGCCTCCATCCGGGCTCCAAGCGAAGCCGCTCCCGTCTGAGTCAGGAAATCAGGAACCCGAGCGCGCGGTGGGCAGCAGTGCCTGTTCCGGCAGATCGGTAGCCCCGGCCAGCAGTCGCTCGCGCGAAATCCGTGCGAGGCCGCGCTTGCCGTTACCGTCAGCGCTCTCCACGGCCTTCGCCAGCCCCGTCCGGTACTGCTCGCGCGCCGGCCCGAACTCGCCGAGCTCGTCGAGCAGATTCGCCAGCTCGAAATACGTCTCCGCGCGCGGCTCGACGCCGATACTCGATTCGAAATAGATCCGCGCCTTGCCCCAGAGGCGGTTGCGCACGCACAGCCGGCCCAGCGTCAGCAACAGCATCGGACTGCGGCCATGCTCCTTGAGCCAGGCTTCCGCGTGTTCCAGCTGCCGCTGCGGATCTTCGCAGCGAATGCGGCCGTAACAGCGCACCAGGCGTTCGTCCCATTCGCGGCCGAGCACATGGCGTACGCGTTTCTCCGCCGTGTCATTGCCATCGGCCGTAATCAGGCGGTCGGCGTAGGCCAGTGCGATATCGGGATCGTCGCGCATCCGCCGGGAGAGCGAATCGTGGATCGCCTTCAGTGCCGTGCCATCGATACCCGGCTCGCTCAGCTGGCCGAGCGCCGCCGCCCGCTCCAGCACATCGATCCGCTCGCGCGTCAGGGCCTTGCGGCTGCGCAGTTCCGGGATCAGCCCGCTCAGGCTCTCCCAGTCCTCCGTCTCGGCATACAGCCGTGCCAGCAGCTTGAGGACGTAACTGTGGTGCGGGGCCAGGCCGCGCAGGCGGTTCAGCGTGGCCAGCGCGTGCTCGGTCTGGTGATGGGCCAATTGCAGTTCGGCCTGCGTGAGCGATACCGCCACATCCGCTTCGGGGTTGGCCTCGATCGCCGCCTTGAGATACTTGTCGCGGCGTTCGTAGGCGCCGGCCTGCTGGGCCGCCCGCGCCGCCGCCAGATAGTGCAGCAGGGCGGTATCGGAATCCGGCGCGTGTCGGGTGAGGATCTTCTCGGCCTGCGACCAGCGTCCTTCGGCCATCTCGATCAGGCCCCGGGTCAGGCCACGCCGCGAGCGCTCGGTCCGGCGCCCGTAGGTCCCCCGGCGGAGCGCACGCGGCGTGCGCACGACGAGGCCCAGCAGCCGGAGCCCGATATAGAGCAGCACGAAGGCCATCACCAGTGCCGCGATCAGGAACGCCAGCGTGGTCTCGACCGTCCACAGGCCGACCTCGAGATACACGTAGCCCGGGTACCGCTGGAGCATCACGGCGCCGCCGATGGCGGCGGCGAGCAGGCCGATCGCTATGAGGAGCAAGCGCATGGATCAGTCCTCCGCCTCGTCGCCTTCCGCCGGAGATTCGTCGCGGCTCGATTCGATTCGCGCCGAAAGCTTCTCGGCGAGATCCACGGTGGGCGCCAAGTCCGGCAAATTCACCTCGACCGGCTGTTCCTGCAGCCAGGACAACCCCTCGCGGAAGCGTTCGGTCTTCGGCATATCCGCGGCAAACCCCTTATCCAGTGCCTCGGCGGCGCGTGCGAGCGCGCGCTCGTAGGCCTGCGGGTCACGCACCAGCGCGGCGCTGCGGGCACGCTCCAGCGCCAGTACCAGGCTGTCGGCCTCGGGCAGCTCGGTCGCGGGCTCCGGTCGACCGGGTTCGGGCCCGGCATCGCGTCTTCGCACGGTCACGAAGCGATCCAGGCGCATCACCAGAGCCTCCCACCAGCCGCCGGTACCGTTGCTCTCCTGCGCCACGACGGTCGTCCCGGCGCCGGAGCCGGCGGCGGGCAGTTCGGGTACGCGCCCGAGCAGGTTCTGCAGTCGCAGCGCGATCCCCTCGATATCCACCGTATCCACCGAGCGCAGGGCCGAGAGGTCTTCGACGATGCGTTGACGCAGCGGCAACAGGCGGACGTCGCCGAACTCGCCGATGGCCCGATCCGCCGCCTCCAGGGCCGCGATCGCGCTGCGGATGTCGCGGTCGATCAGCACCCGGCGCTGGGCGATCGAGAGCAGATACCGGATTTCCGCGAGCCGCCAGTTGATCTGGTCGCGGGCCGCGAGTTCGCGGATATCCTCGACGCCCGTTTCCAGCGTCGCAAGCCGCTCGCGCACCTCGCCGAGGGCCTCGTCACGCGCCGAGATCAGGCTGTCGGCCTTTTCGTCGACCGCCGACTGCAGGCGCTGTTCAAAGCGCTGTTCAAGCTGACCTCCGAGCGCCTGCAGGGCCGAGCGCTCGGCCAGTGGCTGCAGCGCGGTCGCGCGCTCCTCGGGGATGGTGGCCACACGCTGTTCGAGTTCGAAGAGGCGCCAGCCGAGATAACCCGCGGCACCCGCGGCCGCCAGCGCGATCAGCAGGGCGAGGGCGATGGCCCACTTCGCACCGCGGCGCGGCGGTGGAGCGGCGGGCGTGGCCGTATCGTGCGAGTCGTTGTCGCCGCCATCGTCGCGCGCGTCGTCACCGTCCTGGTCACCGGCGCCGGTGGCCGCGCCATCCCGAATGTCGGAATCCGACGCGGTTGCATCGTCGCCGTCGGCGGTCGCCGATTCACGGTCGTCTGCCGGCTCGTCTTCCCCGGTCCCGGTGCCGGGTTCCGTCTCGGTCTCGGTTTCGGCCGGGCGCTCCGGCTCGTCCGTGCTATCCGCGGCCGCGTCGCGTGGATCGTCCGGCGCCGGCGTGCGCTCGTCGCTTTTTTCCGGACCGTGCTCATCGACGCGTCGGTCGTCGTCCGAACGTTGATCGTTCATGCGGACCCCGTTTTTCCCTGCGTGGACGATATGGCCAGCTGCTCGGCCGCGGTGACGATGGATTCGCTGTCGGCGCCGCCGGCTACCGCGATCGGTCCCGTGAAACCCGATTCGCGGGCCTGCGCGGCCCCCCGTTCGCTCACGGCCACCAGCGGGCGGCCAAGCATGCGCTTACGGGCGTAAGGTTCGATCATCGCAAGCAGGTTCGTCACCCCTTCGTTGCTCGTGACCGTGATGATGTCGCACTGGGCCGCCTCTGCGGGCGCCGACCCGGCGGGGCGGACACGCCGGTATACCTCAGCATAATCGACCCTTGCGCCGCGTGCCATGAGGCCGCTGCCGAGCAGCTCGCGCCCACCCTCGCCACGGACGATCAATACCTGGCGCCCGGCCACGCGTTCCGGTGCCAGCGCCGGATGGGCCAGCAGACCCTCGCTGTCGTTGCTGTCGGCCGGTTCCACGGTGACGCCAAAGCCGCGTTCGCGCAACGCGGCGGTCGTTGCCGGGCCCACGCTGGCGACATCGACCGTGCCGCGCAGATCCATCCCGTCGCTCCCGTGCTCGACCGCGGCGGGGCTGGTGAAGATGACGACGTCGTGGCGCCCGGCGTCGCGTGCGCCGGACCAGGGCAGGGGCTGGATCTCGATCACGGGACAGGCGACCGCCCGTGCCCCGAGGGCCTCGAGCCGGTCGATCAACGCCCCGGCCCGCTCCCGCGGGCGGGTAACCAGTACGGACAGGCCGGCCAGCGGCGAGTGCATGGATCAGCTCGCCGCAGCCGCGAGCAGGCGGTCGGCGCCGCGGCCGAGCAGTTCCTCGGCCAACCCCGCGCCCAGCGCCTCGGCCTCCGCGACCGGACCCCCGCGTTCGCCGGCGAGGAGGGCACTGCCGTCCGGGGCCGCGACGCGGGCCCGCAGGTGCATGGCGTTGTCCTCGATGATGGCGTAGCCCGCGATCGGCGACAGGCAACTGCCGCCCAGCCGATGGCTGACGGCCCGTTCGGCGCGCACACAGGCGGCGGTGTCGGCGTCATCGAGCGCGCCGATCAGGGATTCGACCTCGGGGTCATCGCGGCGGCACTCGATCCCGAGCGCCCCCTGGCCGATCGCCGGCAGGCACAGGTCGGAATCGAGCGGGCGGGTGATCCGCTGCTCGAACCCGAGCCGCTCGAGCCCGGCCACAGCCAGCACGATCGCGTCGAACTCGCCGGCGTCGAGCTTCGCGAGCCGCGTGTTCACGTTGCCGCGCAGTTCGCGGATCCGGCAATGCGGCAGTGCGTGCAGCAACTGACTCGCGCGGCGCTGGCTGCAGGTGCCGATGACCGCGCCCTCCGGCAACTCGCGCGGGTCGTCATACTGGTTGGAGACAAAGGCGTCGAACGGGCTCTCGCGCCCGAGGATCACGGGTAGGTGCAGCCCCTCCGGGAAATAACCGGGCACGTCCTTCATCGAGTGCACGGCGATATCGGCGCGGCCGTCGAGCAGGCCCTCCTCCAGCTCCTTCACGAACAGGCCCTTGCCGCCGATCGCCGCTAGCGAACGGTCGAGGACGCGATCGCCCTCCGTTTTCATGCCCACCAGTTCGATCTCCAGACCGGGGTGGGCGGCCTGCAGGCGCTGGCCCACGAACTCGGCCTGGTACCAGGCGAGCGGGCTCTTGCGGGTGGCGATACGCAGTCTTGTCGCGGTCATGGCAGTCATCGGCCGGAATGGGTGCCGGCGTTTTTCAGACGCCGGCGCACCGCCGGCAGATGGCGTCGGCTGATCTCGAGGGTGGCGTCACTGGCCTTGAACCAGATGCGGTTCTGATTATCGGAGCCGCGGCGAAGGCCGCCGACCCAGGCTTCCGCGACCAGCGCATTGCGGTGGATGCGCATGAATCGGTCGCCGAACTCCTGCTCCAGCGATTTCAGCGATTCCTCGATCAGGAGCTCGCCGAAACGATGATGAACGGTGACATATTTGTGTTCGGCGAGGAAGTACTGGACATCCGCTACGGGCACCAGCTGCAGCTCGCCGCCGAGGCGCGCGCAGATCTGCTCGCGCGGCTGATCGCTGACCGGTCCTTCGGCGCGCTGGGCGCGGGTCGGTCGTCGCGCCGCCGCCAGCGAGCGCGCCAGGCGGTCCGCGCGCACGGGCTTGAGCAGATAATCCGCGGCGCGCGCCTCGAACGCCTCCAGCGCGTGGTCGCCGTAGGCGGTCGTGAAGATCACCGCCGGCGGCGGATCCGTGTGCGCGAGATGCCGCGCGGCCTCGAGGCCGTCCATGCCGGGCATCCGTACGTCCAGCAGGATGATGTCCGCTGCGGTCGCTTCGGCGCGACGGACCGCCTCCGCGCCGTCGCCGGCCTCGCCCACGACCTCGAACCCATCGAGCTCGGATACCAGTCGCGCCAGGCGGGCGCGTGCCGGCGCCTCGTCATCCACCACCAGCACTTTCATGTTGTCTCGCTCCTTGCCAGCGGGATCCGGACCGTCACCCGATAATCGCCGTCCGCGTCGTCTACGTCCATGCGCGCCCCTTCGTCGTACGCGAACGCCAGCCGCTGGCGCACGTTGTCCTGCGCGATCCGATGGCCGGTCGAAGGCCGCGGGGATTCGGGCAGGGGATTGGTGATGATGACCGTGACCGCCTCGGCGTCGCGGCGGGTTTCGATGCGGATGCGCCCGCCGGCCGTGCATTGCTCGATTCCATGATAGACCGCATTCTCGACCAGCGGTTGCAGCGACAGTGCCGGGATCTCGACGTCGGCCGCGTCCGCGTCGAGGTCCCATTCCACTTCCAGGCGTTCACCGAGGCGCTGGCCCTCGATGCGCAGGTAACTGCCCACGAGTTCCAGCTCTTCGGAAAGCGGCACGTGTGTCTTGTGGGCGAGCGCGGCCCGGAACAGTTCGCACAGATCTTCCACCGCGTGTTCCGCCGTCGCGGGATCGGAACGCGTCAGGCTCGCGATCGTATTCATGCTGTTGAACAGGAAATGCGGCCGGATGCGCGCCTGCAGCGCCTGCACCTGCGCCTCCGCCGATGCCTCGACGTCGCGCCGCCACTGTGCGGTCACGTAGAAATACCGCAGCACGATCGCGCTCACGATCACGCTGATCACGCCGTTCTCCAGCAGCAGGATCGACAGATCGTGCATGCCAATCGGCAGGTACGCCATGCGCCCGATCGTATGCGCGATCAAGGTGAACGAAAGCGTTACGAGCTGCAGCAGCCCGAAGGCCGCCAGTGCTGCCAGCCGGTCGTCGAGCCGGGCCAGCCGACCCTGGAGTCCGCAGAGCAGGGCGATATCGACGATCGCCACCCACTGGATGAACAGCGACATCGTCGCCAGCGACCGCAGGCGCTCGAACCAGTCGCCGGGCGTCGCCGCCACGAGCACGAACACCAGCAACTGCGCGATGACCATCGTTCGCAGGAGGTTACCCTGCTCGCAGAAGTCAGGGAGAAACGGCCGCTTCCCGGGCTCGCTCGCGCTCATGGAACCATCATAGACGTGCACCGCCAGCGGTGCACATGCGCAATGCAACTGCACGCATCGCAACCGCTCCTTTATACTCGTCCCTCGCCGATGGGAGAGCCGTAATGAGTGGCAGTGACGACAGTGGCGCCAAACCCTGGGGTGGCCGCTTCACCGAACCGACCGACGCCTTCGTCGAGGCCTTCACCGCCTCGCAGACCTTCGACCGTCGGCTCTACCGCCACGACATCATGGGCTCGCGCGCGCATGCGCGCATGCTGACCGCGGTCGGCGTACTCACGGACGCAGAACTGGATTCCATCCTCGAAGGTCTCGACGGCGTCGAAGGCGACATCGAAGCCGGGCGCTTCGAATGGAGCGATGCGCTCGAAGACGTGCACATGCACATCGAGCAGGCGCTCACGCAGCGCATCGGCGATGCCGGCAAGAAACTGCATACCGGCCGCTCGCGGAACGACCAGGTCGCGACCGACATGCGGCTGTGGCTGCGCGACGCCATCGACGATCTGGCCGGCGAACTGCGGCGCCTGTGCGAGGGCCTGCTCGAACAGGCCGGCCGGCATCCCGACGCCGTTATGCCCGGCTTCACGCACCTGCAGACCGCGCAGCCGGTCACCTTCGGCCACCACATGCTCGCCTGGTTCGAGATGCTCCTGCGCGACGCCGACCGGCTGATGGACTGCCGCAAGCGCACCAACGTCATGCCGCTTGGCGCCGCCGCGCTTGCTGGCACGCCGTATCCCATCGACCGCAACATGACCGCGGATCTGCTCGGCTTCGA
>Ga0306907_1000646_pt1 | contig 14058 bp, 9 predicted proteins | sample AntRauTorcE11898_FD_190415 | JGI IMG/M metagenome (GOLD analysis project Ga0306907, IMG submission 190415) | Saline lake microbial communities from Rauer Islands, Antarctica - Metagenome Torckler E11 #898 (v2) (version 2) | ecosystem: Environmental > Aquatic > Non-marine Saline and Alkaline >... | reverse complement strand
CCGAGGCCCTTGTAGCGCTGGAAGGTAAGGCCCTTGCGGCCCTGCGCCAACAGCCATTCCATAACCTCGCGAAATTCGTGCACGTCGCGCTGCTGCTTGCCGCGACGAATGAACGCCCCCTCGTCGAGCAGATCATGCACCCGGCCGGCAAACTCGGCGATCACCTCGTACTCCGGCGAGCCGAAGAATCCGGGGCCCAGGACGCTGCGGTGCTCATTGCCGTGGACCGAGTGGCTGACCACCACTGCGATACCGCCGTCCTGGCGCTCCGTGCTGATGTCATAGCCGTTCCCGGTCGCGCCATTGAGGCGCTCGCGCAGGCCTTCGGCCCAGGCGTGCATGGCGGATTCGTCGCGCTGGTCCGCGGCCGTGACCGGACGCAGATTGAGCAACTGCTCCAGCAGTGTCCGGTCGAACCGCCGGGACAACCCGTTCACGATCCGCTGCACACGCGTGTAGTCGCGCGCCAGCGCCTCCAGCGCGGATTCCGCGATCGGCGGAGCATCCGGATGCGCGTACAGCTCGGCATCGTCCAGTGCGAGCGCGAGCAGATGGGCATTCAGCTCGTCGTCGTCCTTGACGTAATGTTCCTGTTTGCCGCGCTTGACCTTGTACAGCGGCGGCTGCGCGATGTAGACATGGCCGCGGCGGATCAATTCGGGCATCTGGCGATAGAAGAAGGTCAGCAGCAGCGTGCGGATGTGCGACCCGTCGACGTCCGCGTCGGTCATGATCACGATGCGGTGGTAACGGAGCTTGTCCGCATCGAATTCGTCCGAACCGATACCGCAGCCCAACGCGGTGATCAGCGTCGCGACCTCGCCCGACGCCAGCATGCGGTCAAAGCGGGCCTTTTCGACGTTCAGAATCTTGCCCTTCAGCGGCAGGATCGCCTGGGTGCGACGGTCCCGGCCCTGTTTGGCCGAGCCGCCCGCCGAATCACCCTCCACGACGAACATCTCCGACAGGGCCGGATCTTTCTCCTGACAATCCGCGAGCTTACCGGGGAGCCCGGCAACATCCAGCGCGCCCTTGCGCCGGGTCATATCGCGGGCCTTTCGGGCGGCATCGCGCGCGCGGGCGGCCTCGACGATCTTTGCCGTGATCGCCTTCGCCTCGTTGGGCTTCTCCAGCAGGAAGGCCGACAGCCGCTCACCGAGGCTCGACTCGACCACGCCTCGCACCTCGGACGACACCAGTTTGTCCTTGGTCTGCGAGGAGAACTTCGGATCCGGGACCTTCACGGACAGGACCGCGGTCAGCCCTTCGCGGGCATCATCGCCGGTCGGGGTCACCTTGGCCTTTTTGGTGATCCCTTCCGCTTCCATGTAGTGATTGAGGCTGCGGGTCAGCGCGGTGCGGAAACCGGAGAGATGGGTCCCGCCATCACGCTGCGGGATGTTGTTCGTGAAACAGAAGATGTTCTCCTGGTACGAATCGTTCCACTGCATGGCCACTTCGACCGTGATCTCCTGCGTCTCGTCGGAGAAATGGAAGACGGTCGGGTGCAGCGGGGATTTGTTGCGGTTGAGATGCTCAACGAAGGCGCGGATACCGCCCTGGTACTCGAACACATCCTCTTTGCCGCTGCGCTCGTCGGTCAGGGCGATCCGGACCCCTGAATTCAGGAACGAAAGTTCCCGCAGGCGCCGCGCAAGCACATCGTAGTGGAATTCAATGTTGGTGAAGATCCCCGGATCGGGCCGGAAATGGATCTCCGTGCCGGAGTGATCCGTATCGCCGATTTCCTCGAGCGGCGCGACCGGAACGCTGTGATCGAAATCCATGCGATGGACCCGCCCATCGCGATGGATCGTCATGCGCAGCGTAGCGGAAAGCGCGTTGACCACGGACACGCCGACGCCGTGCAGACCACCGGAGACCTTGTAGGAATTCTGGTCGAATTTCCCGCCCGCGTGCAGCACGGTCATGATGACCTCGGCCGCCGAGCGCCCCTCTTCCTCGTGGATATCGACAGGAATACCGCGGCCGTCGTCGACCACCGTGATCGACTCGTCCGAGTGAATGATCACCTGGATCGTGCTGCAGTAACCACCGAGCGCCTCGTCGATCGCGTTGTCGACGACCTCGAAGACCATGTGGTGCAGGCCGGTCCCGTCGTCCGTGTCGCCGATATACATACCCGGACGCTTGCGGACGGCATCCAGGCCTTTCAGCACCTTGATCTGCGTGGAATCGTACAACGGCGAATCGGTCATCGGTCGGCCCCCTGAAACGAACCCCTTAGTGTACCACCTCGGACACCTCTCCCTGTTCCACGTGGAACATATTGCAGGCGACGTTGTCCGGTATCGGGACGCTGGCCCTTTCCAGCGCCGTCACGAAACATTGCGCCCCGACCGAAACGGCCGCCGACATTACCCGCGCCCGACGATCGGCATCGAGCTCCGCCGGCAGATCATCGAGCAGAAGCACACAGCTGCCATCGCCAATCGCGGCCAGTTGCCGTGCCTGAGCAAGTCGCAAGAGGTAGACCAGCAGTTTCTGCTGTCCGCGCGAGATCCGCTGGCGGACATCCCGCCCATCGATACGGATCACCAGATCCGCGCGGTGCGGACCTACCCCGGTGACCCGCTGTTCGACATCCCGGCTCCGGAGCCGGCTGAGCGCCTCGCCGAGGCTCTCGTCCTCATGCCAGCCGCGGCGGTATTCGAGTTCCAGTTCGATCGCATCGCCAAACAGTGCCGGCGCCAACGCGGTAACCACTTCCGTCAATGAGCCGACATAGTGACGTCGGAACTCATCGAGTTGCTCGCCGGTGCGCGCCAGCTCCATCTCCCACGGACCCAGTTGCGATTCGGGAACCCGTTTCCGTAGAAGCACGTTCCGCTGCGACAGGGCGCGCCGGTAGCGCTGCCAAAGATCATGGAAGCGTTGTTCCACGTGGAACAATCCGAGATCGAGTAGTCGTCGGCGCTCTCCCGGCCCGCCCATGATCAACTCATGGCTCTGCGGGTGTATCGCGATCACTGGCAACAGCCGCGCCAGTTCCGCCATCCGCTCGGCGGGGCGCCCATCGACCCGCATGCGCGCCGGCCCGGTATTGCCGCGCTCGATCCCCAGCCGGTGAACCGTGCCATCGACACCACGCTGAACACGACCAACCACCCGCAACGGCCCACCACCGACGCGCACGACCCGCGCCGTGCGACTCGCGGCAAACGACCGCCCGGTCGCCAGGATATGGATCGCCTCGAGCAGCGACGTCTTGCCGGTCGCGTTCGGGCCCAGCAGGAGGTTTACGTCGCCCCCCGGCTCCAGCGCCGCACTCCGGACGAGACGGACATCCCGGACATCGAGCGCCGTCAGCCGCACGGCGCTCCGGACAACAACGCGCGTGGCATGGGTCTCAGAGGCGCATCGGCATCACGACGTGGCGGCATTCATCCGATGCCACATCCGTGATCAGGCAACTGCTGTTCGAATCGTTGAACTGCGCCTGGACGTTATCGCCCTCGATACTGCCGAGGATATCGAGCAGGTACACGACATTGAAACCGATCTCGAGATCCTCGCCGGCATACTCGACCTCGATCTCCTCTTCCGCCTCCTCCTGATCCGGATTATGCGTCTGCACGCTCAGCCCCGAGCCATTCAGCGCGAGCCGCACCCCCTTGTACTTCTCGTTCGAGAGGATGGACGTGCGCGCCAGCGCCTGGCGCAGCGTCTCCCGATCGGCGCGCATCTCGTTGGCGCCACTCTCCGGCACCACCCGGGTGTAATCCGGGAAGCGGCCGTCGATCAGCTTCGACGTGAACCGCAGCCCCGGGATATCCACCTGGATGTGGTTCGAACCCACCCGGATACTCACCGGTTCGTCAGAATCCGCATCCAGCAGCCGGGCCAGCTCGATCACGCCCTTGCGCGGCACGATGACCTGCTGGCCATCGGCGCCAGGCAATTCCGTTTTGATCTCGCACATCGACAGCCGGTGACCGTCCGTCGCCACGGTACGCAGGCGATCGCCCGCGAGCTCGAACAGGAGACCGTTCAGGTAATAGCGCACGTCCTGCTGCGCCATCGCGAAGCTGATCCGGTCGATTGCCCGCTTGAGTTCGGCCTGGCCCAGCTGAAACTCGACCTGCGCCTGCACTTCGTCGACCACGGGAAACTCGGCCGGCGGCAGCGTCACCAGCGTGAAGCGACTGCGACCGGAGCGCACGACGACCCGCTCGCCATCCATTTCCACACCGACCATCGCACCACTCGGCAGTGTGCGACAGATATCGAGCAGTTTGCGCGCCGTGACCGTCGTCTCTCCCGGGCGCTCGACCTCGACCGCCACATCGGCACGCAGCTCGATCTCCAGATCCGTTGCGGTCAGTTGGAGGCCATCCTCATTGGCCCGGATCAGGACATTGGCCAGTGCCGGCAGTGTCTGCCGCCGTTCCACCGCTCCGATCACCTGCTGTAGCGGTTTCAGAAGCGATTCGCGCGCAATCTCGAATTTCATCGGCTGGTCCCTGATTACTGGTGGACTTATATAAACCTATTACTGTTATTGGTGTCGCCCAATCCTGCGGATAACCGTATGTTACTCTTTTTAAATCAAACGCTTACAAACCAAAAACCCTGTGGGGCGATGGCGCGCTGGCCTGTTGCTCGCCTGTGGACAACCTGTGGCCGAAATCGCGGCGATTTCATCCTACCCGCCTTACACTCAGGTTTTCCACAGGATGCCCACGGGTTGTTTCTCAGCTTGTGAGTATCCGCATCATGTTCGAGTAATCTTCGTCGATCCGGACGTCGCCTTCGCGCAGTTCCGCGATCTTGCGGCAGGCGTGGAGCACGGTCGTATGGTCGCGCCCGCCGAATGCGTCGCCGATCTCCGGGAGACTGTGGTTGGTCAATTCCTTGGCGAGCACCATCGCCAGCTGCCGCGGGCGCGCGATCGAGCGGCTGCGACGTTTCGACAGCAGGTCGGCCACCCGGATCTTGTAATACTCCGCCACCGTCTTCTGGATGTTTTCCACGGTGACCAGTTTGTCCTGCAGCGCGATCAGATCGCGCAGCGCCTCGCGTGCGAACTCCAGCGTGATCGGCCGCCCCGTGAAATGCGCGTTGGCGATTACCCGTCGGAGCGCCCCTTCGAGCTCACGCACGTTCGAGCGGATCCGCTTGGCGATAAAGAACGCCACCTCGTCCGGCAGCGCGATCTCCGCCTGCTCGGCCTTGCGGTGGAGGATCGCGACGCGCGTCTCGAGTTCCGGGGGCTCGATCGCGACCGTGAGGCCCCAGCCGAAGCGCGACTTGAGTCGCTCCTCGAGCCCGTCGACCTCTTTCGGGTACCGGTCGCAGGTGAGGATGACCTGTTGATCTCCCTCCAGCAACGCGTTGAATGTATGGAAAAATTCCTCCTGCGAGCGTTCCTTGCGGGCGAAGAACTGGATGTCGTCGATCAGCAGCCCGTCGAGCGATCGATAGAAGCGCTTGAATTCATTGATGGCGTTGCGCTGCAGCGCCTTGACCATATCGGCCACGAAGCGCTCGGAATGCAGGTACACCACCCGGGCATCGGGCTTGCGTGCGAGCATGGCGTTGCCGATCGCGTGCATCAGGTGGGTCTTGCCGAGTCCCACGCCGCCATAGATGAACAGGGGGTTGTACGCGCGCCCGGGATTGTCCCCGACCTGCAGCGAGGCCGCGCGGCAGAGCTGGTTCGATTTGCCTTCGACGAAGGTCTCGAAGGTGAACTCGCGATTCAGGTTGTGTTCGATCCGCGGCATGCGCCCGCCGCTGCGTTCCTTGACGGCGGCCGGGGTCGGATCTTCCGCCGTGGCGGCCGGCTCCGGACTCGCCGCGGGCGCGGCCGGTCGCGCCTGACTGCCGACTTCCAGCACCACGCGCTCGGGGGCGTCGTCGCCGAGGTCCTGGACGATCGCGTCGATACGCGGGAAAAAGTGCTCGCGCACCCAGTCCAGCACGAACCGATTGGGCGCGTACAGCTTGAGGATGCCGGCCTGCAGCTCGGGCTGGAGCGGCCGGATCCAGGTATTGAGTTGCTGGTCCGACAGCTCCCGTTCGAGTTGTGTCAGACAGCGATTCCAGATGGCGGCGCCCAAGGCTCGAATTCCTTCCTGCGACGGGAGGTTGCGCGGGTGCCAGGGCGACCGCGCAGGCGGGCGGCCCGCGCGCCTGCCGGTCGCATCTCCCGCCGCAACGTTCTCGTGGCGGCAGGCCGCCCCATTCAGGGATGGGCGCGGCACAGGCACCGGGGATGACGCCGCAGTGTACGCCCGTTGCACAGGGCGATCCATATGCTACGGACATTGACCCGGAGCGCGCGCGCCGCTACGATTCCGCGCTTGTCCGCACCCCTTCGGGCCCGTCGAACAGCCGGAAATCGATCATGAAGCGAACGTTTCAGCCCAGCACGATCCACCGCAAGCGCACGCACGGATTCCGTGCCCGCATGGCCACTCGCGCCGGTCGCGCGGTGCTCAAGGCACGCCGCGCCAAGGGTCGTCATCGCCTGACACCGTGATCGCGGGCCGGCCGTCGGTATACCGATCCGCATGGCCGGCTTCCCGCGCCATCACCGCTTGTTGCGGCCGACCCAGTTCCGCGCCGTCTTTCAACGGGCGACACGGGCGGGCGATGGGCTGTTAACGGTTCTCGCCCGGCCCAACGGACTGCCGCACGGGCGGCTCGGCCTCGCCGTCGGCCGCCGCAAGATCGCCCTCGCTACACGGCGAAATACTTTCAAACGGGTCGTGCGCGAGAGCTTCCGCGCCCATCCCGAATTCACGGCGGGCCTCGATTTCATCGTATTGCCCAAGCCCGCCGCCGCCCGGGCCGAGCGGGCCGAGCTGCGGGCGAGTATCGATCGCCAGTGGCGCATCCTCCATCAACGGCTGGCCAGAACCTGAGACCGCCGCAGCGAAACGTCGGAGCCGTATCAGAACATGGATAACCAACGGTTATTTCTCTACGGGGCACTCGGTCTGCTGCTGCTCCTGATCTGGCAGACCTGGCAGGTTGATTACGGCCCACGACGCGACGGCACGGTACCGGCAACCGCGGAGCGCTCGGCCGACGGTGACAACTCCGCCGCGGCCCCCGGCGATACACCGGAGGGGCCGGTAACCCCGGCGGCGGATGATGACACCACCCCGTCGCGTGACGGCATGAGCGATGCTCCGGCCCAGGATTCGATCGCAAAGGGACAGCGTGTCCAGGTCGTGACCGATCTGCTCGACGTCACGATCGACACGCGCGGCGGTGATCTGCGACAGGCCTTCCTCCGCCAGTACAAGGCCAAGAACCGTGGCGAGGAGGCGGTCGAGCTGCTAACCGATACCGGCGGCGATCTGTTCGTCGCGCAGGCCGGTCTGCAGGCCGGTGACCGACCCGCACCGACCCACCATGCCGAGTACGAGGCGGAGTCCGGTGAATATCGCCTCTCCGAGGGCCAGGATACGCTGCGCGTGCCGCTTGTCTGGACGGGCGACGGCGTGCGCGTTACCAAAACCTATACGTTCCATCGCAACAGCTATGTCGTCGATGTCGATTTCAAGGTGGAGAACACCGGTGAATCGACGTGGGTGGGCCGCCAGTACCGTCAGTTCCAGCGCTACCCGATCCCGAGCGAGGACCAGCCAACCCTCCTGCCGGCGTTCTTCGGTGCCGCGTACTACAATAGCGAGGACAAGTACGAGCAGATCGCGCTCGAGGACATCGCCGACGCGCCGATGCAGAAGTCCTTCAAAGGCGGCTGGGCGGCCATGGTGGAGCACTACTTCGTAACCGCATGGCTGCCGTCCGAGGACGAGACCAACACCTACTATACGAAGGCGCTGACCGATGGCGCCCAGCCGCGCTATCTCATCGGGCTCTACTCGACGGCGAAGGAAGCCGCCAGCGGCGAGAGCACGACGTTCTCGACCCGCCTCTATGTCGGACCGAAAGACACGGACTACCTTGCGGGCCTCGCCGAGGGCATGACCCTCACCATCGATTACGGTTATCTCGCCTTCCTGTCCGAACCCCTGTTCTGGGTGCTCGACTGGCTCCACTCGTACGTCGGCAACTGGGGCTTCGCCATCATCCTGCTGACGCTGCTCATCAAGCTCATCTTCTACAAGCTCTCCGAGAAGAGCTATCGCTCGATGGCGAAGATGCGCAAGCTGCAGCCCAAGATCCAGCAACTCAAGGACCGCTACGGCGACGACCGTGAGCGCATGGGTCGCGCGATGATGGACCTGTACAAGACGGAGAAGATCAATCCGCTGGGCGGCTGTCTGCCGATCCTGGTCCAGATCCCGGTCTTCATCGCGCTCTACTGGATGCTGCTCGGGACCGTGGAACTGCGCCACGCGGACTTCATACTGTGGATCACCGATCTGTCGACGCGGGATCCGTGGTACATCCTGCCGCTGTTGATGGGGGCCTCGATGTGGGCCCAGCAGAAGCTGAACCCGGCACCGGTCGATCCAATGCAGCAGAAGATCTTCGCGGCCCTTCCGGTCGTCTTCACGGTCTTCTTCATGTTCTTCCCGGCCGGGCTCGTGCTCTACTGGCTGACGAACAACGTCCTGTCGATCGGGCAGCAGTACTACATCACCCGGCATGTTGTCGGTGATGCGCCCACCCGGGACTCCGGCAAGGGCAACGAAGCGAAAAAGAGCGATGCCGACGCCGAGACCCGGGCCGAAGCCGAGCCGGACTCCCCCGAGGCCATCGAGGACCAGTCCGGCGACCGGGACGACGACGCCAACCGGGATCGCTGATCGCGCGCCCATGATCGACCCCGACACGATCGCCGCCCCCGTCACCCCGCCCGGGTACGGCGGGGTCGGCATCGTCCGGGTCAGTGGCCCCGCGGCCGGCACGATCGCCGCGGCCGTGGCTCCACCGCTGCCATCGCCTCATCAGGCCGCGCTGCGTCGTTTCCGTGACGGTGCCGGGGTCGCGATCGACGAAGGCCTGGTCCTCTGGTTCCCCGGTCCCGGGTCCTATACGGGCGAAGATACCGTCGAATTCCACGGCCACGGTGGCCCCGCCGTGGTCGATGCCCTGTACGCGCGCATGCTTGAACTCGGGGCGCGCCCGGCACGCCCGGGCGAATTCACCGAGCGTGCCTTCCTCAACGGCCGCCTCGATCTCGCCCAGGCCGAGGCGGTCGCCGATCTGATCGAGAGCGGTGACGCCGCCGGCGCGCGCGCGGCGATGCGCTCGCTGGAAGGCGCGTTCTCCCGCCGCGTCCACGCGCTCCGCGATGAATTGACCGCCCTGCGCGCCTGGATCGAGGCCGCCCTGGACTTTCCCGAGGACGAGATCGACTTCCTGGCCGATACCGCGTTGCGCGACCGCCTGGACGCCCTGATCGCGGATCTTGCCGACACGCGCAACAGCGCCGCCGAGGGGCGGCGCCTCGTCGAGGGCCTGACGATCGTCATCGCCGGCGCCCCGAACGCCGGTAAATCGAGTCTCCTCAACGCGCTCGCCGGGGTCGACAGCGCGATCGTCACGGCGATCGCCGGTACCACCCGCGATGTGCTGCGCGAATCGATCCGACTCGATGGCGTCCCGTTGACCCTGCTCGACACCGCCGGTCTGCGCGCGACCGACGATCCGGTCGAGTTCGAGGGCGTGCGCCGGGCGCGCGCGGCGCTCGACGAGGCGGATCGTGTCCTGCTGGTCGTCGACAGCGCCGCCGATGCCGCGATGGAGATGGCGGAACTGCCCCCTGGCGCGATCGCCGATACGGTCCGTACCAAGATCGACCTCACGGGCGAACCGGCCGGCGTGACCGAAACGGATCGGGGGCGGGTCTTCCGGTTGTCCGCCGTGACCGGCGCGGGCCTCGATGCGCTCCGCGCGCACCTGCGAAGCCTGCTCGGCACGGGTCCCGAGGGCGGCGCCTTCAGCGCTCGCCGCCGCCACCTGGACGCCCTCGACCGCGCCGACGAAGAAATCCGCGCGGCGCGCACGGAACTCGTCGACACCGGCGCCGGCGAACTCGCCGCCGAACGCCTCCGCCAGGCCCAGACCGCCATCGGCGCCATCACCGGCGAAACCACCACGGAAGACCTCCTGGGCGAGATCTTCAGCCGGTTCTGTATAGGCAAGTGATCGAGCGGTGTCGCCGCGGGCGAAAAGAAAAATCGTTTCTCGCAGAGGCGCGGAGTACGCCGAGAAAGGCAAAGAAAGCGGATAAGGTGGTCGGGTTTTACGTTTTTATGTATTCCCGCCTTTCTCCGCGCCCTCCGCGCCTCTGCGAGAAAATCGCCTTTTTTCGATAACCTGACGGCACGATCCGCCACGGGTGATTTATTGATGCGCCCGCTGGCGCTACCATAGGTCGGCTATGCAGCATCCAGAACACTACGACGTTATCGTGATCGGCGGCGGGCACGCCGGGACCGAGGCCGCGCTGGCCGCGGCGCGGACGGGTGCGCGCACGCTTTTGCTGACGCACAGTCTCGATACCCTGGGCCAGATGAGCTGCAATCCGGCCATTGGCGGGATCGGCAAGGGCCATCTCGTGCGCGAAATCGATGCCCTGGGCGGCGCCATGGCGCGCGCGGCCGACCGGGCCGCCATCCACGTACGTACGCTCAACGGCCGCAAGGGGCCGGCGGTGCGGGCGACCCGGGCGCAGTCGGACCGCGTGCTCTACAAGCAGGCGATCCGCGCCACCCTCGAATCGCAGCCCAATCTGCAGCTGTTCCAGCAGGCCGTGGACGATCTGATCGTCGAGGGCGAGCGGGTCGTCGGTGTCGTTACCCAGCTCGGGATCGAGCTGCGGGCCGCCAGTGTCGTGCTCACCGTGGGCACGTTCCTCGGCGGGCGCATCCATGTCGGCGATCGGAATCACGGCGGTGGCCGCGCGGGCGACGCGCCGGCCAACGCGCTCGCCGAGCGCCTGCGCGCCATGCCGTTCGAGGTGGGGCGGCTGAAGACCGGCACGCCGCCGCGCATCGACGGCCGTTCGATCGATTTCTCCGCGCTCGACGTGCAGTCCGGCGATGAGCCGCGACCGGTGTTCTCGTTCATCGGCTCGACCGCCGACCATCCGCGCCAGACCGTGTGCCATATCGCCCACACCGGCCCGGCCACACACGATCTGATCCGCGATTCACTGCACCGCTCGGCCATGTATGGCGGTCATATCGACAGCGAGGGGCCGCGCTACTGCCCGTCGATCGAGGACAAGGTCGTGCGCTTCGCCGACCGCGACCACCACCAGATCTTCCTGGAGCCCGAGGGGCTCGATACGCCGGAGCTGTATCCGAACGGGATCTCCACCAGCCTGCCGTTCGACGTCCAGGTCGAGTTCGTACGCTCGATCCCGGGATTTGGCAACGCGCACGTCACGCGCCCGGGCTACGCGATCGAGTACGATTTCTTCGACCCGCGCGGGCTGCAGCCGTCGCTGGAAACGCGGCCGCTCGCGGGGCTGTATTTCGCCGGACAGATCAATGGCACCACCGGCTACGAAGAGGCGGCCGCGCAGGGGCTGATCGCCGGCCTCAACGCGGCCCGCGCCGCCGCCGGCGAGTCCCCGTGGACGCCACGCCGGGACGAGGCCTATATCGGCGTGCTCATCGACGACCTCGTCACGCGCGGCACGCGCGAGCCGTACCGGATGTTCACCAGCCGCGCGGAATACCGGTTGCAGCTGCGCGAGGACAATGCCGATCTGCGCCTCACCCCCATCGGGCGTGAACTCGGGCTGGTCGATGATGACCGCTGGGCGCGGTTCAGCGAACGCGAGACCGCGATCGCCGCGGAACAGGCGCGGCTGGCCGCGATCACGGTGCGCCCGGGGGACGATGCGGCCACCGATCTCGCCAACCGGCGTGGCGTGCGGATCTCGAAACCGGAGCCGGTGACCGATCTGCTGCGCCGCCCGGAACTCGACTACGCCGCGCTGGTGGCGGCGCCCGGCATCGGACCCGGGGTAGAGGCCGCCGACGTCGCCTTCCAGATCGACGTCCAGGCGAAGTACGCCGGCTATGTCGCCCAGCAGCGTGACCAGATCGAGCGCGATCGGGCCCGGGAGGATACCGAACTGCCGGCGGACCTCGACTACGCGGATGTCCAGGGCCTGTCGAGCGAGGTCCGCGAGAAGCTGGCCAGCCACCGGCCGGCGACCATCGGCCAGGCCGGTCGCATCGCCGGGGTGACGCCGGCCGCCGTCTCGCTGCTGCTGGTGCACCTGCGCCGGCGCGGGGACGACCTCCGGCGCAGCGCCTGATGGCCGAACAGGAGCCGCTCGCGGCGGGCCTGCAGGCGCTGGGGCAAACGTTGCCCGATGACCGCCGGGACCGCCTGCTCGCCTATCGGGACGAACTCGCACGCTGGGGCCGGGTGCATAACCTGACCTCGGTGCTGGACCCGGCGCGCATGGTGCCGGTGCATCTGCTCGACAGCCTCGCGCTGGCGCCGCTGCTGCAGGGCGAGCGCATCGCCGATATCGGTTCCGGCGGCGGCCTGCCGGGGCTGCCTCTGGCCATCGCCGATCCCGAACTGGCCATGACCCTCGTGGAGCCGCGCACGAAACGCGCGCTGTTTCTGGAACACATCGTCAGGACCCTCGGCCTCGGCAATGTTATTGTGGAACGTGCCCGCGTCGAGGACATGCCGCAGACTGCCAGCTTCGACACGCTGGTTACGCGCGCGTTTGGCAGTCTCGCGGAATTCGGCGCCGCGGCAGGCCATCTGGTGGCCGCCGGCGGCTGTCTGCTGGCGGCGAAGGGACGCGATCCGGCGCGCGAGATCGCGGCGCTTGGACCCGACTGGACGGTCGAGGTCATACCGCTCGTGGTGCCGGGGGTGGACGCCGAGCGCCACGCCGTGCGCATGAGCCGTCGTGACTCGATGAGGGGCGCCGGAATGGATATTCAGGAGACGACAGGCTGATGGCCCGCATCATCGCGATCGCGAACCAGAAGGGTGGCGTCGGCAAGACGACGACCGCGGTCAATCTTGCCGCCTCGCTCGCGTCGACGCATCGGCGCGTCCTGCTGGTCGACCTCGATCCCCAGGGCAACGCGACCATGGGCAGCGGCCTCGACAAGCGCGAGCTCGCCCGTTCGGCCTATCACGTCCTGATGGGCGAGTGCGAGGCCCGTGACGCGGTCGTGGCGCTGGAGCAAGTGCAGTACGCCCTGCTGCCGGGCAACGGCGATCTCACTGCCGCCGAGGTCAAGCTGATGGAGAAGCTGGCCCGCGAGCAGCGCCTGAAGAAGGCCCTGGACACGCTGCGCGACGACTACGACTACATCCTGGTCGACTGCCCGCCGGCGCTGAATATCCTTACGCTCAACGCCCTGGTGGCCGCCGACGGTGTCCTTATCCCCATGCAGTGCGAGTACTACGCGCTCGAGGGCCTGTCGGCGCTGCTGAACACGATCGACGACGTCCGCGACACGGTGAACCCCGATCTCGAACTCGAGGGCCTGCTGCGCACGATGTACGACGGCCGCAACAACCTGGGCGCGGATGTCTCCGCCGAGCTGACCGAACACTTTGGCGACCGGGTCTACCGGACCATCATCCCGCGCAATGTCCGGCTGGCCGAGGCGCCCAGTTACGGCCGTCCCGTGATGTACTATGACCGCACTTCACGGGGCGCGTTGGCGTATCTCGCGCTCGCCGGCGAGCTGCTGCGCAAGGACTCGAAGTCGCGCTCGCAGGCGAGTGCCGGAGTCGCATAACCGCGCGGCGTGCAGTCGTAGCCCGGATGCAGCGAAGCGGAATCCGGGGAGCGTAAAATCGGGCACGAGGCGACCAATTGAGCTTGCCCCGGATTCCGCTTCGCTCCATCCGGGCTACGGTTCAATATCAACTTCATCGCGGAAACAGATAATCATGTCCAGGAAGCGCGGTCTCGGACGGGGCTTCAGTGCCCTTGTCGGCGATGGCCACTCGGTGGAATCGGTCACCGAGGTGACCGAAGAGGAAAAGCGCGACGCGCTGCAGATGCTGCCGGTCGATCGCGTCCGTCGCGGGCGCTATCAGCCGCGGCGCCACTTCGATCCCGACTCCCTGCAGGAACTCGCCGACTCGATTGCCGCCCAGGGGATGGTG
>Ga0306907_1000635_pt1 | contig 14197 bp, 16 predicted proteins | sample AntRauTorcE11898_FD_190415 | JGI IMG/M metagenome (GOLD analysis project Ga0306907, IMG submission 190415) | Saline lake microbial communities from Rauer Islands, Antarctica - Metagenome Torckler E11 #898 (v2) (version 2) | ecosystem: Environmental > Aquatic > Non-marine Saline and Alkaline >... | reverse complement strand
AGTCCATTGTTTGCTCTAAATCAGTGTGTGGTTGCCACACAACCCATTCAGTCACATATCCAATCCCCTGATCAGCAGAAAGGATGTGATATAGCTCATGCACATCAACGTGTTCTGGTGTAGCTGGCTTGAACAGAAGCCGATCTGTCTCAAAGGTCTCTGGCAACGTCATCGATGGCAATACACGAGGGATTAACCTAAACCTTGCACCAAGAACCAGTCATTTGTTAATGTGAAGAGGGGATGAAGTCTCGCCTAGCCCAAATAGCACAGAAAGCACGAGCGTGGCGATTAGCAGGCGACCACCACCGAGGCTACGATAATGACTTTCCGCTGATTGGCAAGTGTTTCGATAACGCATATGTCGCCCGGTATCTATTGGAAAACGCTGGCTACAATCCGTATATTGTAGAAGGAACAACTAACCGAGTTGCTGATCAACTGATCGAGTACGGTGAAGACCCTTCAGAATTTAAATCAGTCGACGAACTCGGTGGGTTCGTTCACTACTGGGTCGTTATCCCCACAGAAGGTGGGGCGTGGTCCGTCGACATCGCCAGTGACACACACCAGAAGCTCGGTGAGATCGTTGTTGCAGATACTATTGAACCAAACGAATACTACCACCTCCCAGACAGCAAAGCACAAGGAGAATCCATCTACCAGAACGCCCACAGTAGGGGGGATCGATGCCAATACTGTGGTGACCACCAGTATACGGAAAATGGATGTCCTAACTGCTATGGAAAGACTACAGCAGACCTGTGATTGATATCCCCTGAGTCAAAGAACTAGACTTGCTACTACAGGCTTTCCTCAAATACCGGCACCCCCAAAGGAGTCTAGTCAGATCCGGTTTTTATTGACGCTTTACAACCTTCACAAGGGCAAGGAGTATATTTATCTGTTACAATCTTACTATTTTCTTTATCTATCAGCAGAGGATCTCTTATAGAATCAAGATCGACATCATTCATAAGGTCAATATCATCTGGATTTTTATTATAGCCCAGTTTTTGCAAATATTCTTGTCCTCTTTGTTTCGCTCCACCTACTATAGAATCATATTTCATACTATTGTACCTCTCTATATTTCCCCTTTTGTGTAGATATTATACACATCATATAGTAAGAATATCTAATCATCGATACCATCATTAACTCTAACGTCATCAGCAACCCGACTGGATTCTTTCATACTATCATTATAATTAAACTCTTTCTTTAGTTCTTTTATACGGTTCGTAGTATAATTTTCATTAATTGAGCTTGTGTTTTTTAGCAATTTTGGATGGTAGTTTGTTATTCGTAAACACTCAATCATCGCCTGTTTTCGAACCTCTGCATCACTAGAATGCAAATTCCTAGCCACAATATCTATCAAACTTTCAGAATTCTCTTGATTTGTTGAAATAAGCTTTCCAATTTCATTAGTAGCTTCTTTAACAACATATTTATTATTGGATGTTGCCAAGCTACGAATTGTTTTTTGGAATCTCTTAGTATCTATTTGGTTAGGGCAATTAGCGACAATATGGCCTAAAATACTTAATGCAATTTTATTTTCCTCTGGTATAATCGAATGCTCTATGATTTGAAACAATTCCTCCGCATATTTTGATACTATACCTGCATCTTGCTCTGCTATGCATTCTAGACAATACAGAGCATTTTTTGTTGCTTCTTGAACATCTGAGTAAAGGAGAGAAGCAACGATATCAATATGAGGAATAACTGCTTCAGCGTCGTACCGCGCAAGAGAATAAAGTAGACCCGCTATCGATTCTAACACTTCATATTCTTCAGATCGGTTTTCCAGTATTGATAAAAGTATTTCTCGATGGTACCAGATCTGTTCGTCAGGTACGTATCCTCGGAGTTGATTAGAAGCTTTAATTAGGAGAAGTTGTATCTCTAAGTCACCTTCATAGGCATTTCGGACGATTCCATCGAAATAATCCGCTGTCTTTTTAGGTTCGGAGTCCGCAAGCTTTCGGATGACCTCTGCGGCTTCCTTTTGTGTTCTAGAGTCGCCATCGGTAAGATACATTAACACCTGATCAATATGTGTAATAGCTGACTCAGGACTTGATTCTACTAAACTATACACTTCTGATAATGAAATATTATCAGAGGTTCGATTAGATCCGGACATGTGGCAAAAGCTTATAGAGACAATTAGATAAGTTTTCTTACTTGAGTTACAATTATATAATGATGACATCCACAAAACTGTGAATATTGTTAGTGTGATTGACTATATAATGCACATATAGATGAGACATATTTCCGTATTATATAGATAGAAATCAGATATTCCTAATTAGATTTGATTTGTGACCCGCAACTCGGACAGAAGGTCGACGAAGACGGAAGTTGATCGCCACAGTCCAAACAGTGGCTGGTAGTAGAGCCGTTCAGATCCGACGGATTACCATTGTTTGTCGACCCTCCAGTAGTAGTTGACGCAGTCTGCTGTAAGGTAGTAGAGGCGGCCTTTGATCCACTCTGTATCTTTGTAGCATCCTGATTGGAATTAGTAGAGGAGCTCTGGAGCGTTGTTTCCCCGCTATTGCCATCTCCAATCGTTGGAATGCTACTTTCCCGCAGATTCTCAAACGAAAGTGTCGACTGGATTTTCGAGGAGAACGCCAAAAGTCCATCGAGACCACTGATTCCTGTCTTGACAACCTGTGTGTCTGCAAAAACATCTCCCATCTGTTCTCCATTCTTATTCAACACAACGACATACACTGCAAGCGGCAGTATATAGATGCTCAAAAGGGAAGTTAGTTCACGTACAAATAATTGAAACATTGACAGCCTGGCACTGGATGTCGAGACGACTTCTAGGCCAAGCAAGGCCTTGCCTGGAGTTGTCCCACTAAGCTGGATTATCCCAACAAAGAAAATAAGACTCATCATGAGTACCAGTGATAAACTAAATTGGATGGCCGGAACAGCGAACGCTACTAACACGAGAACTGTGGACACTATACCATAATCGATTCCACGGGCTACAGAACGGCGGACCGTCATCCTACGGAGTAACGGCTCTGTATCTGAACGGATCTGACGCGCATTATCACGAATAAACAACCTATGAGTCATTGCAAATGTAGCTCTAATAAACAAATAAGGAATTACTAAATAGAAGGACATTAGAAATAGGAAGAATAAGATCATTATTTTAAACCCATATGATCCACCACGCAACCAATTTTTAATAATGACAAAAAGCGCCCATTGTTTTGGATTCATTATTTTGTTTTGTGGATGGGTGATTCGTCCAAAAGATACTCACAACTATTAAGACTCTTCTTAGTAGAAACTACTGCAACACCCACAGAAACGTAGTATAGTCAGGCTCATCAGCCGAACTGGGCTAATACTAACACACGCCCACGATAGAACACCCGATTCAGACGATACACCCAATTCAAATTTCAACTGAAAATGCGCGTAATGGTAGATTTAACGGCGACAGCATCAACCGTCTACGACAGGTCGTACCATCATAAACTCAGAGGTCGGTTTTGGCAGCAATTGCGAGATACCGAATTCAGCCGGCGGCACGACAAGCACGCCCCACCGGGGTTCTGTTTTTCCAACCCGTTTCCACCTCAAGAGGTGATCGAAGAAGGAGAAGAGATGCGGATCTTGATCTCCTCAGTCGACATGGATCTGATCGCACAAATTGGCGCAGATCTCATGGAAAACCCTGAATTGAACGTTGGCGAAATGCCATTTGAAGTCGATAGCGTATACGAAGTCGATCATGAAGTCGGAGAACCGGGCACGAAAGGAACAATCGAGACTGGAACAGGGATCTTCGTTTCAATCCCTCCTGACCAGTGTGAGACGTACGGCATCGAACAACCAGAAACGGATACAGACACCTTTTGGCGGCCCGAACACACCATTGAGCCGTTCAAAGACGCCATCGAACAATCGCTCCAGTTCAACCATGAACTGTATGGAAACAGTAGTATCCCAGGACCTGCTGAAGTCGACTGGGAGTTGTTCAATGGCTACGACTACGAAGATAGCTACAGCTTCCCGCTTCAAGTCTCACCAGATACAGAGCTCACGGTTATCGTAACGGAGTGGGAATTCGATTATAGAGTTCAAAATGATTACCACCGCCAACACCTGAACCTTGCACTGGATGTTGGACTCGGTAAACGAACTGGAATGGGGCTTGGGTTTCTGAATATCGCTGATAAACAACACCCTGCCGATCAACAAACGAGGTGATAGACAATGCTCACGCCAACCGAATTCAACGACAGATACAGCGACGATGAGCTCGAAGACAAACTCCTCGACAGGCCAATCGCTACAGTTCGAGACATCCAGTACCTGTATGGCCAACTATACACTCTCGGCACTGCAGGCAGTAGCAAGTATGCCCAGTATCTCACCCCGAACGACGCAACCGAGCTGTTCGAAGAATCAAACAGCCTTCTTGCAGTCAAAGTTGATCTCTCTGGAGACACCCCCCAAGTAGATCCAGAAACGCCTGTCGAAATCAGGGAGTACAACGAAACTCTCGTCGACAGGGTTGCACTCGCTAGCTACCCGAACAAAGGACGGGGGATCGAGCATAGTGTCACGCATAAAACAGGGGCCAACAAAACTCGGACTGATATGATCTCATATGCTGAGGGGAGGCTACAACGGTGGCCAACAGCAGATGGGGTCACAGATCTCGTTGACGATCACGAAGATGGGTGGATTATTGAAGCCCTACAGAGCCTAGGTAAGGACAAACAGAGTCTGCGAGCTATTGGCGAGCACATCTATCGCAACTTCGATGACAAGCGCCGAAGTCTCGTCACTGTCCGGATCAAGCTAGACTCTGACGGTGACTACCTTTGGCCAGGAGAGATTGATGTTATCGGTGAGGGCCTAAAACGGCTATACGAATCACGGCTCATCTCCAAAAATGAGGCAACTGACGCCGAGGGGGAAGCTGCTGATATGGTCACCGATGAGATCACAACAGTAGCCGGGACAACACCAGACCCACTCAACTTCTATCTGACACGCCAAACAGAAAAGTATCCCAATTTCGACCCCAACGAATCATGGCGAGTCCACAGCGTGGGGAAAGAAACTGCAGTCGCAATCACGAACGCAGAGACGTTTATCAACGCCTGCTCGTACAGAGAATTCAATGGCATCATCTACTATCTCCCGTATGTTACCGGAGAAATGGATGCCAATGATGCAAGAATTCTCTACGAGCTCCTCTACCGAACAGCAAACACATCCGATCTAACACCCATCGAGGAAGCATATAATCAAATCAAAGAAAGTGGCAAGCAACCACATGAAACGGGTCTCAGGTTCTACGTTGCTCTAATCAATAAGCAACAGGCATCTCTTTACGATGTCTACCGGCAAGAAATGGAAGTTACACTCCACCACCCAAGCGAGATCGCTACAGCTCATGAAAGCATATTACAGAGTTGGGCCTACACCGCAAAAAGTGAAACCACACAGGAGGTGAGTGGTCCACTTCCTGCACACGATTCATGGTCTCTCCTCAGCACACACAATCTTCTAAATAAGATCGTCACTGGGGGGTATTTCTTTGAGTCAATGGTTGGCGATCTCTCAAAAGTCACAGCCATGGGCGGGAAAGACCCATTAGACGATACCGCGATTCCGAATGACGACCGCGTCGACACCTTTTTCGCAACTCTCACCGGCAGTAAAGTAGCGGTTGAGACATTGCTAAAAAACTACATCGGTCGACTCGAAAACAATCCGAGCGACCAATTCCCAACCATGCAAGCCGCCGGGCAATTCGCACAACTGTCCGCACTCGCCACAGCAGGGCGGCTCGTTTCACACAGTACAGAAACCGAACTGCTTACCATCCCACCAGATTATACCAACTCAAAAATGGATTCAGGCAAGGAAGAAACTAGTTCAGACACGAACACTGACGAAGAAATGACGAAGAAACAACTCAGGAAAGAGAAACTCGCCAAATTCCTCGAAGAGACTCCCGCTTTCGAGAACAACGAGCGGCGTGCCGCATTCCTTGTCGGTGTCCTCGTCGGCCAAGTAAGCGTCTTTCAGCGGGTTGCTGAAAACCTCAGCCAAACCCTTCTCGAAGAATACCCCATCAACTCAATCACCCAACGTCGGATCAAGCAAATTACGACAAAGGCGATTGATCGCAACCTGATCTATTCTCAACGGAATAATTATGGGTCAGTGATGTACGAAGAGGTTGTGGAAGAGCTCTTGGAAACGCTCACCACATCAAATCCGGACACTTGGACGATTAGCAGTTCAGACATCAAGTTCAATTACGCCCTCGGCGTTTCGTACGGGCAGAATAATCAGGTGACAGAAGACAACACAGACGCAGAATCTCCCGAAGAAACTGAACCAGCTGCCTAACCAGAACGTATCCAGAATCACTAAGACACCCAAAACACACCAACCCATTATGCCACGAAACAACTCCAACACCGTCTCGAACCGAAGCGAAATCGTTTGTCTCTGGTCAGCCTCAGACTGTAACCCGAATGGTGATCCAAAGTCGGGCAACAACCGCCCTCGAATCGACCCAGAAACACAGCAAGCTGTGGTCACCGACGTTCGAGTAAAACGGTATCTTCGAGACCAGCTCGCTGAAGATGGCCACGGTGTCTACATCCGCGACGAGCGTTTCAATGGCCAGCAAGCGACCCGGGAGCAACTACTCCAAGACCGTCTTGACAAACTTAACCCAAACGAATACGACGACGACGAACTCGAAGATGCGATCTTCGCTGATTTCCTCGATCAAAGCAGCGACATCCGATACTTCGGGGCAACCCTCGGCGTCGACACAGACGACGACCGAATCAACAACGCACTCCCAAGTAGCTTTACTGGCCCAGTGCAGTTCTCAATTGGTCGGTCACTTCACCCAGTCCAACTGAACGAAGAATCCAACAGCCTCACAAGCGTCATCGCAACAAAAGACGAAAAACAAGCAGGAGGATACGACCTCGATGATAACCGAATCCGATTCGGTCTAATCGCCACAGATGCCGTCGTAAACGAAAATGCAGCAGAAAACACTCACCTCACCGAAACAGATATAGAACGGCTAGACACACTTTGGTGGCGTGCAATGAAAAACCAGACGCTCACCCGAAGCAAATACGGCCAAGAACCGGAAATCTACCTCCGGGTTGAATACGAACAGGATAACTTCCATATCGGCGGGCTCTCTAAATATCTCAATATCGACGAGGAACTCTCAACTGAAATCGCTAAAGTCCGAGCTACTCAAGACCTAACGCTCGATCTGGGCAATCTACTCCAAAAACTCGACGAGTACAGTGGCCGAATCGACACCATCCACTTCAACATCTCACCCCGAATCAAGATGAGCGTGAACGGGAACAAACACAGCCTCGCAGAACTCAAAGATCTTCTCACCGACACATTCGGACAAGACACAACTCACGAGATCAGCATCTGGGACGAACGCGACAACACGTTACCAAACTAATCGCAGCACTACCCATGCCAAACCAATCATCAAATCCCGGGACAGAGACAACCCCTCCCCGATGTCTTTCATTCAGCATCGAAGCAAACTGGGGACACTTCCGGGAAATCCACGGAAATGTCGTTAAGGGTAGCTACAAGATCATCCCACGGACCACGCTGGCCGGGTTAATCGCTGCAATCATCGGACTCCCGAGAGATAGCTACTACGAATACTTCACCAACGAGAACTCCCAGATCGCCATCGAACCAACGGACCGCCTCCGAACGATGAACATAGCGATCAACTCGCTGTCGACCGATTCCGGTGGGATGAACAAAGTCAAAGGCAGCTCAATTGAAATCAAAATCCCAGACCCACAGGCGCTTAGACAGCAACATACGTATGAAATGCTGGTCGACCCATCATACAGAGTCGACATCTGGCTCAATAACAACGAGTTATACGAAGAGCTCAAAACCCACCTCAAAAATGAAACAAGCGTCTATACCCCATCTCTAGGCCTCTCCGAGCATATCGCATCGATCACCTACCATGGTGAATTCGAACCAACTCTCCGAAACTCAGACGGGGTGGTGGAAGTTGATTCTGCGATCCCGGAACAGACAACGAAGATCATCCCCATATCGGACCAATCTCATTCTATCGAGCGGTCGCCGTCACAGATGGAAGCTGACGAAACGGGTAGAGTGAGAACCGCCTCACAAACAATCGCATATAACCCGACTAGCGGCGCACTCACATTACGAGATGTAACTACCCATACGGTCGACGGACGGACAGTCATGTTTTCTTGAGACTCGAACAAAACTCAGTTCCTGTAGTCGACCTTCTTAAAGAGATTCATCATTGAGGGTCGACGGAAATTATTAAGTCAGACCAAAGGCTACAACGATGTGCTTACCCGTATTCGGGATGACTTCAGATGAACCCTAGTGGGATTGCAGCTACAGCACCGACTCCCGATCAGCGTGGTGGGGTGGGGACTTCAGATGAACCCTAGTGGGATTGCAGCCGCTTAGGGGTGTCCCTAAAGGGACAAGAACAAAATACTTCAGATGAACCCTAGTGGGATTGCAGCTACAAAATCGCCATACTGCGTTGGGGTGTCGCCATGAACTTCAGATGAACCCTAGTGGGATTGCAGCTGGAAGCGTCCGTCCCGAAAGACCACCCCCGATAACTTCAGATGAACCCTAGTGGGATTGCAGCATTGACCGCTCGGTCGACGAACGATGCAGCATCATACTTCAGATGAACCCTAGTGGGATTGCAGCACTCAGAATCTTGATAGAGAGGCAACTACCCAGATGACTTCAGATGAACCCTAGTGGGATTGCAGCCTCATAGGAGCAATGGTGGTTGTGACGATATTGTTACTTCAGATGAACCCTAGTGGGATTGCAGCTAGAGGGCCACATCGGCCTAACTACAATTTGTTACTTCAGATGAACCCTAGTGGGATTGCAGCGGGAAACACGACGCACAGAACTCGACAACGTACTTCAGATGAACCCTAGTGGGATTGCAGCCGTAGAAGAGCCGACCGGTGAAGATGCAGACGGAGAGACTTCAGATGAACCCTAGTGGGATTGCAGCTGGAATAGTGACTCGACTAATCCATTTGTCTGAGGACTTCAGATGAACCCTAGTGGGATTGCAGCATGGCCGCCGGTGCGGTCACCGTTTTGTGGGACTCACTTCAGATGAACCCTAGTGGGATTGCAGCAGTCAAATGCCCACGTGTTGGAGACACGTAGGCTGACTTCAGATGAACCCTAGTGGGATTGCAGCCTTGATAGAGAGTCTATTAGTAGTCATTGATCTAACTTCAGATGAACCCTAGTGGGATTGCAGCCGTCGTCGATCTCGTGGCCGACTGAGATCATCGAACTTCAGATGAACCCTAGTGGGATTGCAGCCACATCGACCGACAGCCCGCCAGTCGGGATATCACACTTCAGATGAACCCTAGTGGGATTGCAGCTCGCTTCTACAGCATCTTCACGAGAGTAGGTTTGGTACTTCAGATGAACCCTAGTGGGATTGCAGCTCACCGAGTGCCTGCAGTTTTCTCGATCAGCAGTGAACTTCAGACGAACCCTAGTGGGATTGCAGCGATGGCAAAAAGCGCGCACAGGCTGTCTCTGTGCAGGGCTTCAGACGAACCCCTACAGGATTGCAGTCCAGAATCACATGACTGGAGCACGCCGACAAGCACAGTTTTAGACGGACCCACTAAGGGATTGCAGTGAGACAGACCGCCGGTTGAATGCACCAGACACACCTATTTCAGGAGAACCGCTAGAGGGTAGTCAGACCACCACAAAAACACACACGCAACTTCTTTTTATTCGTAATTGGTGGAGTTGATATCGAATGACAGATCCAGCCACAGAAGATAGCTCCGACACACTCAAACAGCTCATCAACAACGTGCTTGACAAACACAGCGAGCATTTGTCAATCGCTTTTACGCAAAATACGCTCTCAGAAGTCAACGGGACATACACCGCCGAACTAATCTGGATAATTAGGGGTGGTATCCTACCATCTCAGATCCCCGAACTAGAGGCCAACACAATCCCTCTCACCGAGGAAGAAGAGTATGTTATCCAACCAAATTTCAAGATCACCACCCAGCATATCGATATCTTCTTAGACTTTGAAGAAGGCCAAGCAGACCACGTAAGACACCGTATAGATGGATATAATGGGAGAGTCGACAATACAAAATTCGACATGATGAAGCAGCTCTTCTCTGAAATCCACCTAGACGAAACCGAACTAACTGAGTTCGTCGAGCAAGGAGAAGGGTACGACCAACTAGTCGAATTCGTAGAAATCTCATCGTACAGTGCTGAGAGTCAACATCTGCCCCATCTAGTAGCAGATGCAACAATGGGGAATGGCAATAAAACTAAACAAGCCCCAGATGATGGAATTCACATATACATACAGATTCGATACAACAGACACAGCACCAGGAACGGCATCTGGACCAAGAAACGGTTCGAACACATTCAAACACTAACAATTGACGGACAACAGTATCCGGTCAATATCGAAACAGGGCTAACAATGTCTGGGAACGGAGGAAGAGGCCAATGGATACATACAGGCTATACACTAGTCGAACACGGCGATTTTCCAAAAATAACGCTAAATGAAGAATTGAACAAAACCGACTGGAGCGAATTTCTGGCAAACGGCAAACCATGGCCAGAAGCCCCTGGCATACCCAATTCCAGAGAATAACTGAAAGTACCCCACAACTATAGCCTGTTCAAATACCGATCACAACTACCAATCCAAATAGATGGACCAATCAACACTACTACAACACTCAGCCAGTTTCAACTCCCCAGAAGTTAGCAGAGATACACCACCAACTACAGAAAATGAAAGCGACGAGCGTGGAACACCTCCAGGATTAATCGAGGGTCTCCTCAACACCAATAACGGCCTGTTCGAGGTCGACCTCGCCGCCGGAGCAGAAACCACGGCTATCGGGGACATCAAACTCGATAAGGAAACGAACGCTCTCAATTGCAGCTGGAGCCCCTCAGATCACCCAGAGAGAAAGACCGACACAGACACCCCCGTTACAAGTGGATCTGGCTGGCTAAACCCACCATTCTCCAGAGAACTCATCAAAAAGTTCGCAAGGAAACTCAATGTCGAACTCTCAAAAGACAGTCTCGATTATATTATATTCTTATGCAGTGCCCAGTCGATCTCCAACGAATGGTTCACCGAAAACGTGATGCCACACGTCAGCCACATCTGCATCCCAGAACGACGTATCACATTCACTGATGAAGATGGCAACCAGATGGGCGAACCACAGTTCCCCAGCCTACTGTTTGGACTGGGTGACACCCCACCACAATTTACCGGATTCTTCAATCAAATAGGCACCTGCCTTGAAATAGTCGAGGACGATACCGTTGTCGAAGACCTATACGAATTCATCTCCGGGAGTGTACACCAGAATGAAGACAACCCAGGGTTAATCTCCACCGACTACAAGAAAGATGAACCGATCCTAAACAACGTCGGTAGAGGTAGCCAACTCGAACTCGAAATTGGTGATTCAATGGTGGGGTACCCAGACACGAAGCTGCTCAACACAACGGTGACTACCGTAGTAGAAACGTGGTCTGATGACGGAGACAGTTGGACCGTCACAACAAACCTAAAACAGGAGCACAGCCCGTACAATGAAGCCGGCTACGTGATCATCTCCGTTCAGAAGGACAACCCATCATCGTTTAGAGTATCATATCAAGTCGGCAAAGAAATGCGATGGAAACCACTCCCCGTAACGGATATTAAAACGGTTTCTGAGAAAATTGAGTGGTAATCGCGGGTGACTCTAATGCCTACTAATCCGCCCGAACAATGGGAAACCCTAGAGCCGTCACGGAAACTACTTAACCAATACCACCAAGCCCAACAATGCGATCCACCAGAACTACAACACAAGGACAGCAGTGAGATGGGAAATAACAGCCCCAAAGACAAGGTAGTCCATTCTGACCGAGACCTCCCTGACAAAGGCGACGAACGGATCGAACCACAACCACCTAGCTGTGAGAAAGACACCACCTACTTAGGGTACCGGGGAAAGTTCGCTTTTCACAAGTGTAGCTGTTGTGGACGGATATACGCCGTCGACGCCTACGAAAATACGAAGCAGTTTGAACGGGACAATGGAATTCTAGTCCTACACGATACGAAAACACACGCTCAAATATCAAGTACCGTTTCAATGAAGGTTAGACGATGAAGCATTTCAAAACGTCAAACGAGGGAAAAGGTCGTCTCAACGACTTACTCATCTACCACCTATATGCTGACGAAGGAGTCGAAAGCGACTACCTCACCCGATTTGGTCGGGTTATCAGAGTGGGTCTCGATCCAGTCGACCGGAACAGTTCAGAGCCAATTACAGCAGACGTAGAAGATCTCCCACTCCGCCCATGCGCAGACCTCGCCATTGCCCACCCGGAGTGTGGACCATGGAACGAGATGTCCGAGATACACGACAACAAATCCGAACAGCCGAAACAAATCAAGGCAGCACGAGAGATTTGTCAACAGGTAGCCGACCACTATATCATCGAAAACGTCGCTGATGCACCGCTCAAAGACCCTGTTGTGCTAGAGGGGTCATATTTCGGCCTCCCGATAACCAAAGAAAGGGCCTTCGAAACATCGTTTCACACACCACAGCCACAACTCCAGCAGACCATACACGACCATTGTGAAATGTATGACCGATACGAACGCCCTCGTCGGTGGTGGGAATCCGTGATGGGGGTGGACAACTGGTACCCAATCGACCAGCTCGTTAACAGCGGCATCCCTCGCACGTATATTGAGTACCTCCTCCAAGCGTATTTTCTTGAAGCGGGGACCGATAGAAAAGAGGCAACAAATAAAAGTCAAACAGAACCTAAGACTCGCCATGGTTGATAGCTCCTCTAACATAGCACAGAGTTGTCTCAGCTATGCCGAAGACACACCCCCCTCTAGAGTCGCAACAAACGGTGGGGCTGAACAGTTCTCTCCGGAAGATGATACAGGACAACCACCAACCGAAGTTGGATCGTCATTCACGATCACCGATCTTGGAACAGACGACGGCGGTGTAGCAATCTCAATGATCGCAGACGCGTTCGAGGACTCTTTCGGAGATCTCGCACTCAGTGTCGAAAACGAATACGGGAACATCCAGATATACTCTTTCGAAGGGCGGAGTCCGATCTTCTGTTCTCACGTCCCCGACGACGCCTATGAACCGGAAGTCCACGGAGAACAAACACTTGGGTTGCGGTATTCATACCGGTTCATGCGCGATATCGAAAGTGGGAACCCGATCAACGTCGTCAATTTCGAGGATACCCGACTCACAAACGTCGACGAGACTATCTACCCTTGACAGTCCCTTGCTGCAGGAAGCTCAACGAGGTCATATTGCACCCACCCAACCATTTATGATTGGAGATAGATGAATTTCTAACATGAGCGCAACCAATGACACAACCGTAGATGAAGATCCATATCAGAAAATTTGCCGTGCGATGGTACCAGGACTACTCATCACTGTCAACTGCTCAAGAGAAACAAACAAGACTGGTATTGATGAAATGAAGGTGTTGAGAGTCGACGACTCTGGGGACGTACATCTTCTATCCCATACCGGAAAGAATTTTGTACTCTCCCACAACGATAACCACTACGGGGCCCTGTGATCAAGGAAGTAAGCGATACAGAATTCAGCCCAATCCACGAACGGGTGGAAACAATCGAAGTGATCGGGATTACAGAGTAGCCAGCACTACTGAACTGCCACACTCAATTGTATGAGCATCCCAGAAGACCTCTCGCAGAAGATCGAGCAAACACGAATCACTTACCCAGAGCGGAAACACGGTGTCACTATTCGAGGATCGCCATTCGTGTGCGAATTCGACACCCCAGTCGACCCAGAAACATTCTGTAATAGGGTCGCCACAGCTGAGGAACCGTGGAATATGTTCGGACTCTCCAGCCAACTAGCCGAAGATTACGGAGAATCGAGGAGAAAGCCTCGCGCTTTAGCGCGGGGATGAATCCGACACTTCCTTTCACACTCCACCGGTCGATGGCACAGCGGGATATTCC
>Ga0306907_1000630_pt1 | contig 14284 bp, 12 predicted proteins | sample AntRauTorcE11898_FD_190415 | JGI IMG/M metagenome (GOLD analysis project Ga0306907, IMG submission 190415) | Saline lake microbial communities from Rauer Islands, Antarctica - Metagenome Torckler E11 #898 (v2) (version 2) | ecosystem: Environmental > Aquatic > Non-marine Saline and Alkaline >... | reverse complement strand
GGTCGCTGAGGTCCATGACCACGCCCATGTCATGCTCGATCAGCGCGATGGTCGTGCCGAACTCGTCGTTGAGATCGAGGATGAAGCGGCTCATGTCCTCTTTCTCCTCGACATTCATGCCCGCCATCGGCTCGTCGAGCAGCAGGATCGACGGCTCGGCGGCCAGCGCGCGCGCCAGTTCCACGCGTTTCTTCAGCCCGTAAGGCAGCCGGCCCACGGGCGTCTTGCGGATGTGCTGGATCTCCAGAAAGTCGATGATCCGCTCCACCTTGGCGCGGTTCTCGACCTCTTCGCGCTCGGCGCGGCCCTTCCAGATCGCCTGTGACAAAAGGCCGGCGCGCATGTGCCGAATGCGGCCCGTCATCACGTTATCCAGCACCGTCATCCCGTCGAACAGCGCGATATTCTGGAAGGTGCGCGCGATGCCCTGCTGCGCCACCTGATAGGGCTTCATGGCTGGGCGCACCGCGCCCTTGTACCAGACCTCGCCTTCCTGCGGTTTGTAGAACCCGCTGATGACGTTGAGCATCGAGGATTTGCCGGCCCCGTTCGGCCCGATGATCGCGCGGATCTCGCCCTCGCGGATGTCGAAACTGATATCCTTGATCGCCACCACGCCGCCGAAGCGCAGCGTGATGTTGCGCATCTCCATCACCACGCCGCCGATCCTGCGGCCATCCTCGGTGACGTAGCCTTCATTTTCGTTCGTATCGAGCATGTGTCAGAGCCTCCCCACCAGACCGACGACCAGACCGTAAAGGATGATCGCACCCAGGATGTAATGGATCTTGGACAGCGGCACGCCCGGCCAGATCTGTTGCAGCGCGAGGATCCCGAACGCGCCGGTGATCGCCCCGCTGATCGCGGGATGGATGAACTCGGGCAGGACCTGCCCCAGGCCGTAGGACACGACCAGCCCGGCCAGTGCGATGGCCCCCGCCGCGATCAGCTTTTTCGTACCGATGGTGTCAGGGTCTCTGGTCATTCCGCCGCCGCCTTCGCTGTCTCGATTGGCACCACGGCCGCATCGCGGATCTCCAGCGTGGCTGAAATGGATCCCTTGCGCCCGTCCTCGTAGGTGACCTCGGTGGTGGTGTGGATCTCGGTCGAGCCGTCATAGAGCGCGGTCACCAGATCGCCGAATTTCTCGGAGATCACGTTGCGGCGCACCTTGCGGGTGCGGGTCATCTCGCCGTCATCCGCGTCCAGTTCCTTGTGCAGCACGAGGAAGCGATTGACCTGGCAATGCGCCAGCATCGGATCATCCGACAGGTTGCGATTGACCTCCTCGACATGGCCCTGGATCATGTCGAGCACCTTCGGGTGGCCGGCCAGTTCCTGATATGAGCCATAGCCGATATTGTTGCGCTCGGCCCAGTTGCCGACCGCCGTCAGGTCGATGTTGAGGAACGCCGCGCACATCTCCTGCCCGTTGCCAAAGACCACGGCCTCGAGGATGTTGGGATAGAATTTCAGCTTGTTCTCGACATATTTGGGCGCGAACATCTGGCCATCGGCCATCTTGCCGACATCCTTGGCGCGGTCGATGATGCGCAGATGCCCCGAGCCTTCCTCGAAAAAGCCCGCATCGCCGGTGGCGACCCAGCCGTCGGCGTCCTTGGTCTTGGCGGTGCTTTCGGCGTTCTTGTAGTAATATTCGAACACGCCGGGGCCGCGGTAATAGACCTCGCCCGTGGGGTCGATACGCACCTCGACGCCGGGCGCGGGCACGCCCACGGTATCGCTGCGCACCTCGCCATCGGGTTGCAGCGTGATGAAGACAGACGCCTCGGTCTGGCCGTAAAGCTGCTTGAGGTTGATCCCGAGCGAGCGGTAGAAGTCGAAGATCTCCGGTCCGATCGCCTCGCCCGCCGTGTAGCCGACGCGCACGCGGCCCAGCCCGAGCGTGTCCTTCAGCGGGCCGTAGATCAGCAGCGCCCCGAGCGAATAGCGCAGCCGGTCGGCAAGACTGACCTCGTGCCCGTCGAGGATCGCCGGACCCACCCGCCGGGCCAGCGCCATGAAGTGATCGAACAGCCCCTTCTTGAGGCGGCTGGCATCCTCCATCCGGATCATCACGTTGGTCAGCTGCGTCTCGAAAACGCGCGGCGGTGCGAAATAATAGGTCGGCCCGATCTCGCGCAGGTCGGTCTGCATGGTCTCGGGGCTTTCCGGGCAGTTCACACAGAACCCGCACCAATAGGCCTGCCCGATCGAAAAGATGAAATCGCCCACCCAGGCCATCGGCAGATAGGCGAGCACCTCTTCGTCGCGGGTCAGAGTGTCGAACTCGGCCGAGGATTTCGACGCCTCGATGATGTTGCGATTGCTGAGCACCACGCCCTTGGGCTTGCCGGTCGTCCCCGAGGTGTAGAGCATCACGCAGACGCTGTCATAATCGAGCTTGTCGCGGCGCGCCTTCAACGCCTCGATATGTTCGTGATAGGCCGCTCGCCCCTGATCCTGGATGTCGATATAGCGGTGCAGCTTGGAGTGGTCGTATTTCCGCAACCCGCGCGGATCGACATAGATCATGTGCTCGAGCTGGTTAAGACCCTCCTGCACCTCGATCAGCTTGTCGACCTGTTCCTGATCCTCGACGATGGCGAAACGGGCGCCGCAGTGGTCCATGACATAGGCCATCTCGTCGGCGGCGGCATCGTGATACAGCGGCACGGGGATCGCGCCGACCGATTGCGCCGCCACCATGGCCCAGTAGAAATGCGGGCGGTTGCGCCCGATGATGGCGATGAAGTCACCGGTATCCACACCAAGACCCAACAGCCCGAGCGCCAGCGCCTCGATCTCCTTCTCGGCCTCGGCCCAGCTCCAGCTTTGCCAGATACCAAGTTCCTTTTCGCGGTAGGCGGCCTTGCCTGCGAACCGCGTGGCGTTGCGTTGCAAGAGCGCCGGAACGGAATCCATCCCGTCCGTCGCTTGTGACGACTGTGCCAAATCCATTTCCTCCCATGCGTCCGCTGCGGCGAACTCACACACGCCCCAAGGCGATTCTCCCCTGCCTCATTGCGTGCTGAATAATTCTTCTGCGTCAACTTTTTCCTGATCATTGCCCAATCCTTACAAATTGTAACAGGCTGCGCGAGGCGGCTTTGCGCCCTGCCCGTCCGGTGCTACTCAGAGGATCGGGAGGAGACGCGCATGCATCCCAGCCGCGCCGACCGCGACGCCATGACCGAGATGACCATGGCCGGGCTGAACCTCATTCAGCAGGCGCTGACGATCTATGACCAGACCTTGCATCTTGCGGTTTGCAATCGGCGCTTTCAGGAAATGTTCGACCTGCCCGACGCGCTGGTGACCCCCGGTGCGGATTTCGCCGACACGATCCGCTATCTGGCGGCGCGCGGCGATTACGGTGATGTGGGCTGCGTCGATGCCTTCGTCGCCACCCGCGTCGAGATCGCCCGCGCGTTCGAGCCGCATTACATGGAACGCACCCGCGCGGGTGGCCGCACGATCAGCGTCGAGGGCTCGCCGCTGCCGCAGGGGGGCTGGGTCACGGTCTATACCGACATCACCACCACCAAGCGGCAGGAGGCGCTGCTGCGCGCGCGCTCGGCGGAATTGTCGGACCGGTTGCTGAGCTATTCCGAGGATCTCTCGGCCGCCAACCGCGAGCTCGGGGCGACGATCACCGCCCTCGAGGAGGCCAAGCGCCAGATCACCGAGGCCGAGGCGCGCACCCGGCTGACCGCCGAGATGATGCCCGCGCATATCGCGCATATCGGCCCCGATCGCCGCTACACCTATTCCAACCGGCGCCTGACCTCGGTCATGCCCGGATCGCGCGCCGATCTGATCGGGGTGCATGTCGCGGATGTTCTGGGGCCGCAGCCCTGGTCGCTGATCCGACCCGAGCTGGACCGCGCCTATGCCGGGCAGGCCTCGGTGTTCGAGTTCACCCACGAGCCGAGCGCGCGCCGCATCCGCGTGGCGCTGACCCCGGATCCCAGCAGCGGCGGGGTCTATATCCTGTCGATGGACATCACCCGCGAAAGCCAGACCCGCGCCGCCCTGCAACAGACCCGCCGGCGCGAGATGGCGGCGCAACTGACCAGCGGACTGGCGCATGATTTCTCGAACCTGCTGACGATCATCCTCGGCATGCAGTCGCGGCTCGGCCGGATGGGCCTGCCCGAGGGCGCGCCGGATCTGGTCAATGCCACGCTGGCCGCGGCCCGGCGCGGCGGCGGCCTTCTGGGCCGCATCGCCGACATGACCGGCCCGCGCGAGCACGAGCCGACCCCGACCGATCTGTCGGCGTTTCTCGGCGATCTGGAGACGCTGGCGCGCTCCACCCTGCCCTCGGGCATTTCGCTGGGGATCGAGACCGGCGGCACCGCCGACCGCTACCTGCTCGATGCGGGCATGCTGCAGGATTCGCTGCTGAATCTGGTGCTCAACGCGCGTGACGCCTGCGGCGACAATGGCCGGATCACCATCACCGCACGGCCCGTGCAGGAAACCTGGCTCGAATTCGTGGTCGACGATACCGGCCCCGGCTTCGGCGCAGAGGCGATCCGCCACGCGCTCGACCCGTTCTTCACCACCAAGGGCGGCGAAGGCTCCGGCCTCGGGCTGTCGATGGTCTACGACATGACCAAGCTCGCCGGCGGGCGGATCACGCTCGGCAACACCGAAGACGGAGGCCGGGTGACCTTGCGTCTGCCGCTGCGCACCGCCGGCACGGCGCGCCCGCCGGGTCTGGTGCTGCTGGTCGAGGACAGCCCCGATCTGCGCAGTACCCTGCGCGACATGCTGCGCGGCGCCGGCCATAGCGTGATCGAAGCCACCAGCGTGGACGAGGCCAGCAGGCTGATCGCCGACCTGCCCGAAATCTCCGCCGTGCTTTCGGATATCGTGCTGGAAGGATCGCGCACCGGGCTCGATCTCGTGGACGTGCCGCGCGGGGGCGATTGCCCGCTGGTGCTGATGACGTCGCTGCCACCCGACGACCCGCGCAGCCTTGCCGCCGAGACCCGCGCGCCGGTTCTGCGCAAACCCTTCACCGCAAGTCAGCTCGACGCGGCGCTGAATGCAGGGTCGGACTCATGACCGCCCCGCTGGTCACCATCCTCGATGACGAACCCGAGATCCGCAAGATGCTCGCAGATGCGCTTGGCGAGGCGGGGTTTCGCACCATGGCCTTCGGCCGCGCCACCGAATTCGAGGCGGCCTTGCGCCAGACGAATCCCGATGTCTGCCTCGTGGATCTGTCCTTGCCGGATCGCGACGGGCTGGCGCTGGTGCACCGTCTGGCGCTGGAACAGGGCGCGACGGTGATCATCATCTCGGGCCGCGCACAGGTGCAGGACCGGGTGACGGGGCTGGAGCTCGGGGCCGATGACTACATCATCAAGCCCTTCGATCCGGCCGAGGTCGTGGCCCGCATCCGCGCCTGCCTGCGCCGCGGCACGCCCCTGCCCCACACCGGCGAGGTGGCGCGCTTCAACGGCTGGACAGCTTATTTCGATCGCTACGTGCTGGCCGACGCCACCGGGGCCGAGACCGCGTTTTCCCATGCCGAAGGTCAGGTGCTGCGGCTGTTTCTGGACCGGCCCAAGCGCCTGATCTCGCGGCAGGCGATGCAGGAGGTGCTTGGCGGCGCGGCGGGCGAAAGTTTCGACCGGGCGATGGATGTCCGCATCTCGCGCCTGCGCACGAAACTGCGCGAGGATCCGAAAAATCCGCGCCTGATCAAGACGATCTACGGCGCGGGCTACATCTTTCTGGGCGACGTGACCTGGGAGTGACGGGTGCGTTTGCCGAACAGCGGCGTCACGCCCGCAACCGCAGGCCACCGGGATCGAAGGGCGGCGCGTGCAGGATCTGCGCACGATGCGGCTGCCCCAGCACCATCACCTCGACGGCCTCGCCGGGCCGCACCCCCGCCGCGACATAGCCGAGCGCGAGGCTCTGCCCGACCGAATAGCCATAGGCCCCCGAGGTCACGCGCCCGACACCGACCCCGTCCTGAAAGATCGGCTCGCCACCGGTCGCGTCGGCGTTCGAGGCGGTCACATCCGCCTCGTCCAGCGCCATCAGAACCAGCCGTTCGCGCGGTGCCCGCCCGATCACGGCCTCGAGCGCGCCGCTGTTGAGAAACGCCTTGTCCATCCTGCAGAGCCGGTCGAGCCCGGCCTCCTGCAGCCAGTATTCGGGGCTGTATTCGCGCCCCCATGATCCATATCCCTTCTCGATCCGCAGACTTGTCAGCGCCCGGCTGCCCACCGGCCCCGCGCGAACCGCCTGCCCCGCCTCCAGCAGCGCCGCATAAAGACGCGCCTGATCGTGGGCGGCGCAATGCAGCTCCCAGCCCAGATCGCCGGTAAAGCTGACCCGCAGCGCCAGGCATTCCACACCCGCCACAGCGATCCGCCGGCTTCTCATGAAGGGAAAATCCGCCGTCGCAAGCGAGGCCTCGGTCAGCGGCTGCAATAGCGCGCGCGCCTGCGGCCCGGCGACGTTGAACCCGCAGACAGCCTCGGTCAGGCTCTCGAAATATGTTCCGTCCGGCAACGGCACGGCATCGAAAAAGCGTTTGTGATAGCGCTCCGCCATGCCCGACGAGATGACCCTGAACTCGTCCTCGGCCAGCCGCGTGACGGTGGCGTCGCCAGCGATCCCGCCGCGCACACCGATCAGCGGTGTCAGACAGGACCGGCCCACCTCGCGCGGCATGCGACCCGCGAACACCGCATTCAGCCAGTCCTCGGCCCCCGGCCCCGCGACCCGGTATTTGGCAAAATTCGATATGTCGATGATCCCGGCCCGGTCGCGCAGCATCCTGCATTCCTCGCCCACCGGCCCCCACCAGTTCTGGCGGGTGAATCCGGTGGTCTCGACCATCCCCGGCCTGTCCGCAAACCACAAGGGATGCTCCCAGCCATAGTTCAGGCCGAACACCGCCCCCATCTCGCGCTGCGCCTCATAGACAGGGCGCGTGCGCAACGGCCGTCCTGCCGCGCGCTCCTCGCCCGGATAATGGATGGCGAAGCGATGCGCATACTGATCGCGCACCCGCGCCTTGACGAAATCACGATCATTGGCCCATGCCCCGAACCGCGCGATGTCCCAGGCGAACATGTCATGCGGCATCTCGCCACCCACCAGCCACTCGGCCACCATGAGCCCGATCCCCGCCGACTGGCTGAAGCCGGGGATGATCCCGCAACAGGCGAAATAGCCGCGCAATTCCGGCACAGGGCCAAGCATCACGTTGGCATCGGGCGACCAGATCATCGGCCCGTTGATCACCCGCTTGATCCCCGCCTCGGCCACCGCCGGCACGCGCTCGATGGCGCGCATCATGTTGTCCTCGATCCGGTCGAGATCGTCGGGGAAGAGATCATGCGCGAAATCGAGCGGCGTGCCGTCCTCGGCCCAGAACCGCATGTCACGCTCATAGGCCCCGATCAGCAGGCCCTTGCCCTCCTGACGCAGGTAATATTCGCCGTCGCGGTCCGCGACCGATGGCAGTCGCCGGTCCATCCCGGCGATCTCGGCGATGCTCTCGGTCACGAAATACTGGTGCTCGGTGGGCTGCAGCGGCAACTCGATCCCGGCCAGCCGCGCCACCTCGCGCGCCCACAGCCCGGCGGCGTTGATCACCCAGGGCGTGCGGATCTCGCCCTTCGGCGTCTCGACGATCCATGTGCCGTCGGGCTGGGCCCGCGTGGCTGTGACGGGCGTGAAACGGTGGATCTGCGCGCCCCGCTGACGCGCCCCGACGGCATAGGCATTGGTCACCCCCGACGGGTCGACATTGCCGCCATCGGGCTCGAACATGATCAGACGGATGCCGTCGAAATTCACCAGCGGGTGCAGCCGCTCGGCCTCGTCACGCGATATCTCGTGGAAGTTCATGCCGTAAAGCCGGGCCTTGGCGGCCTGAAGGCGCAACTGATGCGCGCGGTTCTCGGTCTGCGCCAGATAAAGGCTGCCGGGCTGAAACACGCCGCAGCTTTGCCCCGTCTCGGCCTCCAGCTCGTTGTAAAGCGCCATCGTGTAATGCTGCAGACGGCTGATATTGGCGCTGTCATGCAGCCCGTGGGTATTGGCCGCCGCATGCCAGGTGGAGCCGCTGGTCAGTTCGTCGCGCTCCAGCAGCACCACGTCGTCCCAGCCGAGTTTCGCCAGATGATACAGGATCGAGCATCCGATCACGCCACCGCCGATCACGACCGCCTGTGCATGGGTTTTCATCGCGCAATCCTCGGGTTGACCTCGGGATCAACCTGACCTTTGCGCGCCTCTCCGGAATGCCGATCCACGACATGATCTGTCGCTGTGATGACAGCCGTGCTTCTTCTGGCTCAAAATACCCCGGGGCGTTCGAGGGGCAGCGCCCCTCATCTCAAGACACCGCGCGGCGCAGCCGCACCGCTATCTCAAGCCACGGATCCTTGAGTATTTTCGGCAAGATGAAACCCGGATCAGTCCTCGCGGTCATCCGGGTCGGGTTGACCCACACCGAGGAAGACGCGTTTCAAGGGCAGGATCCAGATGAAGCCGAGCACGATGTAGATCAGCAGTTCAAGCCAGATCGACGGCCGGCCCATCCAGTTCACGAGGCTGACCGCGACAATGATATAGGCCGGCAGACCGATCAGCAGCACCAGCAGGGACCAGCGTTTCCGGGCCTTGAGACTTAACGTCATGCGTCCTCCGTGGTGCGTGTCAGTCGGCAAAGGGATCGGTGACGAGAATCGTGTCCTCCCTTTCCGGTGAGGTGGAGAGTAGCGCCACGGGGCAATCGATCAACTCTTCGACGCGGCGCACGTATTTGATCGCGTTGGCGGGCAGATCGGCCCAGCGGCGCGCGCCTTCGGTCGATTCGGACCAGCCGGGCATGTCCTCGTAGACGGGCGTGCAGCGGGCCTGCTGCTCGGAGGCGATGGGAAGATGATCGAGCCGCGTGCCGTCCAGGTCATAGCCCACGCAGATCCGCAGCGTCTCGAACCCGTCGAGCACATCGAGCTTGGTCAACGAAATGCCGTTGACCCCGCTGGTCGCGCAGGTCTGGCGCACGAGGCAGGCATCGAACCAGCCACAGCGCCGCTGACGCCCGGTCACGGTGCCGAACTCGTGGCCGCGCTCGCCCAGCCGTTGGCCGTCGGCATCCTGCAGTTCGGTGGGAAACGGCCCTTCACCGACGCGGGTGGTATAGGCCTTGACGATCCCCAGCACGTAATCGATCGCACCGGGGCCGATGCCCGTCCCGGTGGCCGCCTGCCCCGCGATCGTGTTGGAGGATGTAACGAACGGATAAGTGCCGAAATCGATGTCCAGAAGCGCGCCCTGCGCGCCCTCGAACAGGATCCGCTTTCCGGCGCGGCGCTGCGCGCCCATCACCTTCCAGACTGGCGCGGCATAGGGCAGGATCTGCGGCGCGATCTCGCGCAGGCCCGCGATCAGCGCCTCGCGATCCACCGCCTCGATGCCGAGGCCACGGCGTAGCGGGTCGTGATGCTGCAGCGCCCGGTCCACCCTTGCCGTCAGTGTCGCCTCGTCGGCCAGATCGGCCACCCGCACCGCCCGCCTGCCGACCTTGTCCTCGTAGGCAGGACCGATGCCGCGCCCGGTCGTGCCGATCTTGGTGCCCTTGGAGGCGGCCTCTTCGCGGGCGCGGTCAAGCTGGCCGTGGATCGGCAGGATGAGGGATGTGTTCTCGGCGATCATCAGCGTCTCGGGCGTGATCGTCACACCCTGCTCGCGGATCTTCGCGATCTCGTCGATCAGATGCCACGGGTCGAGCACAACGCCATTGCCGATCACCGACAGCTTGCCGTCGCGCACCACCCCCGAGGGCAACGCGTTGAGCTTGTAGACCTTGCCGTCGATCACGAGGGTATGGCCCGCATTGTGCCCCCCCTGAAAGCGCGCGATCACATCGGCGCGCTCGCTCAGCCAGTCCACGATCTTGCCTTTTCCCTCGTCCCCCCACTGGGCTCCGACGACGACGACATTTGCCATGATTTATCCTTTGGCATTTGATCAAAACCACAGGCGGGTATAGCCGGGCGGCGGGGCGGGTGAAACCGCTAAAAACTCCGTTTCTGTACGGGTGTCCCTCCCGACATCGTCGACCGGATCGGCGGCTGACAAACGGACGGCGTCGGGCACGGATACGGCTCTGGTTATCCGCTTTCGGTTCTCAGGAAGTGGACGTAGGAGGTCACGTGAACCGACATGGTCTACGGCTCCTGACGCTTGATAAACAATGTAACCAAATCAATCATTTACTGATGATAATGGTGCCCCCACACGGACTCGAACCGCGGACCTACTGATTCATACCACTACGACTTTCGCCGCCACGCGCTTGGCGCTTTGTGGTCTGGACTTTCTCTTCACCGTGGCCTCACGAGGCTTTAGGTGGGTGCCGTCAAGTCTCTACACGTTCAATCCAGGTTTCCCTGGAAAGCTTCGCTCGGGATTGCCAGCAGACCGAACTGCGAAGGTTTCCCCGAATTTGACACCAGTTCACCTCGATGTTTCCGTCGAGGGCTGCAACATGCCTCAGTGTCGGAGCCTGAGGCGACGCTACAAATCAGTTGCTCTACCAGCTGAGCTATAGGGGCACGAACACGACACACACTTGCCCATGCCAAGCGACACTCGCACCGACAAAGGCAAAATAAAACCCGACATTTGCAGTTTCTCTGCTGAAGTCGTTGTGGATCTCCGCACCCCTCAACGAACACTCACAGAACCACGCGGGTCCGGCTGAATCGCTCCTAGCGGCATAGGGTTCCGAGCGCAAGCCACAAGTGTCTGCGGGGTCGTGCGGTGACGCGCGCGCAAGGAACGCTCATCAAGGAAATGACGGCCGCCAGCGAACCCAAGGACCTGATTGCAGCGTTGAAGGCGGTGCCCGGAGCCGTGGTCGCGGTGGGGCTTGAACCTCGACTGCAGATCGGCTCGGGCCGTCGCAAGATCGTTCAAACGGTCCGCCAAGCTTGCTATAAAACCAGCGCATGGATCCCAAGCGCAGGCGGCTCGATTGCCACCTTTTTCGAGACGATACAGATCACGGTCGACAGAATCACGCCGATCCAACACCTGCTGGATCGGCGCGCAACCTCGTGGGTTATTCTTCGATGCGCTCAACAATTGATGTGGCATAGGCGTCGATCAGGGCGTCATAGAAATCATCCTGCGAGGGGGCCACGGCAATCCAGCCTTCCGGCACCTCCTGATCCCCGCTTATGGCGGTCATTTTCAAGGCGTAGCTGCCAGTAAGTGCATCCGCGTCCTGCCCTTCGGAGGCTGATCCGGCGTTTTTCCCGTCATGGGTGGTCACGGTGCCTTCCAGCTGATTGAACTCACCCGACTCCGGCAGCACGGTGTCGCCGTCGATCGCGACCTTGTTGATTGTGACAGAGATTCGCGGTGCGTCGGCGCCATCATCGATGGTCACCTTCGAGGCGATTGCCGTGGTGATGTCGTCCTCGAGGGTCGGCCAGAACTTGAGAACATTGTTGTCTTCATAGGCGCTCAGGTCGGCTTTGACATCGACGCCGGACAGGGTCATGTCCAGTGCGGCCAGCGGGCCGGCGGCGGCCAGCGCCAGTCCGGTACAAAGGGCTGTGGTCCACAGAAATTTCATGTTGAGGGTCCTTGGTTTTTTCATCACCGATGGAATGGCGCGCGGTGCCCGCCCGGGCATACCACACGGTCCCTGTTTCGATGTGATGTGAAGTTCAAACGTCTTCGGGTCGCGTTCAGCCTGACCCTTGCGTGGTATGTCGCATGAAATGTCGCCCTCGGGACTTACCTGGATCAGCCTGCCACGGACATTTTGCATATAGTTTCGGAAAGTGTTGAAACATCCGACCGCGAAACGGCCTGCGACAGTCCCGACGAGTTCGCGCTGGTCACGCCGCGCCGCGCAGGGACGGCCCCCGTCTTTCGAAATCGAACCATGCCATGAAAGATCACATGAAACCTCAGCGCCGGCTATTCATATCCACCTTGACCGAGATGACCGAAACCTGGCGGATCTACCAGTCGGCCCCGGACAGTCATGGCAAGACCCGCGCGCTGTTGCACTTTCAGGCCGCGCAGGCCGCGTTCGACGCGCATGACGAAACCGGGTGTCTGGAGGCATGCCGCGCCGCCGTTCTGTCGCTGGAATGACGCTGTGAGGCGCGATCACAGCATCCGAAAGTGCCGGCATCATCCCGTATGTCCAACCGAAATGCGGCGCTTGGCTCCGGACATCTGCGCCCCTCATTGACAGCAAACACCATGATGAGCCCGTCTTTGGCATGCGCGACACCCCCGGTCATTCCTTTGTCCGGGGCTGCGTCACCGCAGACCAAGGCCGTGACGCCGAGCGATCGTTCAGGCCGCCCGCCGGCCGCGCACCAAAAGCGCAAGACCGGCGACCACGCCGATCAGTCCCCCGACCAGATACCACATCGTGTTGTTGGTGAACCGGCCGGTCAGTGCTTCTGACACTTGCTCGACAGGGGTGTTCGACGCACGCCATGCGAAAAACAGCAGCACGCCGCCCACAATGAGGGCGACAAGCCCGAGTATACGTGACTGTGACACGGTCTGTTCCTTTCGATGGGGCGCAATCGGCGCAGCAGAGGCCAGAGTGCCATGACCGCCCGCGCTCCGGACTGATGCAAATCAGCCCGTGGCGGATATAACGGGACCCTTCGGGGCCTGGCGTAGTCTGGGCCGCCCGAACCCGTTTCACATGACAGGTCGCGACACTGATCCATGTTAGGGTGAGCGTCGTCGAACGCTGTAATGTCGATGTGTTGATCGTCAGTCATTGGCGACATGTAAATCGGGATGCAGATGAACAATATCGTATACCTTGTCGGTCTGATCGTGATCGTCCTGTTCATTCTGGGCTATTTCGGGCTGCGCTGAGCGCGGCCGACATCGCCGTGCGCGCCCGACCCTGGTCCGGGCGCATTCTGTGACCCTTGATGTGGGCCCCGGCACGACCCGGGGCGAGCGACCCGCCCCCGGAGAACCTGAATGAACAAGTCCACCACCCCGAATGCAAACGCCGCCTCGTCGCCTGACGATCTCGGCCAGCAGATCGACGCCCTGCGGGCGGATCTGGCGAAACTCGTCGAAACCCTGTCCGATGATACGGTCGAGGGGATCTCAAAGGCCGGTCAACAGCTCAGCCAGTCCGGTCGCGACGCCCGGGATTCGGCCACGAAGACGGTGCTCGATCATCCGCTGGCCTCGGTGGGTATCGCGGCGGCGGTCGGTCTGCTGCTCGGCCTGACGCTGCGCAAAACCTGATCCGGCATGGCACTGCCCCTGCTGGATCCGATGCGCGACATGGCCCTTGCCACTGTCAGGCGGATGGAATTTCGCGCGGTCACTCTGGTCGCGACGGCATGTCTGCTTGTCGCGGCGACAGGGTTTCTGGCGACCGCGGGGTTCGCGGTGCTGATGCCGGTGCTCGGCCTGACGGGCACGGCGCTGGTCTTTGCGGCACTCTTTGCCCTGCTCGCCCTTGCCATGTATCTTTTCGGGCGCGCGATGTCCGCGCGGCAGGCAAGGCAGGCCAGGGCCGCACAAAAGCGCGCCGAGGCAGACGTCGCTCTGGTTGCGACACTGGCCCGGTCGGCCCGGTCGGTACGTCCGTTACTGCCGCTCGCCGCTTTTCTGGCGGCCTTCGGGCTGGCGCGGCGCTTGTGACAGTGTGGCGGTCGCGTTGAGCCGCCGCACGAAGGCCGCCATGACGATCAGCGCCGGTGTCGCGACCAGCGCGCCCGCAGCCCCCCAGAGCCAGGCCCCGAACGCGATGGCCAGAAAAACGGCGATCGGGGCGATCTTGATGCGGGATCCGATGATCATCGGCGTGACCACCTGCGCCTCGATCGCATTCAGCACGACGATCACGGCAAAGGGCGCGACAGCGATCACGGGATTGTCGAACGAAACGATGCCGACGGCAAGCGTGACCACCGCCAGTATCGCGAACCCGATGATGGGCATGAAGTTTGCCAGAGCCGCGGCGACCCCCCAGAGCGGCGCATTCGCCATGCCGATCAGGTAGAACGCGGCCGCGACGAAGATGCCGAGGAAAATATTGACCACGGTGATCACCAGCAGATACCGCGCCACATTCGTCCGCACGTCGCGCTTGGCCCGTCCGACGGCCCGGCGGGTCGACGGTCGGGGAATCATTCCCAATCCGAAACGTGCCAGCATCACCCGGTCGCGCAGCAGGAAAAAGGTCAGCATCGCCCAGAACAGGGCGCCCGCAGCCAGCCTCGGT
>Ga0306907_1000621_pt1 | contig 14441 bp, 12 predicted proteins | sample AntRauTorcE11898_FD_190415 | JGI IMG/M metagenome (GOLD analysis project Ga0306907, IMG submission 190415) | Saline lake microbial communities from Rauer Islands, Antarctica - Metagenome Torckler E11 #898 (v2) (version 2) | ecosystem: Environmental > Aquatic > Non-marine Saline and Alkaline >... | reverse complement strand
CCCACCTGGGCACCAATAGTTTTCAACGCCTGCGCATTGGCATTGGTCACCCCGGCGACAGCCGCAAGGTTACCGGCTACGTTCTCGGCCGCCTGGGCAAAAAGGAAACAGAAGAACTCAACGCAGTTTTTGACGAGATCACCCGGGTATTGCCAGACGCAGCCAACGGCAAGCTGGCAGCAGCCATGAACCGCCTGCACAGCTTCAAACCCGCCGCCTGAGCATAGCGGTCACCCCTACTCGCACCTGTACCGTTACACCGGTATAATCCGCGCAAATTTTTCAGTACCAGCAGAGGCATTCCATGGGATTTAACTGCGGCATTGTCGGCCTTCCTAACGTCGGCAAATCTACCCTGTTCAACGCATTGACCAAATCCGGCATCGGCGCGGAGAACTTCCCCTTCTGCACCATCGAGCCCAACGCCGGTGTGGTGCCCATGCCGGACCCACGGCTGGACAAGCTGGCCGAGATCGTCAAGCCGCAAAAAACGGTTCCCACAGCGATGGAATTTGTCGACATCGCCGGCCTGGTAGAAGGCGCCTCCAAGGGCGAAGGCCTGGGCAACCAGTTCCTGGCCAACATTCGCCAGACCGACGCCATAGCCCATGTCGTTCGCTGCTTTGACGACGGCAACGTGATTCACGTCTCGAACGAGGTCAACCCGACCTCCGACATCGAAGTGATCAACACCGAACTGGCCCTGGCCGACCTCGATACCGTCGAAAAAGCCATCAAACGCGTCCAGCGCGTGGCCAAGAGCGGCGACAAGGAAGCCAAGGCGCAACTGGCCATGTTCGAGCAACTGCTGCCGGTACTGAACGAAGGCAAGCCGGTACGCAGCATGGGCCTGGACAATGATCAGATGGCGCTGATCCGGGAGCTGTGCCTGCTGACCGTCAAGCCCACAATGTACATCGCCAACGTCAACGAAGACGGCTTCGAGAACAACCCGTATCTGGACGAGGTCAAAGCCATTGCTGCGGAAGAAGATGCCGTGGTGGTGCCCATCTGCAACAAGCTGGAAGCGGAAATCTCCGAGCTGGAAGAGGATGAAAAATCCATGTTCCTGGACGAGATGGGCATGGAAGAACCCGGCCTGGACCGTGTCATCCGCGCTGGCTACAACCTACTGGGCCTGCAAACCTACTTCACCGCCGGGGTAAAAGAAGTCCGGGCCTGGACCGTGCGCATCGGCGCCACCGCCCCGCAGGCCGCAGCGGTGATCCACACCGATTTCGAGCGCGGTTTTATTCGCGCCGAAGTGGTTGCCTACGAGGATTTCGTTGAATACAACGGCGAACAGGGCGCCAAAGATGCCGGCAAATGGCGCCTGGAAGGCAAGGATTACATCGTTAAAGACGGCGACATTATCCACTTCCGCTTCAACGTTTAATTTTTTCTGTAAAATTCAGGCCCGAGCCTTGACAGTTTAAGCCTGAATAACGAAAATACGCGCCTCGTTTGGGGTGCACCCAAAGCGACATGGCAAGGTAGCTCAGTTGGTTAGAGCACAGCACTCATAATGCTGGGGTCGGCGGTTCGACTCCGCCCCTTGCTACCAGTATTCTGAAAAGCCCGGTTCGAAAGAGCCGGGCTTTTTTGTTTGTGCCACCAGGAAAGATGCCATGTCTGAAACTATCGTCTCCGGTCTGTCTATTAATCGCCTGAGTCGCCTTCACCGACACCTTGAGGAGAATTACATCCAGCCCGGGAAGATCCCCGGGGCGGTTACGCTGGTGGCTCGTCACGGCAAAGTGGTCTGGACCAACGCTCAGGGAATGATGGATGTTGAGCGTGGTCGCCCCATGCAGCGGGATACCGTGTTCCGCATCTATTCCATGACCAAGCCGATTACAGCCATCGCTATGATGCAGCTGTACGAACGGGGCAAATTCCTGCTCAATGACCCGGTGCACAAATACATCCCGAGCTGGAGAAACCTGCGGGTATTCAAAAGTGGCCATTACCCGGATTTCGAAACCGAACCGGCGACCACTACCATGACCATCCGGGACTTGTTTACCCACACCTCCGGACTGACCTACGGTTTTACCGAACGCACCCCAGTGGACGCGGCCTACCGCAAACTAAAGCTGGACGGCAGCCCTATTCTTACGCTGGACAAGCTGGTGGAGCGGTTGGCTGAACTACCGCTGGAATTTTCGCCCGGTACCGGCTGGAACTATTCTGCCTCTACCGATGTGCTTGGTTACCTGGTTGAGCAGCTCTCGGGCCAGTCGCTGGACGAGTACTTCCGCCAGCATATTTTTGAGCCCCTGGGCATGGACGACACCGGCTTTTATGTCAGAGAAGACCAGCAAGACCGTTTCGGCGCCTGCTATCTGTACCAGCCCGGCGACACTATGAAACTACAGGACGACCCTCAACGTTCTCGCTACTTCAAACCACCTCGCTTTTTGTCCGGTGGCGGAGGGCTGGTGTCCACAGTGGAGGACTATCACCGTTTCGCCCAGGCACTGTGCCAGGGTGGTGCATATCAGGGGCAGCGCATTATCGGGCGCAAAACCCTGGAATTCATGCGCCTCAATCACCTGCCAGGCAACCAGGATCTGCCGGCCCTGTCGGTGGGCGGTTTCAGTGAAACGCCGTATCAGGGCCATGGCTTCGGGCTGGGTTTCTCCGTACGCACCGACATTGCCCGCTCGCAGACCATCGGCTCGGAAGGCGAATTTGGCTGGGGCGGCCTGGCCAGCACCAGCTTTTTAGTTGACCCACAAGAAGACATGGTGGTCATCTTCATGACTCAACTGATGCCATCGTCCTCCTACCCGCTGCGGCAGGAGTTACGGGCATTGGCCTACGGAGCACTGAACTGAAAAAGCCCGCCGGCGGCGGGCTTTAAAATAGTGCTCAGGGGAAATCAATCGCCCCAGAAATTCCACCACGCCCTGGACTTTTCCTGCTTTTGGGCCTGGCCTTGCTCACTCCCCTTATTGGCCGGGTCAGCCTTCCGGTTCTGGTTGGCAGCATCAGCGTTTGCCTCTCCCTGCTCACGCATACGCTCCTGCTGCTCCCGCGCACGCTCACGAGCCTGCTCATCCTGAACCTGCTGCATTTCACGCATTCGTTCAGCCTGGCCTTTTTCACTACCTGACTGCGCGAGCACAGGCGATGAAGCCAGACTGCCGGCGAGCAAAATACCGGAAGCGACAACCGCAGACTGGATTGCTGTCAATTTCATGATGCGTACCTCTATGGGTGAAAATAAAACCTGAACAAAATGCGTTATATGAAGATATCACTTTTAATACTGTGCGAGGGTCCCGATAGCTGTGGCATACTTGGTAGTTCTACTTATTACCTGATCACACCAGCAAGGATTGTTGAAATGAAAGCGGAAACCCTCGCGCTGCACGCCGGCTTCAAGAGCGACCCGACCACCAAGGCCGCCACCACCCCGATCTACCAGACCACCTCCTACACGTTTGACGATACCCAGCATGGTGCCGACCTGTTTGACCTGAAGGTTCAGGGCAACATCTATACCCGCATCATGAACCCCACCAACAGTGTTCTGGAAGAACGCATGGCGGCGCTGGAAGGCGGTGTGGGCGCGCTGGCTGTGGCATCCGGTATGGCTGCAATCACCTACGCCCTGCAGACCATCTGCAAAGTGGGCAACAACATTGTCAGCACCAGCCAGCTGTACGGAGGCACCTACAACCTGTTCGCCCATTCACTGCCCAATCAGGGAATTGAATGCCGCATGGTTCGCCACGATGATTTCGACGCCGTGGAAAAAGCCATCGACGACCAGACCCGCGTTCTTTTCTGCGAATCCATCGGCAACCCGGCCGGCAACGTGGTCGACATCAAGAAATGGGCCGAGATTGCCCATAAACACGGCATTCCGTTGATGGTTGATAACACCGTGGCCACGCCCTTCCTGTGCCGCCCGTTCGAACATGGCGCGGATATCGTGGTGCACTCACTCACCAAATATATCGGCGGCCATGGCACCACCGTTGCCGGCGTGGTTGTGGATTCGGGCAAGTTTGACTGGAAGGCCAGTGCCGACAAGTTCCCCATGCTGAACGAGCCGGATCCGTCCTACCACGGCGTGGTTTACACCGAAGCGCTGGGCGAAGCCGCCTTTATCGGTCGCTGCCGTGTGGTTCCGCTGCGCAACACAGGCGCGGCCCTGTCGCCGTTCAACTCGTTCCTGATTATGCAGGGCCTGGAAACCCTGGCGTTGCGCATGGAACGCCATTGCGAGAATGCTGAAAAAGTCGCCCAGTACCTGCAGGATCACCCGGCCGTTGAGTGGGTAAATTACGCGACCCTCGCCGACAGCCCCTACAAAGCCACCTGCGAAAAAATCTGTGGCGGCAAGGCTTCCGGTATTCTGAGCTTTGGCATCAAGGGCGGCCGTGACGCTGGTGCGAAATTCATCGATGCCCTGGACATGATCCTGCGCCTGGTGAACATCGGCGATGCCAAATCCCTCGCCTGCCATCCAGCCACCACCACCCATCGTCAGCTCAATGCAGAAGAGCTTCAGAGCGCTGGCGTAAGTGAAGATCTGGTGCGTCTGTCCATCGGTATTGAGCACGTGGACGACATCATTGCCGACATCACCCAGGCACTGGACAAGTCCCAGGCCTGATTTCCCCTGTAACCAAATACCGCCGGGCACGACCTATGTCGTGCCCGGCACACCCCGTGTTTCCCCCTACCTGCCTTGTATCCAAACCGCTCGAAGATTATTCTCTAGGGCTCTTCATGCCTTAATTCGAGAGTTTCTGGCCGATGAGCAAAAGCGCAGATACCCGCATTACCAGTGGTTCCAAGTTCCGTAACGAGCACGGTTTTTCCGCCATCAAGGACGGCGTCAAGCAGAAAGGCAACACGGAAGGCCAACCCCTGGAGCGAAAGCCGAAATGGCTGCGGGCGCGCATGCCCGGCGGCGAACGCTACGAAGCCGTGCGCCAGAATGTCAGTGATCATCGCCTGAGTACCGTGTGCCAGGAATCCCATTGCCCGAATATCGGTGAATGCTGGACCGCCGGCACCGCCACCATCATGGTGATGGGCTCGGTGTGTACCCGCGCCTGCAAATTCTGCGCAGTGGATACCGGCAACCCCAAAGGCTGGCTGGACCACGAAGAGCCTGAGAACACCGCCAAGTCCGTGGAACTGATGGGCCTGAGGTACATTGTGCTGACCTCGGTAGACCGGGACGACCTGGAAGATTTCGGCGCAGGCCACTACGCCGCCTGTGTCTCCGCCATCAAGCGGCGTACCCCGGAAGTGGCAGTGGAAGCCCTGACCCCGGATTTCGATGCCGTGATGCCGCTGGTGGAACAGGTGGTGGATTCCGGGCTGGACGTATTCGCCCAGAACGTGGAAACCGTGGAACGCCTAACCCATCCGGTACGCGATCCCCGCGCCGGTTACCAGAAAACCCTGGACGTGCTGGCCCACGCCAAGAAGCACCGGCCGGACGTGCTCACCAAGACCAGTCTGATGCTGGGCCTGGGAGAAACCGAAGAAGAAGTTCTGAAAACCATGGACGATCTGCGCGCCATCGGCGTGGATATCCTCACTCTGGGCCAGTACCTGCGTCCTACTCCGAATCACCTCCCGGTCGAACGCTACGTCACGCCGGAGGAATTCAACCGCTTCCGCGACATCGGTCTGGAGAAAGGCTTCATGGAAGTCCCCTCCGGCCCCATGGTGCGCTCCAGTTACCGGGCTGATAAGGTCTTTGATAAAAACAATCTCGGTCTGGCCGTGCCGGAGGTTCCTGAACCTTCCAATGCCATGCAGATCCCGGTCAAGGCCATAGAATAAGGCGAATAAATGCTGTCCCTGCTGCGTAATATCCGGCTGAAGCACAAATTCTGGTTGCTGAATATTGTCGTCTTCGCCGTGCTTTGCCTGCTCGCACTCTATGCCATGCAGGTCATTGCCGGGCGCACCGGTGAATCGCTGGCAGTGGTATTTGCCGACACAGCACCGGGTTTTGCCATTGTGGTTGCCCTGCTCATGGGCCTGGAAATGGCCGGGTCGCAATTGCTGATCTCTTTCATCGAACGCCATATCAACCGCCTGAAAGACACCATGGTATCGGTGCAATCCAGCGGCAACCTGAGCCATCGGGCCAACGTTGATTCCTCCGATGAAATCGGTGAAATGGCCGAAGCTTTCAACGCTATGCAGGACCGGACTGTCGATGTTGTCAAAAGCATGAAGGCAGCCACGGAGCGCCTTCATCAGGAAGTCCAGGCTCTGACCGAAGCCGCCGAGGCGCGCCGGGACGACCTCGCCCGCCAGCAAAGTGACGCAGACCGTTCCGCGGAAGTGATCGAGACCATGCTGCAAAGTTTTGTCGGCATCGCTGAACAGGCCGGCATTGCCAACACCCTCTCCCACGAAGCTCGCGACACCGCGGTATCTGGTGGAGAGCGAGTCAGCCAGAGCGCAAACAGCATCCGCCATCTGGCAGAGGTGGTACGCAGCTCCGCCAGCAGCGTGGAATCTCTGGCCGAAAACAGCCACGAAATCGGTCATGCCATTACCGAGATTCAGGGCATTGCCGAACAGACCAACCTGCTAGCACTGAACGCCGCCATTGAAGCCGCACGCGCCGGCGAACAGGGCCGTGGCTTTGCCGTGGTGGCCGATGAAGTCCGTAGCCTTGCCCGCCGGGTACAGGATTCCACCGACCAGATCCGGACCACACTGGACCGCCTGCTGGCCGCCATGAACCGCGCCGTTGAACAGATGACCGGCAGCTCTGAAGATGCCAACCGCTGCGTTGAAGAATCGGAAGAAGGCCGAAAGGCCCTGGAAGCAATCAATGAGGTGGTCAACCGCATCAACAGTACCAACCAGGAAATTGCCAACCTGTCTTCCGAGCAGACTTCCGGCACCGACGAAGTTCTGGCCAATGTTCACGGCATCCGCGAGACTACCCAGAGCATGGTGACTGAGCTGGCCCAGAGCGCCGAAATGGCCAGACGCCTGAAACAATTAATCGAATCCCTGGAAAACGCGTCGTCAAAGGTCACAGTTAACTGAGGTTTGTGGCAAACTCTGCACCTCGTTCCACCAGCAGAGAAGTCATTCATGGATCGCCTTGGTGCCTTTTACGACCGTTTTATCCTCGCCCACCCGTGGCTCGTTCTTTTAGTATTCGGCCTGTTTCTGGTCGTAACCGCATTTGGCTTCAGCCAGTTCCGGCTGGACGCCTCCGCTGAATCGCTGGTGCTGGAGAACGATCGCTCCCTTGAGGAATACCGGCAGGTAAACCGCACATTTACCACCTCTGATGATTTCCTGGTGGTTACCTACACACCAGATAACGAGCTGTTCACGGAATCCGGACTGGCCCGTCTGGCTGCACTGCGTGATGAACTGGCGAACGTTGAAGCGGTTGGCTCCACCAACAGCATTCTCAGCGTACCGCTACTACACAGCCCCGATCTCACACTCGATACCGTCGACAGCGAAATCAAAACCATCGACGAACACAATGTGCCCCCCGAGACCGCCCGGAAGGCCCTGCTCAACAGCCCCATGTATCCGAATCTGCTCATCAGTGAGGATGCCGGCACCACGGCTATTCAGGTCAACCTGCCGACCCCGGAGAAGTATTTCGAGTTACTGAACCAGCGGGATGCGTTGCGCGAGAGCGTCAATGCCGGCAACGCAAGCGAACAGGAACAGCAGGAACTGGAAGCGGTCAGTGAAGAATTCATCCGCTTCACCGAGACCCTGGGCGAGGAGCGGGATGCCACTATCGGACAGGTGCGCGCCATTCTCGATGACTACCGGGACCAGGCCACCATCCACCTGGGCGGCGTACCCATGATCGTCGCGGATATGATCCGCTTTATCAAAAACGACCTGTCCACCTTTGGCCTGGGTGTTCTGGCCTTCCTGCTACTGACTCTGGCCATCATCTTCCGCCAGTGGCGCTGGGTTCTGGTGCCTCTGCTTTGCTGCGGTTCGACCGTCTGGCTGATGGTGGGCTTTCTGGGCTGGGCGCAGTGGCCGGTGACGGTGATTTCCTCCAACTTTATCTCACTGCTGCTGATCATGACCCTGTCGCTCACCATTCACCTGATTGTGCGTTACCGGGAATTCCAGCACGACGAACCCCAAGCCGCGCCAAAGAATATCCTGCGCCGCACGTTGCTGGCCATGATCAAACCCTGCTTTTACATGGCCATCACCACCATTGTCGCTTTTGGTTCGCTGACCTTCAGCGGTATCCGCCCGGTCATCGATTTCGGCTGGATGATGACCATCGGGCTGGCTGTCGCCTTCCTGATCACCTTCCTGATCTTCCCGGCCTTACTGCGGCTGCTGCCGCCCCCCGTGGATAAGCGGGTAACGTCTGATCGTGTTCCGTTCACGGATGCTTTTGCACATTTCACCGAACGTTTCGGCGGCACGGTGCTGGTGGGTTCCGGCGTGCTCGCAGTGCTCTGCGTGATTGGCCTGAGTCGCCTCACGGTAGAGAACAGCTTTATTGATTACTTTAAATCCGATACCGAAATTCACCAGGGCATGATCACCATTGATGATCGTCTCGGCGGCACCACGCCACTGGACGTGGTGATCACTGACAAGCCTGCCCCGGAAGGCGCCGGCAGCGACCCCTTCGCCAGCGACTGCGACCCGTTTGTAGAAGATTGTGGCGATGAGGAATATCGCGACACCTGGTATACCTACCAGAAAATGCAGCAGCTCGAGCAGGTGCACGACTATCTGGACAGCCTGCCGGAGACCGGCAAGGTGCTTTCCATCAGCACAACGCTGGATCTGCTCGCCCAGGTGAACGGCGGCGAGGCACTGGATGCCCTGGAACTGGCCTTCGTACCGGCAGCGGTACCGGACGACCTGAAAGACATTCTTTTGACACCCTATATTGCGGAAGACGAGGACAAGGCCCGGTTCAGCATCCGCATTCTGGAAACCATGCCCGACCTGCGGCGTCAGGAGTTGCTGGACCGCATCCGCAACCATCTGACCACTGAACTGGGTTACCACGAAGACCGCGTCCAGCTGTCGGGTATGACGGTGATGTACAACAACATGCTGCAAAGCCTGTTCGACTCGCAGATAAAGACCATAGGCGTGGTTTTCGGTGCCATTCTGGTGATGTTTCTGATCCTTTTCCGCTCGGTAAAGCTGGCGTTGATTGGCATGGCGCCGAACCTGATTGCCGCCGGTTCAGTCCTCGGCCTGATGGGCTGGCTGGGCATTCCGCTGGACATGATGACCATTACCGTAGCGGCCATCACCGTAGGCATTGCGGTGGATGACACCATCCACTACATCCACCGTTTCAAAACCGAGTTCGTCAAAGACGGCGATTACCTCGCGACCATGCACCGCTGCCACCGTAGCATTGGCCAGGCCATGTTCTTTACCTCCCTGACCATTATTACCGGGTTCTCGATTCTGGCCCTGTCGAACTTTATTCCGACCATCTACTTTGGTCTGTTTACCGGCTTTGCCATGTTCATGGCGCTGGCAGGCGCTCTGACGCTTCTGCCGCGACTTATCGTTCTTATCAGGCCCTGGAGGGCGCCCTAAGAAAAACCCCGCCAGAGCGTCGCTCAGGCGGGGTTTTCTGGACAGGCCGAATAAACGGTGTCAGTCGTTTACTGACCCATGCCCTGGCCTTGGCCTTGACCCTGTTGCTGCATCATCTGACGCTGCTGCTGCATCTGCTGCTGCATTTGCTTCATCCGGCGGTCCAGCTCATCACGTTGCTCATCGGTAAATACCGCGTCTACTTTAGCCTGCATCAGTGCAGACAGGCCGGCAATCTCACCGGTCACTTCACCGAGCTCGTCGGCTTTTTCACGGATGGCGCCTTCGTCATAGTCTTGCTTGATTTCACCCTGAAGCTCACTCTGCAGCGATTGTGCGGTCTGGCGCAATTCCGAGATCTCACCCTGCATTTCCTCCATGATAGAACGGATCTCGGTCTGCTGGTCGTCAGAAAGCCCTACCATCTGAGCCAACTGGGAGACCTGATCCCGCTGACCGCCAGCCTGCTGCTGAGCAAAGGCAGTCGTGGAAAGACTCAGAGCAACCAGCGCCGAACCGATGATCTTCAAAAATTTCATAAACTTCTCCGTTAATCGAGTGCCGGTAGCCGTGCCACCGTGTATTGGTTTCATATTTCAGAGCCCACACCCTAAAACATTACGGAACCGGATTTCATCCCGGTGGCCCGCTCCTGACGGCATGTATCGGCCGTTTTTCGCATCGGGCCCGCGGCACACGCGGCCTCCATTAAATGTGAAAATTTAGTCATTCCCCGGCATAATGGCGCCTTTGACCAACGAGCGGAGCACTATCATGGCTATTAACTGGTTTCCCGGGCATATGCACAAGGCCCGCAAGGAGATCAAGAAAGTCATGCCTCAGATGGATCTGATCATCGAGGTTGTGGACGCCCGGATTCCCTTCAGCAGTGAAAATCCGCTGGTGCCCTCGCTGCGCGGCGACACACCGATCATCAAGGTGTTGAACAAGCGCGACCTGGCCGACCCGGAGATTACCGCGCAATGGCTGGAATGGCTGGAACAGGAACGGGGCGTGCGCGCCCTGACTCTGACCCACAACCAGCGCCGGGAAGCGCTCGATATCCTGAAGCTGGCCCAGGAGCTGACCCCGGACCATGATCGCCAGAAGAGCGCTCTACGGGTGATGATTCTGGGCATCCCCAACGTGGGCAAATCCACCCTGATCAACACGCTCGCCGGCCGGCCGGTAGCGAAAACCGGCAACGAGCCCGCCGTTACCCGCGCCCAGCAGGCCATCAAACTGCCGGACAATATTCTGTTGTACGACACTCCAGGGTTTCTGTGGCCGAAACTGTCGCCTGAAGCCTGCGGTTACCGGCTGGCTATTACCGGCGCCATCCGCAGCGCCGTACTCGATTTCGAAGACGTCGCCCTGTTTGAAGCCGACTATCTGGTCGACACCTACCCGGAACTGGCAATGGTACGATACGGCCTGAACGAAAAACCCCGGGATGGCCTGGCCTTGATGGATGCCATAGCCGTCAAGCGCCGGTTCCTCGGTCGCGGTGGCGTACCGGATCTGCATAAAGTTTCAGAAGTACTGATCAACGAGTTCCGCAGCGGCACCCTCGGGCGCATATCCCTGGAAACGCCAGCCATGGTGGAGCAAGAACTCAAGGAAGTTCCGGATACTTGATCTCGATCAAGGTAAGGGGGATGATGGGGGAACGATATTTCGCTTTCAGTAAATGTGGACGCTCCAGACCGCCCGCCGGTTTGCAGTGATATGGATCAACCCGGATGGTTCATCAAATATGACCCAGGCAATTCGAGTCCAGCAAGCATCATCCCCCCTCAAAGCCGCCTGCAATCAATGCAGCCTGAGCAACCTGTGCCTCCCTCTGGCGATCGAGGAAAATGACCTTGATAGCCTGGAGGACATTGTTCAGCAGGGTCGGATCTATAACCGGGGTGAGCATATTTTCGATCAGAGCACGCCAGTTCGGTCTTGCTTTGCGGTGAAAAGTGGCTCGATCAAAACATCAATTATTACCGAAGGCGGAGAAGAGCAGGTCACGGGCTTCTTTATGCCCGGGGAACTGGTCGGGCTCGACAGCATGAGCAGTGAGACCTACGCCTGCACCGCCAGAGCGCTGGAACGCACCAGCGTGTGTGAATTCCCGGTCGATAAGCTGGAAGAGCTGACGGGCAAGCTTCCTGAGCTTCAGCATCATATGTATCGCATGATGAGCCAGGAGATCCAGAACAGCCATCAACTGGCCATGCTCTTGAGCAAGAACACAGCGGAAGAGCGAATTGCGGCTCTGCTGCTGTCTCTGTCCAGCCGGTTCCGCCGCCGACGCATGTCACCGACTAACTTCAGCCTGCCCATGGCTCGTAACGACATCGCCAACTTCCTGGGCCTGGCGGTAGAGACCGTGAGCCGGGTATTCACCCGCTTTCAGAATCAGGGCATCATTCGCGCTCGCGGGCGCGAAGTCGAACTGCTGGATGTTGATGCGCTGCAGCTCGTTACCCGGGATTTCGCCCGGCAGGGTCAGTAATTCCGCTGCCCGGCTTTTACCGATTCCACCTCTTCAGATAGCCAATTCCGCCATGGCAGCTGCTTGATCCCGAACGTATTCTTGATCTTGCTGCAGGCCATGGTGGCATTTACCGGCTCTCTGTGCCCCCAGTCCGGCAACTCGTCTACCACCCGGATATTCTGCGGAATACCGGGCATACCGACAATTGTCAGGCCCAGCTCATAAAGATTGATTTCTTCTGCCCCGGCGTACTGGTAAGTGCCCCAGACTTCAGCGCCGCAATCGAGCTGCAGGATAATCGCCGTCATCACCCTGGCCAGATCAGAGACGGCAACCGGCTGCCCCCGGCAGCGCCCGGGCAAAGCCAGAGAACCTGTACTCAATGCGCAATCATGTAACTTGCGAACGACCCGGGCCAGGCTCCAGCCTGTTCGCAGAAGAATGTGCCGGGGCAACACTGTACGCAGAGCCTGCTCACACTCCCACTGCCAGCGACCCAGTTCGTTGACAGGCTGGCCGGGGTTCGAGGAAATATAGGCACCCTGCTTGCGCCCATCAAACACATAGCATGAAGACAGCTGCAGCAGTGCCATACGATGCTCACGGGCATGCTCAGCCAGCGCCAGCGGCAACGCGAAAGCTGCCTGGTGGGCTGTCTCCCGGTCTTGCTCGGCCTGCTCCGGGTCATCCAGCCAGAGGGCATTGACGATCAGATCGGTATCTTCCGGAATCCAGTTGTCGAGCGCCCCCAGATTGGCCTCGGAAGGATCGCTGACCAGCAAGGGGCTGACCTGCAGATGCGTTTGCCGCAGCCGCTCCAGCAGTAGCTTGCCCAATGGTCGGTAATCGTGAACAACTAATACATGCACGCCGAAACAATGCCTCTAGAGTAGTGGTGAAATGCAGCTCACTGGAAGATTCTCGGCACGCGGGCCGTGACGCCCGTCAGCAATTCATAGCCGATAGTACCGGCACAGCTGGCCACTTCGTCAACGCTGACGGTGTTGCCCCAGAGCTCCACCCTGTCGCCTTCCCGTGCCTGCGGTGCCCCTGAAAGATCTACCGCCAGCATATCCATGGAAACCCGCCCCAACAACCGGATACGCTGACCGTTAATGGCGGCCGGAGTACCTGTACCGGCGTGGCGGGGATAACCATCGCCATAGCCTATCGCCACCATGCCCATCCGGGTGTCCCGGGGAGCTGTCCAGCTGGCACCATAACCCACTGACTCCCCTGCCCTTACCGTACGGGTGGCAATCAGTGGCGCTTCCAGGGTCATGGCCGACTTCAGCCCGAGCTGCGGACCGGTTTTACCGTTAACCGGCGAACCGCCATAGAGCATGATTCCCGGCCGACTCCACTGGTACAGCGGCTGCCCCGGCAGGAAGTGAGCAGCAGAATTTCCGACACTACGCATTAACGATGGCCAGGACGCCGTCGCCTGTTCAAAGCACCGGGTCTGGAGGGCCGTCATGTCGCTGCCCGGGTCGTCAGCACACGCGAAGTGGGTAACGAATCCAAGCAGTTGGGCAGTACAGCCGGCAGCTTCGAGGCGGGCCATTACGGCGGGCAGGTCTTCGGGGCGAAATCCGAGCCGGTTCATGCCGGTATTTACCTTCAGCCAGAACTCAGGGGCATTCGCCGATCCCAGCCACTCCAGTTGAACCGGGCTGTGAAGTACGGGCTCGAAATTCAGGCGGGCACAATGGGAGAGATCGTTCTGTTCGTGCACGCCTTGCAGCAGCACCACGGATTGCGACAGCCCCGCCCTGCGTATCGCATCGGCTTCTTCAATGCAGGCCACGGCATAGCGTCTGGTGTCGGAATCAAGCGCTCGCGCTACCGCCTGTATACCATGGCCGTATCCGTCAGCCTTGACCACCGCCATGGCACGGGCATCGCCTGCCAGCGAGCAGGCCAGGCGGTAGTTATGGCGAATCGCCTCAAGATCAATTCTGGCAAGGGTCGGACGAGGCATCAGTAGTCTCCGGCATAATCGCCGTAGTCACCATGGGCAAGGTCTTCAAACTTGGTGTACTTGCCAATAAAGGCCAGCCGGGTGGTACCAATCGGACCGTTACGCTGCTTTCCGATGATGATCTCGGCGATGCCCTTGTCCGGGGTATCTTCGTTGTACACTTCGTCCCGGTAAACAAAGGTAATAACGTCTGCGTCCTGCTCGATCGCACCGGACTCCCGCAAATCCGAGTTTACCGGGCGCTTGTTGGGTCGCTGCTCCAGGCTCCGGTTCAGCTGTGACAAGGCCACCACCGGGCAGTTGAGTTCTTTGGCCAGGCCCTTGAGGGATCGTGAAATTTCCGAGATCTCTGCTGTTCTGCCTTCGGTGTTGCCCGGCACCCGCATCAATTGCAGGTAA